>VTLG01005855.1_pt1 | contig 34975 bp, 53 predicted proteins | sample 4694571 | NCBI WGS metagenome assembly VTLG01 (sample SAMN12604809, study PRJNA352737) | marine metagenome | biome: ENVO:00000447; feature: ENVO:00000209|ENVO:00000569|ENVO:01000036; material: ENVO:00002151; isolation source: viral sequences binned using virsorter ...
ACAGGCTATACGCTTGATAGAGCCGTAGCAAACGGCAAAGAGCTTCTTGTGTATATCAACAACGTAAAACAGGAAGAAGGCTCTGGTAAGTCTTATACAGCGTCTGGTACGACAATTACATTCTCTGAAGCAGTGGCGAGTACAGACTCATGCTATGTGGTGTTCTTGGGTTCTGCTATACAAACAGTGACAGCACCTGCAGGTAGTATAGTCTCAAGTCAGTTCTCTAGCTCTGACATAGGTATAACAGGTAATTTAGGGGTTGGAACAACTTCTCCTAGTCAAAAACTTCATGTATCAGCATCAAATCCATTTTTAGAACTTCAAGGAACAGCGTCAACTTCAGGTGACACAGGTATATTTTTAAATGCAAATGCTAATCATTGGATTCTAAAAGCAGATAACTATAGCTCTACAAATGCCTTCCAAATAAAACAAGGTGATACAAGTTCATCAACTGCTTTTATGACTATTGATGCTAATGGTCACGTTACTAAGCCACTACAAACTGCGTTTTTAGCAGAACCATCATCCAACCAATCTGATTTAGCAATTAATACAGCAAACTTACAAATTAATTTTGGAAATGAAGTGTTTGACCAAAACGGAGACTACGATACTAGCAATAGCACTTTTACAGCACCTGTAACTGGAAAATATCAACTTAATGTAGGAATATATTTTCTAAACGTAAATGCTAACTATGTTTATCTTTATCTTCAAATTAAAACATCTAATCGTAACTATAGAACAGAGATTCAACCTCAAGTTTTTGACAGTGATGGGGGTTTTAGTATGTCGGTTTCTCAGATTTGCGATATGGACGCATCAGACACAGCTACAGTTACATGTCAATTACCAAACACAGGTTCAAATCAAACAGACGTACACACATACTCACAATTTAGTGGGTATCTAGTCTGTTAATATGCCAATGCGAAACAACATACATTAAAGGAGGTAACAATGGCAAAACTTACACTAACAATAGAAGTTGATGACACTCAACAGTCTATATTGAATAATGATTTGCTTGATATAAACACATGGGTGCAAGACGCAATGACAGGTAAAATAAACAACTGTTGGAAGAGGATGCAACAGGAGTGGACAACAAAGTTAATGAACGATAGTTCTTTTACTGACCCAATCCCAAGCAACCAAGCTGACTTTGTTAAATTAGTTCTTGCACGAAGTGACTACAAGAACCGTAAAGCAAGAGATGAAGCAAATAAAATAGGATAACTAAATGCCTTATATTGGAAAAAGCCCATCAGCAGGGGTTAGACAACGCTATCAGTACACAGCGACTGCAGGGCAAACAACATTCACTGGTACTGACTTAGGCAATCTCACATTGACCTATACAGATAATAATTTCGTTGATGTGTTTCAGAACGGAGTCCTCTTAAAAGGTGGTGGCACAGATTATACAGCTACATCAGGCACATCTGTTGTATTGGCTACAGGTGCATCTGTAAGTGATGTCATAGAGATAATCGTGTATGATGTGTTCTCTGTTGGTAACTTTTATAATAGAACAGATAGTGACAGTCGTTATGTAAATCATAACTCAAACACAGCAGGAACGGACAACTTCATTGCAGGTAATAACGCAGGAGATGCCATTGCATCAGGTGGAAACTATAATACTCTTGTAGGTAACGAAGCAGGTACAGCAATCACAACAGGTGATAATAATACTGCTGTGGGCTTTGAAGCACTTGCCACTGAAGATGCACATGGTAATAATACAGCCGTAGGCTATCAAGCCTTAAAGACACTTGATGCAGGAGCAGACGGAAATAATGTTGCTATAGGACATCAAGCAGGGTTAGGAGTTACTACAGGCGTACAAAATGTTTTGATAGGTTCTTTAGCAGGAGATGCTCTTGCTACAAGCTCTTCTAATATTGCAATAGGTTATGGTGCTTTGAGTACTGAAGATTCTAATGGACGTAATATTGCAATAGGAGATGCTGCCTTAAATGTTCAAAACGCAGGTGCGTTTGCTTACAATATTGCAATAGGGCATCAGGCAGGAGTATCTCTTACAAATGCTACGCAGTGTACGCTTTTAGGAGGTTTCGCAGGTGATTCTATAACTGAGGGAAATAAAAGCACATTTATAGGCTATGCCGCAGGAGCTACTTATACTACAGGAGTAGACAATGTGCATATTGGTAGAGACTCTGGTAAAAGTCAGGTAGACTGTAACTATAACACAGGTGTTGGAGGTAGAACACTAGAAGCAGACAGTGGAGGTCAAAACACTGCTGTTGGGTTTGGTGCAGGTTTGTCTTGCACAGGAGTAAATAGTACTTTTATAGGTTTAAATGCAGGAGGAGAAGCTACTAGTGCAGACAATGTTACAGCATTAGGTAGAGATGCAGGTAGAAGTGGAAGTCCCGGTGGAGATATGAGTACTGGTGACAATCAAATTGGATTAGGAGATGAGAATGTATCTAGTTTCTCTTGTCAAGTATCTCTTACTGCTACATCAGATGAGAGAGATAAGACAGATTTTAAAGATTTAGATTTAGGATTAGACTTTGTAAATGCATTAAAACCTGTAACATATGTATGGGATAAGAGAACAAATTATATTGACAAGACAGACCCTGACTGGAGAAAAACTTTAGACCTAGATAAAATAACAAGTGATGGGTCTAAAAAAGATGATGATTTACAAGTTGGGTTCAAAGCACAAGATGTTATAGCATTAGAAGACGCAGCAGGTTACAAGCTTTCAGATAAAACTAATCTTACTGCCACCATAACAAATGATGGCAAACAATATGGACTACGATATGAAAGATTTGTGCCAATGCTAGTTAAAGCAGTACAAGAATTATCAGCAAAGAACGATGCACTAGAAGCTCGTATCAAGAAGTTGGAGGACGGTTAATGACACGAAGTAAAATCAGAACAAGTGGTGCAGAGGGACTGACACTATCTAGCACAGACATCACGATTGATTCAGGAGATTTACTGTTTGGTACATCTGCTAAAGGTGTCAACTTGGGTGTCACATCTAATACAGACGGTAATACTCTTGATGACTATGAAGAAGGAACATGGACACCCTCCGTAAGTGCAGGAGCAATTAGTGGAACAAGTATTTCATACTCAGGAACTTACACTAAAATAGGACGCTCAGTCTTGCTAAACTTTAAAGCTAGTAGCTCTTCAGGGGATGTAAATGTTTCTAGTTATGTGGGAATAGGAGGTGTTCCTTTTACAATTTTATCAGATAAAGATGGTACAGGTGTAGTCACCACTGAAGATATAGACGAATTTGACAGACAAGGTTTTGCAGCAGTTCAAGGCACTGTTCTTTATTTGTCAAACTGTGGTTCATCTTCTGGGACAGGTGCTTTAAAAGTTAGCATTACTGCTCCTACATCATAAACAACAGAATTATCAAGGTAGGATAGCCTTGATGGACAGTCCATTAACCAAAAGGAGAAAAAAATGGCAATAACAAAAGAAGTAACACAAGACAAAATAGAAGTCGTAGGTGACTTCAAGCACATACAAGTGCGAACAGCAACGGTGATAAAAGAGGATGGCAAAGAAATATCACGTTCATTTCATCGCCATGTTGTTTCACCAGATAGCGACAGCACAAACGAAAGTGCAGATGTCAAAGCAATGGTGGCACAGTTTCATACAGATGAAATTAAAAAAGCCTACGCTGAACATATGAAGACTGCCACACCATAAGGGAGTAACAAATGAGCAAAGCAGCAGACTTAGCAAACCTTATAGGTAACATTGACCTTAGTAGTAGTACAAATTCGTTTAAAACACTGGATAATCTAAACAATGGTGGTGGTGATACTAATAGAAATGTCATCATCAATGGTGCAATGAATGTGGCACAGAGGGCAACTTCAGTTACAAGTCTTGGTGCTGATGGTACATCATACAATACAGTTGATAGATTTCAATTTACAGCAAGTGGGTCAGCAGGACGTTTTACACAGACACAAGATAGTTCTGCTCCCAGTGGTTTTTCAAATAGTTTAAAATTTGATTGCACTACGGCAGATACATCTATTGCAGCAGGTGAACTTTTAATTTTAAGTCAACTTATTGAAGGTCAAAATTTACAACACTTTGCAAAGGGAACATCAGATGCTAAACCTTTTGCTGTATCTTTTTATGTAAAGGGTAATGCTAGTGCTACTTATGTGGCAGAACTTTATGATTATGATAATAATAGAACAGTTTCTAAAACTTTTAGCGTTACAACAGATTGGACACGAGTAGAATTATCTATGGGTGCTGATACTACAGGTGCTTTTGATGATGATAATGCTGTAAGTTTATACTTAAATATTTGGTTACACGGAGGTTCAAATTACACTGGTGGCACTCTTAATACTTCTTGGAACGCAGTAACACAAGCAAACAGAGCAGTAGGTATATCATCATTCTTTGACAGCACAGACAGAACTTTTTTTCTCACAGGTGTTCAGGTAGAAGCAGGAGATAACGCAACAGATTTTGAGCATGAGCCTTTTGAAAAAACACAATATAAGTGTCAGAGATATTATGTTAGGTCAGGTGGAACAAACTATGCAAGTATTTGTGGTGCTGTTGGTTGGGCGAATACAACTAGTTCTTGGATAGGAAAAATACAGTTACCTGCTCCAATGAGAGCAAATTTTACAACAACGGTAACAGGCACACCAAGAGTACAAAATGGACAAGCAGGGTACAATGCTAGTAGTATATCTGCAGGTTTTGTTTCTGTAAATAGTGTTCCACATTCTTATGGAACTATAGCTTGTAGTGCAAGTAGTTTAACATTATATAATGCTCTTGATATGGATGCAGGTGCAAGTGCTGCTGTTGTGGAATTTGATTCAGAATTGTAGAGGTAACAAATGATAATAACAAAAGCTCAATATCGTAATATACAAATTGAAATCAATGGACAAAAAAAAGATATAGTAGCCACTATAGATGGTGTAGAAGTGTTTGTACCACTAGACCCTGATAACAGACACTACGCAGAAATACTTAGACAAGTAAAGGAAGGTACACTGACCATCAAGGACGCTGATTAGTGTTTGACCCAATCACCATATCAGCAAGTCTTAGTGTCGCATCAACAGCTTTCAGTAACATCAAGCGTATGTTTCAGGCAGGACGAGACTTGGAAGCTATGTCACAAGACTTGTCACGGTGGATGGGAGCAGTCAGTGATGTAGATAACGCACACAAGTCAGCCAAGAACCCATCAATGCTACGTAAGGTTTTTAGGGGTGGCAGTATAGAGCAAGAAGCCATCGAAGCATATACTGCTAAAAAGAAGCTAGAAGAACAACGCTATGAGCTAAAGCAGTTTTTGATGTTCACATATGGCAGTAAGTCATGGGACGATTTACTTGCAATGGAAGGGCAAATACGCAAGAGAAGACAGAAAGAAGTATATGACAAACAAGTGTTTAGAGAGAAAGTTATAACATATGTCGTATTGGCAGTGGTTCTTGTTGTTGGTATTGGTTTTTTGGGTGGGTTTGTATACGGTCTTATGGGGTTCGACAGAGGTTGGTGGTAACTGCGTAAGAAAAGATGGTGGACAATACACGTTTGAGTGGCTTTGTGCAGACAAGTATGGTACAATAACTTTAGCACAATCTGACAACATCAAGAACTGTTACACCTGCTTCCTCAAGAAGTTTAGCGATTGGACATGGGAGCAAGAGAAAAGATTAGGCATACGTGAAGACCCAAAGTATATCACATGCCGTAGATACAAAAGAGTGCAAGCAAAGAACGGACAACAAGTGTGTCTATACAAAGGAGCAAACGATACATATACACTAGTGGTTGAAGGTCAGTGTCCAACAGAGTATAGTTGCAAATATGATCCTTTCGGTAAAGAGCCTAATATAGACAGCGTGGTAGACTCACTCAACGATAAGTTTAAGAGGTAACGATGGAAATAGATCCAGTAATATTTTGGAATGTAGTGTTGACACTCATTATAGCTCCTGCAGTGTGGGCTTTTCGTAACATGATGGCAGAACTAAAACGTATTGACATCCTGTTAAATAGAACACGAGAGGATTACGCATCACGAGCCGAAGTAAAAGACGAGATGCAACATGTTATGGATGCACTACACAGACTAGAAGATAAATTAGATAGAGTGTTGAGTAGGGATATTAAATGATACCTGAGAATTTACAAGACAGAAATGTAAGACGCTTCAAAGGCTTTACACCACAACAAGTAGAAAAGCTTTTAGCAGGTAAAGGCTTTAAGCCAAACAGCAGAGAGGCTGCAGAATATCTTGGTGCGATGGCTGAGAGAGCAGAAGAGATGCTACAGAAAGTCAAGCCTATGAAAGCCTATCAAGGTGCTAGTGTTGGTGGATTTGACGATAGATCAAGGAAACTATTTGATGCAGCTGTAAAGCGTTCAGCAGGGACAGACCCAAAGTCGCCTGAGGTACAACGCTACCTTGACAATGTAATAGATACTCGTGGTAGACCCACAATGGTTTTCCCTGGCACTGCTGATCCGTTGCAAGGTTATCAAGAAGGGGGCAACGTAAGAGGAATGACTGTCGCACAAGGAGGCATGGACGATACCTTTAAGTTAAATCCTGACAAGGAGTTTATTAGAGGTACACCTAATCCTTTTTTTCAGCCACCACAAAGAAGAGATCCACTACCTACAACAGGTACACCTATTGAACAGAAGACAGGATTAGATACATCACAGGCTAACCTAGCCTCAGCGCAACAAGAACTTAGCAGACTGCAACAACAACTCGCCTCTACTCCTATTGAAGACGAGGCTGCTAGAAACGCTATTGTTGAAAAGATAAACAAACAACAACCAAAGATTACGGCTGCTGAGTCAGCCCTTGCAAGCGCATCACAGCAGTTTCAAACAGTAGCTGTGCCAACGGCTGCAGAGGCTGTAGGTGCAACTGTTACAACACCTACGGATCTCATAACCCGGCAACCCGTAGACCAGATAGTAGCAACAACAGGTCAGACAATAGACCCAACAACAGGCCAACTCACAGGGGATATAACACCAACAGTTACAACAGGTAGAACAACGGGCACAGCTGATGTTACACCTACGGGTCCGGCACGGACAGGTATAGAGAGAACTGCTGATGCTGTTAAAGCCGTACAGCCCCAAGAACGCTTTGGGACTATATCACAAGATGCCATAGTTAAGGCACAAGAACAGGCCACACAAGACCTCAACATTAGAGATGTACAGGCAGCCCAGGGAACAGGCCAACAAATAATGTCTCCGGCTAAAAGAGCCCTACAACAGGGAGAGCTTGTGTCCGGGGCAGCCAATGCAGAACAGTCAGCACAATTCTTAGAAGGCATTGAGGCAGCCACAGGAGCCCCGTCATCGGCTGCTACAGTTCAAGGGCAGTTGACTAGCCTGATGTCTGACTTTGAGGGTGGTACGCCTCCTCCTTGGGCCTCAGGAGCAATGCGACAGGCTACAGCTATCATGGCACAAAGAGGACTGGCTGCAAGCTCTATGGCAGGACAAGCTATCGTACAGGCTGCAATGGAGAGTGCGTTACCAATAGCTTTACAGGACGCACAGACTGTTGCACAGTTTGAGGCACAAAATCTTAGCAATAGACAGCAACGGGCAATGTTGGCAGCACAACAAAGAGCTACGTTTCTTGGCATGGAGTTTGACCAACAGTTTCAAGCAAGAGTTCAGAACGCATCTAAAATATCAGACATTGCAAATATAAACTTTTCTTCTGAGCAACAGATAGCTTTAGAAAACGCACAGCTTGCACAGACAGTTGATCTTACAAATCTTAGCAACAGACAGGCTGTTACGATGGCTCAAGCCTCTACAATAGCCCAGGCTGACATGGCCAACTTAAGTAATAGACAACAAGCAGCTGTGCAAAATGCTCAGAACTTTTTACAAATGGATATGAGGAACCTGGATATATCACAACAAAATGATATGTTCACAAACCAGTCTGTCGTGCAAAGTTTATTCACAGATGCTGCAGCAGAAAACGCATCACGCCAGTTTAATGCAACGAGTGAAAATCAAACTAATCAGTTTTTTGCAAGCCTAAGAAATCAGGTAGGTCAGTTTAATGCCACACAAGCTAATGCTATGGAGCAGTATAATGTTGGACAAGTAAACGCTCTAGAGCAGTTTAAACAGCAAGTTAAAAATCAAAGAGATCAGTTTAATGCTCAGAACTCTCTTGTCATAGCCCAGGCCAACGCACAGTGGAGACAGCAGTTGTCCACAATAAACAACGCAGCTCTTAACGATGCAAACAGACAGAACGCATTACAGGCTAACGGGCTGACACAAAAAGGTCTTGATGAGATATGGCAGAAAGAAAGAGACTTGATGGCATATGCTTTTGCTACAGCAGAGAGTGCAGCAGAAAGACGAAACAAGCTACTAATACAAGAACTAGATACAGAGGGCGCATCTGACTCTTCTTTTTCTAGTGCCTTGGGTACCCTTGGTGGAGCAATAATTAACGGTGTATTTGGATTGATGAAATAATGGCTACTTCAGAATATAGAAACGCATTAACAAACATGAGAAACTTTATACTTGGTGGAGGATACGTTGCAGGTACGTTATCAGGTAAAAACATAAACCCTGAAACAGGAGAGAGGCGACAAGCAACAGACGCTATAATGGCACGTTCCCCTACTGTGGGAGACACACAAAAGATTCAGGAGTCTATGGAGCTTGGTGACGAAATAAAAGCACTAAACAAAATATACGAACTACAGAAAGCAGAACAAGACTTAGCCAAAGAGAATGTTAAAGATTATGTTGTTAGACCAGGAGACACTATAACAGATGTGCTTGAAAGAACAGGTATGTCCTTTGCTGAGTTTTCTGCATTGAATAATGACGTAAGTGATATAGATTCAGGTGATACAATACAGGTTATCCAACGTGAGGTAGAGGACATATGATAGAACAAACAGCAAGATTTGAAGCACCCATACCGGGACAATCCTTAACAAGTGAGCCAAAGCTGTATCCCTGGGAGACACCTCCTGAGTTAGACAAGGTAGGGGATGTTATAAAGTTTTATGTGGATAAGTTATCTTCACAAGATGTAATGGACGATATGTTTATAGCATTAGAAGAGGGCTTTCCGTTAAACATACTTGTTAAAAGCATATTGACAACAGGTGTAATGGAGGGCATGCACTCTATAGATGTTAGCTTAGTGGTTGCCCCTGTTCTGCACGAATACATATTAGGTGCAGCAAAGATACAAGATATCAAAGTAAAAGAGTTCCCTGAGACTAAAGATGAACAGATTGATGCTAAAGAGAAAAGAGCATTGGCTGCTACAATTGAAAGAAGTCTTGAAAAGTCTCCACAAGAGGACACAGGCAAAGCATTACTAGAAGAGGCTCTTTCTTTTGTCCAAGAAGATGCGCCTATGGCTGAGGAGGGTATGCCTGAGGAAGCAGAAGAAGAAATGCCTGAGGAGAGGCCGATGGGATTAATGAGTAGAAGGGGCACATAAGATGGGTTTTGATGCAAAAGCATTTGCTGCAGCGTTTGCCACAGAACTAGCAGGTGGCATAAAAGAAAGAACAGCAGAAGCAAAAAAGTTTAGAGAAGAAGAGAGAGCGAAAGCTGAAAGAAACTTAACTATCTTTCAAAAAAGAATGAATCAAAAAGATGCCGTTACAACATATGCACAGACATTAAAAGATTTAGGTGCGTCTCCTGCACAGATAATGTTTTATGCTAAAGATGGTCCTGCTGTGTTAAAATCTATCCATGATATAGTGGTGGACAAAGCTAAAGATTACAAGACACTTACAGGAAAAAAGCTAGGTGAGAAAGCCATAGGAGAGATTATGGATATACCACAAGGCTTTGAAGAAGCAGCATCAAAATATAAAGATATGTCAGAGTTTCTTGATGCAGGATATAGGCTATCAAAAGAGAATGATGAATTTGAACAGCCTGAAAACGAAGAGATACTGTCAGGTAACTTTCTGTTAGGTATCATGGGTGTTGGTGCAAAAGAAAGAGTAAGACGAAAGCTTGAGACAGAGAAGTACATCGGTGATACAACTATCGGACAGCTCAACAGGATAGCTGCACAAAAAGATTTTACTGATGTATTTGGTGGAGAGTTTGCCAGGGCATCACTAGACCCAACAAGAGGACCTAGAATACTTGATGGAGATGAGGTTAGTGATGTAAAAGTAGACGCAGAGCTTGAGTATGGAAGAAAAACTGAGGGCACTAAATTAACAACAAATCTTACGAAGTTTTTACAAGAGGAAACAGGAAAAGATGAGGTTGGTAAAGAATTTTCTAATATAGTTTCAGCTATACAGACAGGCTCACAGGACGCATACAACTTACTAAAATTTGATGAGAAAAAGTATTTTGATAAGTTTTTAAGAAAGATGAAGTATGATGCTTTTGTGGAAGAGTCAGAGGGCATGAACTTACAGCCAAGTGAAATAGCATACTTTGGAAAAGAATATATGGACCTGTATGAAGAGTTTTCACCCAAAGAAACAGAGGCCGTCACAGATACAGCACCTAAGGCAGATCAACAACAGCAACAACCTAAGAAAGCTAAGACTGTTCCACAAGCAGCGACAGATTTCTTAATACAATCAGGTGAATTAGATCAATTTATAGGTAAGTACGGAATTGAAAATTTACCTAGAGACGGTGTTCCCAAAAGACCTGCTGTAAATGACTTTGAAATAGGAGCATGGGACAAGCTTTGGGGTAGATACTACAACGCAGATGGGACACTAAAGTAATGTCTAACATATTTGATCAATTTGACGAGACAGATACTGTTTCTAAAGGAAATGTATTTGATCGTTTTGACAGAGAAGAAGAGGATAAAGAAGAAAAAACTATACCTGTTCTTGACAAAAACTTAAAAGTAGATGACATCGTAAACACAACGTCTTATGTAGACTCAATACGAGATTACATGATAGATAGAAAAGGAAAGCAGTATCTATCCAAAGACAAAGAGGATGTTGTCGATGACTTCATTGCACACATGCGATACTTCAATACTAACGAGGCGTTTACTATAGATGAGGCTCGTTATATTTCTATGGCTGATAAAGAGACAAAAGAAAGAGCAGGTAAAGCATACCAGGTTTATGACAAACTAGGCAATGTATTCGTAAATGATGGGCTGTACGGGGCCGTAAGTGGTGTCGGAGACTACCTTGGTGCTATTGCAAGCTCTCCCTCGACTTATTTTGGCTTTGGCATAGGCAAAGGTATCGCCCTAGCAGGAGGCAAGATAGGTGCTAAGGCCGTGAAGGCTGCAGCTATGGGTGCTGTGAGGGATGTCTTGAGGAGAGAGGGCATAACAAAGGCACAGAAAAAAGTATTAGCAAAGAAAGCCTACGATGACGTTGTTAAAAAAGCTGTTAGGCAGCGAACAAAACTGAATATAGGACTGACGGGCGTTGCTGATGCCAGTGTTGCCGGATATCAAGACTTCACTTTACAAAAAGATATTGAGATGGAAGCAGGAGCTAGAGAAGACTTCAACTACCTGCAGACGGGCTTTTCTGTTCTTGGTTCAGGACTAGGCACCGGGCTATCCATATATGGTGCAACTAAAATACCTGCAGCAAATCAAAGAGGTTTGTCTGGCAGTGTTGCAAACAAGATTGCTGAGGCTAACAAAGTTAAGGCAAAAGAAGTATCAGGAGAAAGCAGGAAGAAGTACAACGAAGAGTATCTCAAAAGAATAAAAGAGCTGAAGCAGGTGGACTACACGGGCTTTGAAGAGATGGTCAAAGCAGGAAAGAAACAAGGAGACAACATACTCTATGCAGATGTCTTAAACTTTGTGTTTGGTAAGAAGCCTGTAGAATTAGATAAAGTGCCCGTGGATAATAAACTATTAGGCAGTAATTTACCTGCAAAGTATCCACATATAAAGCCGGATGAAGGGGCTAAGATAGGGCTCTCAGAAGACATAATCACTATGGCAGAGAAAGCAGGGGCACAGTTTCGTCCTAATATGAACAATGCTCAGAAGTTTGCAAAGGCCATAGGCTTTCTTGACGATGAAACACTAGAGCAGGTAACAGAAATTGTACAAGAAAAGTTTGGTGTTAGTTTAGGTAGAGTGGCTGACGAATACTTTAGAACAAATCTTAGTAACAGAATAGCACGATCTATAAACGAGGGATCCAACATATTACGTTCCGTCCAACGAACAGAAAATGATCTAAATAGGGCTCTTGTGGATGGCACTATAAGCTCGTTAGATGAAAGAATAAAACCTGCTGATAAAAAACTTGGCAAAGGTGGAGTGCCAGACTACGTACAAAACATATGGAAACGTATGCTAGTGTCGGCCCCGGCTACAACAGCTGCTAACGTGTTTGGTTTTGGACAATACTATCTAGCTAACTCTGTAGCAGAAGTTCTACAGGGAGGCATGTATATGTTGGGAGGAGATACACAAAAAGCTAGTGCCTTATTTAGAATCCAAGGCAGAAAGTTTTTAAATCTGCTAGATCCATACAGCACCCTGGATAATTATCAGGAGTTGCTAAAAACAGATGACAGATTGGGTAAGCTTCTCAAAGAGACACTAGCAGGTGGTATTGAAAAGACAGCCAAGCGTTTTGATTTTGACCCTGAAGGTAAAGCTTTTCAAAGAACAGAGGCAGTGGTAAATCTTGCACAAACAATATCTCTAGTTAACTTGCAAGATAGCTTGACAAAGAGTCAAATGTTTATGACAAGCATAGACAAATACCTCAGACTTAATAAGGGTAAAACTTTTCAAGAAACCCTAGAGTCAGGTAACTTATTAGACATAGATGAAGATGTAATGAACAGGGCGTTGAGTGACACGCTAAGATCCGTGTTTGCTGAGGATTATACTAAGAGCAAAAGCTTTGGTGGTTTAGCCGGAAAGTTTGCAGGTTTTGTAGAGGAAGCGTCTAATACTCCTGGTGTGGGTTTTGTGCTACCATTTGGTAGGTTCATGAACAATGTAATGGCTACAGCGTATCAGTGGAACCCAGTAACAGGTGGTATGGAGTCTGCCGTTGCGTTGATGCAAGGACGGAAGATGGACGCAATGGAGGCTTTCTCAAAGGCTACAGTTGGCACAGCTGCAATCGTTAGTTCTATTTTCTTTCAACAAGAGCAACAGAAGAAAGGTTATAACTGGAATGAGTTAGAGACAGGAACAGGAGAAGTCCTAGATATAACAAATACATTCCCACTATCCTTGTTGATGATAGGAGGTAGAATAGGTGCAAGAATGACTAATGGAGAAACTGTTGATAAAGACTTGATACTAGCTTTTAATCAGCAGATAGCCATAGCCCAGGCAGCAACAGACATACAATTTGGAAATGATATATCAAGAATACTAACAATAGCTTTCAACGCTGATCCTGAGTTTAAAGGTAAACTACCAACTCTGTTTGAAGGAGCAATGTCAACTTTGGGTAATGTTGGTGCAGGATTTACTAGACCTTTATCCTTGTTTAATACTTTAGCAGGATACGCTCTACAAGAGACAACACCTTATGATGTTACTCCGTTAGTTGACAGAAGACTTGCAAGAGGAGGCTTTGAAAAACTAGGTCTTAATGGCACAAGGTATGTGGATAATATCATAGAGGGAATACTTAGTGGTGTTAACACTGCTGTTACAGGAGAGACAGATGCTGTGCTTCTTGGAAAAGAAAAGAGAGTTGCATCAAGAGAGGGAAGTATCTTTGACCCTAGTCCCTATAGGTCTGCTACAGGACAAAGAGTAAAACAACCACGTACATTTGCCAACATTGTGTTTGGTATGGTTGATAAACCTGATTGGAAGACTGGAATGTATACAGGGGTACCTGAGTTTGATAACTTTGCTAATCAAGTATTAGCCCCTGTTATTGAGAACGAGGCCGAACTTCTATTGAAAGATGAAAGATTTGTTAAGGGTAATTCTGACTACAAAAGAAAAAGAGTTAATCAGATGATGAACGATGTAAAGGGCACACTAAGAAAGTATTTGACAGCTGTGCCTGATACTGAGGGTGGTTTGCTCTACAGAAAAAAGAAGCTTGACTCAAGACCAAGAGCTGATCTTAAAAGAGCCAGAGAAATAACGAATATAAAAGACACCAGTCTTATTGATATGACTGAGCACGAAATAGCACAGCTTGAAGCTGCTCTTGATTACATAGCTGAGGAATAAAAAAGGGGAGACTAAGCTCCCCCTAAGTTTAATACCATTTGGTATATAGTCGGCTTGGATCTAAACTAGACCAAGAAGATGAAACAGCTGATACACCTAGAGCTTTTAGCTCCTCACGTAAAGCCTCATCAGCAGACTTACGTGCTTCCATCGCAGATTTAACACCTGCAAATCTTTTATCACGATACGCCTTTTTCATATCTCTGAGTTGTGCTTCCAACTCTTCAATTTGTTTGCCCATTTCCTCAAGACTAATTTCACTTTCCATATTTACCTCCGTTTTTTTGAAAGCTTTTTCTGCTTCTTTCCATGCTGAAGTCATGTCGCCTCCCCAAGTTGCGATAATACGCAGCGTTAAAGCCACGTTCCCATTCTTTAGAAGCTACACTTCCAAGGTGAAAGGGATTACCTCGCAGCATCTTTGTTCCCTCAGAGAGTTTACCTCTCACAAAGACACTGTATCCTTGCTCAAATGGTTTCATTTTCACCTGTAAAATTACCACGCTCTGAACAACCTATGTACAAAACACTAGCACCATTCCTGTATGTTTGTTTTAGATGTTTATCTAATGTTTCGTTGATGTGTTTATTCTCCTTTACTAAATAGTGCAAACACTTGTCCTGGTCCACAAAATCTTGACCTTTATACTCTATCACGCTGACTAAACCATTTATTAATATAGTAGCGTATATCACAAACGCACTCATTACTAACTCCCTATGTCTACTATTTCACACGCATCGCCTGAACAAGCGAATGTCTGAGAAGATTGCGTATTATCTTCCTTCTCATAACTCTGAAACTTGCCCCAATCTATATGTCCGAACTTACTGCTAAAATCATTGTATACCTCTTCTGCACACTCTTGATAGGGTGCTTGCTGATAAGTATGATCGGAGTGTGGTAAGAAAGACACGCCTGACATCTCATCAAAGTGATTGAATACAAAAGCTCCCACTTCCATCCACTCATCATCCCTCACAGAAATGGTCACTGACGGCTTGTGTTCGCACCAGTGCCTCTGGTATGTGAGCCACGTTTGTAGCTGCTCTATGGCCGTCATATCGTCCCTGATGACAGATTTCCTTGGAGATTTCATAGGAAAGCTAAATACTGTCTGTGTATCCGGCTTCATTACGTCTGGTTCGTTAGGTATCTCGCTGTCAATCATAAACTGAGTGAGAGGATCTTTATTATCCCCACGCACAGTCCGAATGTAAAAAGAGCTATGACGAGGGTGTATACCACTGCTTGAGTCAACAAGTTGCGATACTGTTCCACTTGGTTTGACACACGTAATTGCTGCGCTCTGTGGAATACCGAAGATATCGGACCATTCCTTATTTGTTTCAACTGCGATTTGTCTAAGGGCTTCAAGCGTCTTGTCGAGTCCATGTTTTTTCCCACTTGTTAATTCATTATCCATTATACCTGTAAGGCTAACACCTAATAGTCTTTCCTCTTCAGTATTGTCTTTCCACACTTTACGTAGATAGGGAAACTTAGTCAAGGTAGCCTGGGCTGTGCCAAGTATAGTAGCAAGCATTACCTTCCTCTTTAAATCTTCAAATCTATCTTTCTCTCGTATTACAACCTCTGTGAGATTACAGAACTGATAGGGCCTAAGTATAATCTCGCTGCAAGGATTAGTACCAAACTCATAGTCAGCATCTCTTCTGCCAAACTTCTTTGCTTGTTCTTTTGCCGATATCCTATTGAAGATACCACGCTCTCCCGACTTAGACTCCACAAGAGATGTCCACTCCCGTAAGAATGTTTCCCCGTCTGGCTTGTCGGTATAACATACAGAGTTGTTAGCTAGTGCCATCTGTGGTGCCGTTTCCCACCATTGTCCAGACTTAGCATGACGCATACGCCCGTCAGATAGATTAGACAAACTTATCATAGCTGAACGTCTAACACCACCAGACACGACAACTTCCCCAACCTTGCACATAAGATTGTGACAATCGTAGCTTGATAGTTTACGTCCGGCATTATGCTTGAACAAACTTACAGTAAACTTAAACAGATCAAGAAGGGGACCAGGACCGGATGCCCTACCTCCAAATATTTTTAGCCTGGCTCCGGCAGGTCTAACATTCGATACATCCCAGGAAGGTATTTCTCCCATGTAGAGATGTCCTATTAGTTTACGTAATGATTTTGCCCATCCCTCTTTACTGTCCTGTACTTTTATAACTGTATCAACGGGCTCTAATAGTTCTGGTATATCGGGAAGTTTGTTAACATACTGTCTCTCCACAGAAAAGCCAACACCCGTCCCACATAGCAATATATACATAGCTTCATCAAAAGACTTTGGATCATCCACGGGTAAATAACTACAGTTGTACCCGGCTGTATTGTCTCTCTCTAACGCAAGCCCTGCTGTCATTAGGGCTCTCATAGAGGGCATAACTTCTAGTTTAGTTATAGCGTCTTTTAGTTGTGGTATAGGTAGATGTCCTTTTACTTTTACAGACATAAAATCGACATATCTGTTAACAGTTTCTTCCCATGTTTCTCTTCTATTTTCGTTTGGTAGCCATCTAGCATATCTAGATACAGCTATAAATTTTTGATAGTCGTTCATATCTTTGTTACCTTTACACTGTTGATTTCAATATCGTCTATATCGTAGAGCAAGTCTTTAATAATATCAGACATAACTTTTTCTCCCTCCTTCTTTTTAGAGGCAGCATCACAGGTCACAGGCAGATGACTAGACTCATCATCTATCTCTACTTCTGCTATTATCTTAAACTTCATCGCTTTCTTCTCTCTCTACATGTTCTATCATTTTATCTAGATAATATCTAGCTTTGTGTAGCTGTTCTAAAGGTGTGCCCTTCTTGTCCCATCGCCACACATACTTAAATACATTCCCCCACCAGTTGCCCACTATAGGAGCAACAGTAGAGCCCTGCATCATAGCTTCCATAGCATCAATACACTCTATACATCCCGTAGTATAGTGTGGTGGATTATTAACTCTGTCTACTTCCACTTGTTTAGTGTTCCTAGTTGTATTCGCTTCTTCTTTTCTGTCAACCATTTTTTAGGTATCTCCTTATCTGTCCATTTAAATCCGTATTTGTCACACCAATCACAGTATCTAGTTGATGATCCTTTGTTTATAAAATTATAGGCGTTCTGGAATAAAAAGCGTATGTCCAAGTCTGGATACTGCTCTTGTATTAGGAGGTGTTTAACCCTATCTCTTGGCCTGAACCACCCTTTCGCTTCAATAATAATACCATTGTTAAGAACAAAATCAGGCTTATAGATCCTGAACATTTGCACTGCGTATTTGATTGACATTTTTTCATATCGAATCCTTTGCTTAAGGAGGCGCAGCTCTTTGGCTACGCTCTCCTCAAACTTGCTCCTAAATTGTATCTTGGGCATCAGCTAACTTTATATAATTTATAAGAGGTGGATTAGCAGACTTAGAAACTTTAGATGGTAGAACCTGGAGGTCCCAACACTTTTCCCTATAGGAACACAGACTACACTCAACACCCAACTTAAGATTACCACTAGGTTTTCCGTAGTACGTCTCCTCTACGGGCTCGTAGCATCTTTCAAAGGGCTCATCATTATTAATGTAGTCCACAGTGTTTTGTATATGCTCCATCTCTTTATCTACATCAACAGTATTTGCGCTGACATATTTAAAGTTTCCATTCGCTTTGTTTACTACCCACCATCCACCAACAGGGATCCCCTTAGCCTTGGCATATCCGACAAGCTGAGATACGTATCCAAAACTGTCCTTACCCTGTAGTGTTGCTAAATCAATAAACTTATTCTCATATGCCCAAGGAGAAGCTGATTTAACGTCATCAACTCTCCCATTTAATACAAGGTCATACGTCCCATCAACAGACATATCGTTTAGCTTTAGTGTCACCTGTTCACTATCACTAAACTCTACCTTAGCTGCTCTCAATAGCCCTTTAAAAACAGCCTCGATTATATCCCCCAATATCATGTTGATAAGAAAGTATGGGGAGTCAGGTATCTTTTCGTCAGGCTGATTCTTTTCAAACCAAAGCTGACACTTCTTACGTCCTATATTAGACATACGAAGTTTAAAAGACCTCTTCTCCCCGGAGAACTGGCGGGCCAAAGCATCCCTTACGTCTTGAGCAACCATGTCGAGTATGTCTCCATCAACACTAGACTTACCCTCAGTTACCTTCTGTAAGAAAGAATGGATCGCCAATTCTGCAGGATGGTTCATCTACTACTCCTCTATCTCGACAATGTTAGAAACAATCTCAGATTCCTGATCGGACAACTCATCAGGTCTTTTATGCTCCTCCCATTTACTGATAGTAATGGCGTTCATAGACTCAACCCACTCAACAAAGTTATTCAACACTTCCTGATCGTCAGTGGTAATCTCTACTGCTTTACCTAGCTTAGGCTTTAGAACAGCGTAAGTAGCCCCACTAGGTATACTCTTTACTTCTGACCCAAGATGCAACAGATGTTGAATAGGCAGCTTATTCTTTCGCTGAATCTGATTAAAGATATCAGTGGTAGCTTTGAAACTATCTCTGTTCTTTATTCGCATCAGGAAAGGAAACTCTTTAACATCCACAGGTTTACCATTAGCATCCTTGGCTTTGTCGAGTGTACACAGACCAAAAAGAACTTTAAACCTATCGGTTGCTCTCATCAGTTCTTGTGTCTCTTGTGGCAATGCATTAAAATCCTTGACGTAACCTGATGGCCTACCACAGTTAAAGCCTCCGTAGTTATCCTTCAAGTCGCCATTTAAAGACGTTGCCATTACAGTGCGTAACATACGACCCTCACCACCATCAGGTCTTTGATAGTTTTTATCGTATCGCTGAAACTGAAAGCGTTGCATGAAAGGTCTTATAGTTACCTTATCACTGTAATAAATAGTTTCATCAGGAAAAGTCACAGAGAAAGCCCCGGCTTTTACTATGGCAACTTCCATAGTCTCACCCTCTACTTCCTTTGTGCCCATCACATTCTGATGAACCTGTTTAATCTCTGCCAAAGCTGATGTGCTTTGTGCAGGTGTGTTTGACATACCCATCAGTTCTGCTAAATCTGACGGGGACTTTCCTATTATAGCTAAATTATTTTCCACGTTTGTTTACTCCTAAATTATAAAACGAATTTTATCAGACTACATCTTTTACGTCAAGCCAATTATCCCCTATTTTTGATTCTAATAACATAGGGACATTAACTTCTATATCATAGTGTCTTTCAATAATCTTTTTTAGATTATCATTAACATCTTTGATAATATCTAGCACAGCATCTTCCTCTAATGGATGAACGTCTAACACCACAGAATCATGCACTGTGTTTACTAGCGTACTCTTTAAACTATTACTCTCTAATCTACTCTCTATCTCCAACAATACAATGGGAACTATATCCCCGGTGGCAAATCCCTGGACCGGATAGTTCTTAATCATGGTAAAGTGAGTTGGAGTTCCACTTGCCCTTCTCTCTACATCAGGAAAAGCATACTGCCTACCTGAGGGTATCTTTATTCTGCCCAGGTTTATTGCTTCATCACCTAGTTTCTTGTGCCACCTGGCTATACCTTTGTACTTATCCATGAAGTGTGTGTAATACTCAGCCTCAGCTTTCGTTCTACCAAAGCCTGTAGCCCCGTAGAGAGGCGCAAAGGTATGTGCCTTAGCTTCTTGCCTAGACGTAGGCTGCCCGGCCTCAGTGATGATCTGTGCCGTGTAGGAGTGAACATCAAATCCAGTAGACACCTCCTCCATAGCAACCTTATCCTGGGACAGTAATGCTGCCACCCTAAATTCAAGCTGTGCAAAGTCTGCTTCAAGTATCTTACCCTTCAGTCCAAACGTATCGCTATTCCAACGAGAGACAAATACTTTCTTTACCGGGAATGTACCACCTCTAGGCATATTCTGCATATTAGGATTGCGTCCACTGAAACGTCCTGTAGCTGTAACATGCTGCGTAAGACTGACATGTAGGAACCCATCCTCTTTTGTGTAGTGTTCAATGCCATCAACAAAAGCTGATAGATAACTTGACACGGCACTTTGTCTTTTTAGGTCCGTCAAGAAAGTCTCAGCTGTTTTCATATCCTTTGCCTTGGCTATATTAATAAGATTATCCAGGCTGCCTTTACTAGTAGAAAAACCATTAGCACTGACCCAGGACTTTGACGGGGGGAAGAAGCCTAGCCCTGCCATGTGTCGTAATTTTGTCAGTGTATATCCTCTTGTGTCACATTCTTGACATCTGTTTGGTTTAGCAAAAGGTGTGCCATCTTTCTTCTTCTTATGTATCTTACCCTTGCCATTACAGGCCCGGCATATATAGGCTTTTGTCTTAACCATCATGGCACTATTGTCCTTAACAGTTTGTTTAAACTCATCCTTGCTCTCTACATCATCAAACACAACAGCCCACTTTTTCTTATCCAGTAAAATCCTGGAGTATATAACCTGGCTAACTTGCTCTGGAGAGTTGAGGTTTATTGGTGTGTCCCCCATCAGTTCTCTCACTTGCTGCTGCAAACGTCTTTCTATCTCTGTTAGTTCTTGTTCAAAGTCTTTACGCACTTCCTGTAGTGCTTGCCTATCTATCTTAAAACCATTCATGTACATTCTTGTTAACGTCTTACACACATCGTTTGTTATGTCCCGGACCTTAACTAATGATTGTGCCTCCGGCTTGTCATATTCCTCCATCAATCGCCAGTACAAACTCTTGGTGACAACAAGATCCTGGTGCAAATATTTTGATAGATCGTCCAGAGGTATCTCATCTGTTTGATAGCCCCGTCTGAAATAATCTTTTAGTGTGTCCGACTTCTTCATGTCCAGGTTGTATCGTATGGCACAGTTCTCCAGACTAACGGAGCCCTTCTGTCCACGCTGTAATATGTAGTCTCCAAGCATAGTGTCAAAGATGGGACCATTGTACTTAAACCCACAAGCCCACAACCACTGCAGATCATACTGCAAGTTGTGTCCTATTAGTAACTCTGTCTTATCCAGGATAGCTTGCAGCTTTTTGTTTGAGTCATCATCCGTTATCTTTTTCTCTGCATGATCGAACACAAATATCTCACTATCATACTCTAACCAATCCAGGACACCTACGAGTGTCAAAGAGTTGCCGGGCTCAAATGGGTCCAGGTGTAACTTCCCGTCCCGTTTAGTTGTCGTGTTTTCTACATCAAGTATTATCTTCATTGTTTTCTTTCTCCTTGGGGTAGTAGACCTCAACGTAACTTTTACATGTAGGACAAGTTAGATTAGTTACAATACTATAATCTTCACTATCCTCAACGTCATGGTCCCCTCCCCATATTAATTCAGTAGTACAATGCCAACACTTCATGCTGAATACCTTCCTGTCTCTACATCAAGTTCCACATGAACAGTGCCGTGCCATCCGGTTAGTTTATTCTTGGCTAGTCTTATGTGACGCTGTGGATCATTACTGTCCTGGCCTTCAATGTCTGGATTCTTACTAATGAGTAGCATCAAGTCTGCCTCAGCTGCCTTGCCCGTCTTACTGCCCTCAAGCATAGACTGGTTAACATTTATCTTGCCTTCTGCTTCTGCTGACAGTTGAGACATCCAGATAATTACACAGTTATATTTCTTGGCTATATTCCTGGCGTGTATGGCTGCCTCTTTCAAATAGATATCAGACCTTTCAGACCCGGCTGTTGCAAACTTATCCCCCATGTCCAGAATAATAATATCTGGTTTAACACTCTTAGCAAGCTGCTCCACATAATCCATATTCTTATCTGTGGCATCTTTAATAGATAGTAATTGTTTGATTGGCTCGTAGCGTTTTAATGCAACGGACCTGTTCTCCAGGACCTGATCGCTAGACATCTTAGACTTACAGTATAGATATCTTAATCCTACTCTTTTGTATGCCTCTTCATTGCACAGAACTACACACTTGGCACCCTGATCTATAAACCCACCCTCAGACGCTATGATACTAGCGTGGAAGGAGGTCTTGCCTGTATTTGGCCTGGCCCCTACGATCACAAAGTGCCCACCACTGAGCCCCTCAACCCGTCTGCGTAAAGAAGGTATGTTAAACTTCCATTGAAACTTTAGATTGAGATGATCGACAAGAGTATTAAAACTAATGTCATCTCCCTCAAATTTAAAACTAGGAGTAAAGTCATCTTGATATTGATCTAGGATGTTTCGTAAGGGCTCCAGGTTATTCTTTGTACCATTCACATAGTCAAAGCCAAGGTTCGCCACTTCCTCTCCAACCATTTGTTGAAATAGTTTGGATAATACTTCCTTGGCTATCTCACTATTCATGGCCTCCTCTTTTGCTATCTTACTAAAGATAACTTCAAAGGAAGATTTGTTTGCTGAAGTCAGCGTCCCGTTGTTAGCAAAGAAAAGGGCCTGTAGTTCTGTTATAGACACATCCCTCTCGTGCTTACTCATAGTTTCATCCAGAGTGTTTTTTATCTTCCGTATGTCCTTACTAAATAGTTTGTCCGGGCACTTACTGCCTTTGTGATCCTCATAGAAGTCACGCTGCATAAGGCTCCTAATTAGTGCTAGTTCTATCATTCTGTATCTTCTCCTCTATTAATCCATCAATAAGATTTAACATCTTGTCAAAGTCCTCTTTACCTAAATTCTCTATGTAGAACCACTCATTAGCCCTCTTTCTGCTTAGTCCCTCAGCTAGAGAGTGTGCCATCTTTTCTGCTATGGCTCTGTGCTTAAACTTTTTATAGGTAACTAACTCATAATCCCGGTGAGGGCTGCCCGTTTGATAGCTATTACATCTATCTGTGGACTCAATAGCTTTACCTATCTTGTACCAATTTCCCCAGGCCGGGTTCCTCATGATGTACACTTCTCCTTCTGGTGACAATACGTAGTTAACTAAAGAAGAAAAAGCTGCATCATTAAAAGATTTATATTTACCTGGTCTATACAATGGATGTTTTTTAGATATATATTTTCCATCAACATACATTTGTAACTTGTTATGTCTTTCACTATGCCTTGCGTTTATTTTTTTCATGTAAAGAGCATGACATTTTTTACACTTATATATTCTACTTTGCCTCATAGAGTCTGTCCAATTAGTAGTAACATCTAATTCTTCTGTGCAAGTTATACAATACCTAACCATTAATTATCCTCCTCAGTTTATCAAAATCTTTTTCTCTTTTATATTTTAGATCATCTTCAATGTGTAAAGCATACACCGGGGACGGGTCACAATAACTCTTTAACTCTTTCGTGTACTCTATTGTTTTACCTATGACATCTGGATCAAGAGCCACAATAACCTTATCAAAAGTGTCAAGATATTCTTTATGTTCTTGCATTAGATTCGTGCCAAGTAAAGCCACACCCGTAACACCCAACAATGTTTCTCCTATAACTGTAGCTGATACACAATCCTCAACAACAACAGCCACACTCTTACAAGGTTTTATGCAATAGGTATACTGTCTGCCCTGGCCTCCATACCTATACCATTTTGGATGTGCATCATACAATGCCCGTCCTATCGCATCAACCATTCTACCATTCTTGTATATGGGAAACACAGCCCTTGATGTTTTCGCATCATAAAATAGTTCTATCTTTATATCCCACCTGGACCTAAAACGCTGCACATAAGAGTTGTTGCCATCTGTTATATACTCCGGGAGCACGAAAGTTTCTTGTGGCTTGCTGTCTGATTCCCCCTGTAGTTTTTTCCTTATTGTGTCAGCTAACATGTTTGTGGTGTAGGAGCCCTTAAGATCACAAGAGGCCCGGTAACAATTGTAAAGTAACATCCCGTCTTGATTGCTAATTGAAAACTTTTTTATGCCCTTACACCTGGGGCAATTAATTGTAATAGACTCCCCCTCTTTAATATCCATACCTTCTAAAAAATCTTGCATAGAATTACTAGGCATTTTTATAACTCTCCCTTTTGCTTAGTGCGTTATTCGCTGAGTTAAATGTATGTTTGATGTAGGGTTTCATAGAGTTAGGGCTGTTATGTCCAGATACTGCCATGATCTGCGTTGTGTCTACTCCGGCCTCAACCATCTCTGTTATCGCTGTTCTTCTCATATCCATAGCTGTTAGTTCTTTTGGTAGCCCGGCACTCTGCTTTACCTGGTTAACCATTCTGCTAACTTCATTAAGGTGATATATCTTATAGGTACCACTCCTGGGCTGTGGATGAGGTGCCACATACTCTTGAAAGCTAAAATCCTCATGCTGCTTTTGTAACATACTAAATAAATTATCCTCTATGGGTAAATGCACCTCTGCCCTTTTCTTTGATTGCTCCAGGTCTAGCCTTTGTGTTTCAAAGTTTATGTTGTCCCATTTAAGGCAGCGCATATCCCCGATTCTTTGAGCAAACTCATATGCCATGTGAACGATTAGCCCTATGCTGCGCCATTTGTATTCTCCGTAAGCTGTGTCTAAAAAAGCCCGGACCTGGTTAGTGGACCACATAACCTTACGCTGCCCCTCAACCATCTTTTTTACACTACGCATAGGGTTTCTAACAATAAGTTCTAACTCCTCTCCGATGTTCAAGACCAGGGACGTAACCATAGCCATGACATTAGCCATACGCACACCCTTTGTAACCCATTGTTGATACGCCATCTTACACTCCGATACGCCCAGGTTATTTAACTTTATATCTCCAAGAGTTTTAGTGGGCGTTATCTGTGTTTGCATCGCCCGTCCCAGGGAATACTCATAGTCCTTTTGTGTGCGCCCTCTAAGAGCCAGGAACTGAGGACTATGTAGATAGTAATCCACCAGGTTGTGTAGTGTGCTAATCTCTTTTGACATTTTTCATGGCCTCTTTTACTTCTTTAGTATAACAGACATAAACAAACACCATAACAACAATGTACAAGATTAATAAAAATGTGTATCCCATTATTTCATTCCCTCTGGTTTTCTCAAAGGTAGTCTAACAGTTTTCTTTTGTTTAAACAAGACTGTTCTTTTGTCGTTGCCCTCAAAAGCTATCGCTAATGCGTTCTTACTAACGTAGTCAGGGTCCCAGTCCCATACATACCCGGCCTTACTATTCTGCCTGGCCTGATGTATAAACTCTTTGTTCTGTTCTACAAATACTAATGCTGCAAATCCTAAAAATAATTCCGTCATGTTACTTCTCCCATCGGTAAAAAATGTGTCTATCAATTCTTGTTGTCCGGGTCTTAGTCTTGGCCCATGCCGGACGTACATAGGTTGCATGATAGTGCGTGGCACCTTCCGTAATGTCAAGCACTATTGTTTTTGTCAGTAGAATAGATGCGTGTTCTAATGCAAATCGCCAGGTTCTACTATCCAGATCGGGCTCGTCCTTCTTGCCATCACAATACCAGGAAAACTGACATTTGTGTAAGACGGGCTTGTTGGTCCCTTTATATGTCACGGCTTGTTTCACTACCTCACAAACTGTGTCCGGGAACCTGGTGTCTTCTACTCTGTTTAGAACTACCTGGCCTACTGCCATTTGTCCTATCATAGATTGATTCCCGGCCTCATGGTATATGTTAGCTGCCATGCACATCAACGCTGTTTCTAATAGCATCAGCTATCTCCTTATATTCTTGTATTATTTTTTTGTCGTCCTCTTCTGTATCGTCAAAATCTTTATCTAATAAGGCGTTATCTTTCTCACTCATATCCTCCTCCGTTAATCTTACAACAAGGAGTGGGTCTACACGACTGAACACTAGGTGGGTCTATGCGACTGAACACTCCCTGTATCTCTCTAATGTAATACTTCATGGTCAAACTCCGGGTCATGCTCCACATAGCCTACTATCTTAGCATCAATAATATCATGATGTTCTATATCCCAAAAGCAATCTCTTGCAATAATCTCTGTATTGGGTGCATCGTGCTCAACCTTTATTATTATGTATGCCCATTTACTCATAGGATAAGCTGAACAAATGCGTTCAATCCCATAGTCATAGTTATGAGCAAGAATATAATAAACAATAGTGCTATACCCTCGTCATCATTATTATTGTTATTCTTCTTCATGGCAAAAGTTCCTCCAAAACTTACAGTTATTATCAGACTTGCACACCCGTTCATGCCGGGCCGTTTCCCAACATTCCGACTGCCAGGGCGAAAAGTATTTCGTTGTGAATCTATCCACCCAGTCTTGCCCGTCTACGGCCCATAGTCCAAGTATAGGCAACGGAACAAGCAGCAAGAACACTACAAAGAAAGCCATACCAAAGCCTTTATTGTGATAGGGTTTACTCATTGTATCCACTCCATCTCCAGGCCCTCAGACTCCAGGTGCTCCTCTAAAGAAGCCCTTGCTTGTCTCTTTGCGTGTTCCTCATTTTTAGATGGTACGCAATAAACAAGTTTAGACCATTTATTTATTATACTTTGTATAGATTTTTTATGGTCCATCGGTAGTTCATTCTTAAATATAATCATTCTTATATTCCCTTCTTCTTGTTAAGACCTTTTGGGTCATACTGGTCCTTTACAATCTCATCCGGCATGAATCGGCTGCCCGTCCCGTCATCGAACCAATTGTTTAAAAACATTAATGTTATCATGAATATCATAACATAGCTAAACCATTTAACAAACCAAATAAAGAGCCCGTATGCTTGCTGTGCTTGCTCCAGGGCTTGCTGCTTTACGTCTTCATCACTCATCTACCTTGTCCTCCAGAAATCCTATTGATACTTGGCTTGCACTACCCGTATAGGTTGCCAGGTAACGCATCGTTGTTATCCGGGCCCCGATTGTGTCACTCTCCATAGAATGAAACACAATCTTTTTGTCCAGGTCCCCGGTATCCAATAACAGCTTTACTAAATCTCTAGTTGTCATTGCTCTTCAACTCCTCTGCAAGTTTCTCTTTTAGTTTCTCTTTCAAGTCATCGGCTTTCTTCTTGTCCTCTTTATTGTTAAAGTCTCCAAAGTCTACGATAACATGCTTATCAAACCAATCGTGATCAAATTCTTTACTCATGTGCTAACTCCTTTATTCCTTCAATTAAATCATCTAATAAATCTCCAATGGTATCTTCATTGTCTGTACCATCGTGCACACGCTTTATGTCTTGTAGCTTGTGTGCGTCAATGGTTGCCTTTAAATCCACCATATCAAAATATAATTTACTACATTTACTATCAAATTTACTTCTCTCCATTCTTTACCTCTTTTCTTAAAAGTTTAGCCTGGAATATCTCGTGCTCATGCCTACGCCTGGCTGCCTTCTCTCGCTTGTCGTTAATGGTCATGGTAGCCTTGCGAATAAACACCGGGTTCCGGGGCTTAGGTTGTTTAACTTTCTTACTCATTAAAAGTACCATCTTACGAGTTGGTCCAGGATGTAACACGCCCCGACCAACAATATAAAAATACTCAATCCGTATCCAGGTTCTTTATACATTTTTAATACCCTCCGTAATTAATGCTATAAATATAGTGAGCATACACCAGGAAATACAATAGCCACTCATCAAGACGCAGCGTGTAAGCAGCTATTGTATACGCTGCTATCCTCATTTTAAATTATCAGCCTTTTCTACTGTGCTAAACATCCCCTTAAACCTGGGGACCACACCATTCCCGGCATAGATTCGGGACGTATAGCCAGGGTTGTAAATGTCCTCGCCTATCTTACCTCCCCAACGGGTTGTTGTTCTTGGTGTTAGGAGCCAAACAGTCTCCTTGTTTTGTAGCTTGTTAACGATTCTATCTCGTTGTTTTCTTGTTGTTATTTTTGCCATGTGGTTGTCCTCCTTTTTGGCTATTGGTTAATATATATTAGTTGTACTTTATCAATCATTACTTGTAAATAATTCTTTTAGTTTGTTTTCGAATTTACCTATATTACTTTCGTTGGCCTGGTATCTTATTGTCAAGCCTCCTTTTTCTTTAAACTCTTCCAGGTTTGTTGGCCTATCATCTATTAATAGGTTTGGTTTTCCTACTCCTTGAAAGCCTCCGGTGTACCGGGCCCACTCGTATTTCTTATCGGAATAAAATCTTTCCTTGTTAAAATCATTATCAAAAGCATAGCTGAAAACTCCATCAAGCCACCTATCTTTTTGCTTGCTGCTGTTCTCTTCGTCCCCTTTTAAAGGTGTGCTAAGTATGGACCATCGGCCCCGGGTGTATCGTTCCACCATGTGTAAGAACATCACAGTAGTTGGAAAGATTCGGATTCTATAAAAGAAATCTGTCCCGGTTATCCTATCAATAACATCTTGTTGTGTCGGAATATCTTTCCAATGCTGCACACCAAATTCTTTAGCCAGGGCCCCGAAAAAGTCAGCAATTACGCCATCCATATCGACATAGGTCCAGTAAGGTGTCATTTTTTTGACAGTCATCGTTCTATCTCCTCTTCTGTTTCTTCCCATAGGTTCCAGAATCTTTCATTATATTCTTCTTGGGTTATGTTTGGTTTATCTTCTAGTAGCTGCTTGACCTTTTCATAATCTAATTTCATTTTTGTCATTTTTTGTTGTCCTTATTTTGTTTATGCTTTTCTATAGCATTATATTTTATTACTTGTCAATACTTTTTTTATTAAAATCTTTTGTCCCTATTTTATAATCTAGTATAGCCAGGTAAACCATAACCGGGACCGATAAAAGAAAAAGTATTCCTATTGCTATTATAAAACCTAACATGTTTATTCCCTACCTTTTTGTATTTTAGAAAGTTTGTGCTCCATAACTTTGATAATCATTACCATCAAATCAGCAGCTGAAACATATTTATTGTTTCTATGGGCTTCTATTATTATTTCCAAATTTTTTATTATTTCTTTTTTAGTCATGTTTTTTTGTTTCCTTTATATTGTGGTCACTTACATAGTCGAATAAGCAACTACATTTTTTCATTTTTATTTTAATTTAATTCCCGGACAAAGCCCGTAGTGTCTTTTAGAGTGTCTTTACCTTTAGGATCCAACAATATAAAACAATCTTTATCATCTATAAATCTTGCGTCGTGTAGGTCCCCGTCTATAGCTTTTTTGGTTATACCATTTAAAGTATAGGTTTTTGGTTTAGGGGCCCATTTATTGCCGATCTTTTTATTTCTAATTACTACAGTAACATTCATATTCTTTTTAAATGCCAGGCCAACAAGTAAACTGTTTCTTTCATTTAATGAGAATGTTAAATGATAGTTTTTAATTCCGGTTATATCTCTTGTTATAACTTTTGTGTAGTCGTAAAATTGCACATCCGGGAATAGTTCAAATAGTGTCTTGTTGTCTTTTACTTTTATTTTTTCCCAAGATAAATCGCTAGTAGTATTAGGTCTAAAACCACACAAGGCCCCAAGTTTTTTAGCTTTCCTTTGGTGCGCTGCTAGTTCTAAAGTTAATCTTGATAGGAATTGTTCCCGGTATTCATAGTATAATATTGCTCTAATTATCCGGGCTATGTGCACATTATGATTGCCGTTTTTATCTTGCATGTGTCTTTCGCCATGGCCGGAAACAGTAAGACAAAAAACACCACATCCAAAACTGGCATTGCTGCAAACATTATAACCGGACCAACTTGACGGGGCCATCATGATTCCAGCTGTAAATATTTCATACTTGTCCGATTTAATAAGTTTAGTATTGCGTGTAATTATTTTTGGAAGCTTATTCCAATCTAATAGCCCGGTCTTTGGGTTTATTGCTGCCAGTATTTTTTGCCGGGCCTTTTTGCGTAGTCGCAATATAAACTTGTCTTGGTTAAATCTATTCTTTAATTCTGTGTTATCTTTTTTGAGTGTGTCAAGATAGGGCTTAAATTCTGTTTTAAAATTCTGTTTCATTGTTTTAGTTGTCCATTTTTGTTGTTGATGTTTTTACTATTACTATTTTAATTTTTAATAGTCAAGGCCCGGTATTGTCCAGGCCCTATATATTAAAAACTATTATAATATTTTATACTTTGCTCTTTCATGAATATCAGAAAAAATCTTTTTATAATCTATATCGTGAAAATCTAAAATCTTTTTTAACTTTCTAATCTTTTCTTTATATGAATTAGTAAAATCTTTTGATCTTTTATCTCTTTCTACATATTCCCTAAAAGATTTTTTTAGTTGGTCCCGTTCTGATTCGGCCCGATTAACATACTTATATAGCATTGCAATTGCCTTATCTTTTTTCTCTAATTTTTCTTTTAGTGTTTCAATTGTGTCCATTGTTTTTATCCGTTTTTGTTGTTGATAAAATCGTTATAGCATTAATTTTTTTATAGTGTCAATACTTTTTTTAAATATTTTTTTATATTCTTTTTATTAGTCGAATTGGGCCCCGGTTTTTTTCAATTTATTTTTCCAGGATATAACCGGGCCCGTTTGTCAATCCGATAGCATAAAAACGCCCGCGAAAAAATACCCGGTATGCTTTACTAGAATAAACTTGTTAACTGTTCCTATAACAGTATTAAAAAGCAGCAATAACAATAATATATAAAATAAATGCGGGCCTTACTTACAAATAAAAAGAATAATTCTATAAATATAACTATAAAAATATAATAATTTATAAAATACGGCACCCGGATCCGGCACTGCGAGGGCCACAGGGGGGTATACCGTATACGTATACACAGAAATACACAGAAGGGGATTTTTAGCTGTAAACCACTTCACCTATTTATAGACTGTCAAATAATTGTATTGACAATGGTTAAGATAGGTGGTATAACATAGGCAGAGCCTTTTAGTTATAACTATAAAGTTAAAACATTCATTTTATAACTTTAAAAAACATTATAACTAAAAAGTTATAACTACACACTGTAGTAAACATTATTTAATTTCCTAGTAAAAAAGTGTTGACAATGAATGATTCCAAAGTAAAACTATATCCATCTGAAAATGTTATTGAAGATTTTTATGAAGCCTTAGCCAGTAAAAGTGAAAAAAAGCTGAAAAAGGTTCACATTCCTAAATCTGATGTTTTCTATGTTCGCATGGCTATATATAAAGATACCGGAAATCTCTACTCTCTGGATCACGTAGAACGGGCCATGTATCTTGAAGGCTTCCTACGTCCTGATGAAGTGTTGGAGCCTTACAGACCTAGAGGCTATTGTTCCTATGACACCGGAAATGTTAGATAGATGGAAAATCCTACCACGACTCATGATGCTGACGATGACAGCCGTCTACATTCGCTGCGTAGAATGGGCTTTGAGTGTTGGACCAGAGTTGACGACACAACAAGCCGGACTAATATCAGTGATTACTGGAGCCATGACGGGCAGTTTCGCTATCTGGATGAACGCAGAAAAGACGGAAAACAAAAGGATGGACAAATGATTTCATACATGGTAAAATACCTAAAACGTATTTGGTGTGCAGTTTTAAACAAGAAGTGTCACGATGAGTGTGACTGCACTGTAAAGAAGGATTAAGATGATTGGAACGCTAATAAGTTCTGTTTCTAATTTAGCGTCATCCTACATTGAAGGCAAAACAGCGATACAAAAGGCTGAAGCCACGATCAGGATGAAAGAAGCAACGGGTGAGATTGATTGGGACTTAGCTGCTATGAGGGCATCCCAAAGCTCCTGGAAGGACGAATGGCTGACATTGCTATTCAGTATCCCTCTGGTCTTGAGCTTCATGGGTGAGTGGGGCAGGGGCATAGTAGCAGATGGCTTTACGGCTTTGGCAGGTATGCCTCAGTGGTATCAGATCGCCTTAGGAGCTATCGTATCGGCTAGTTTCGCCACCCGGTCTGCAAGCAAGTTGTTTAATATGAGGAAGAAATAATGGCTGAAGAAAAAGCATTTAATTGGAAAAAGATGCTGAAAAAGACTAAGCTTACAAGAGCCCAAGAAAAAGCTATATTCAAAGCAAAACCTCAAGATAAACAAGGAAACTTTCCTAAGAATAGCCCCTCGTTTGCAGAGCTTGCAAGAAAGTATAATGTCCCTGTTTCAGAAATAAATAAGGCTTGGGGTAATGAAAACCTTAGGGATAAGTGGAAAGACGAGAAAAAGGTAACTAAAGACTTAATAAAAAAGTTTGAAAAAGTAGAGAGAATAGGAAATGTTCTACAGCAGCTTAGAACAATGAAAGCTGAGTATAAAAAACAAGAAGAAAAACCTAAAACTAAGAAGACACTCAGATCCACTAGAGGAGGGGGAAGTGTAGTTTCTCAATTTGGTAGTGGTAAAAGAGGAGCAGAAAAACTTAGAGCTAGTCCCTTTGAGGTCAATAGAGGTGGAGTTATAAAAAGAGCAAAGGTAAAGAGGTAGGAAGAAATGAGATTAGGTTGGTTAATAAATAGTATGATGGCTATCCTAGTCTTGGTGACGTTTATAGTTGTAATATTTTAGAATGGCAAAGTGGAGTCTCCCAATGTATAAATTATCAAGTAAAAGTCTAGGAAAGCTAGAGGGTGTAAATCCTTTGTTGGTAGACACTGTAAAACGTGCCATTGAACTGACCAAAGTAGACTTTGGCGTTATCTACGGGGTCCGTTCCCTAGAAACCCAGAAGAAGCTCTATGAATCTGGCCGATCACAGACGATGAAGTCAAAACACCTAATACAACCAGACGGGACAGCACACGCTGTCGATTTAATGGCCTACGATGGTAGTGAGCCAAGTTGGGAAATCGTGATGTATGATGATATAGCCGATGCAATGAAAGCTGCAGCAAAAGAAACTGGAGCTGTTATTCGTTGGGGCGCAGCATGGACAATAGATAATATAGCTGAGTGGGATAGACCAATGCAAGATGCTATGAATAATTATATTGACGTAAGACGTAAAGCCGGGAGGACTCCATTTATTGATGGTCCTCACTTTGAATTGAACTAATATGACAACAGGCGCACCAAAAGAAGTTAAGATTCCGGCAAAGCGTCCTGCTTTTATGTCCGAAGATAAGAAGACGGGCAAAGTAGAGAGAAGCAATAAGTTTCTAAACTTTGTAGAGGGTGTAAAAAAGTCTTTTGCAGGGGGCATAAAGGACCCACACTTTAAAGTGGGTGGTGGAAGACTAGATGCTGATAAGGATATGATTAAGAAAGGTGGGTTTGGACTTAAGTTTACCTACGAGTTTAAGAAAAAATGACCAAGAGGGACCCTAGATTAGCCAGAGCAGGAGTGTCAGGCTTCAACAAAGCCAAAAGAACACCAGGGCACCCTACAAAATCACACATTGTGGTGGCAAAACAGGGCGATAAGATCAAAACTATACGTTTTGGGCAGCAGGGTAAGAAGGTTGGTACGGTTTCTGGTACAGCAGGAGCCCCAAAGAAGGGTGAATCACGGACTATGAAGATGAAACGTAAGAGTTTTAAGGCACGACACGCCAAAAATATTGCAAAAGGTCCAATGTCAGCAGCATATTGGGCAGATAAGGTGAAATGGTAGGACAATGCCACTGACAACTAAGGGCAAAAAGATAATGAAGTCCATGAAAAAGCAATATGGCAAGAACGAAGGTGAGAAAGTCTTTTATGCCTCCCGTAACAAAGGTACGATCAAGGGGGTAGAGAGAGCAAGTAAGGGTAAATTGATGAAAGGCAAGAATAAGAAGCCAGGATTTATCGTTATGATTGCTATTGGTGAAGCAAAGAAGAAGAAAAAAGGGTAACGAGTGGCGTTTTTACAGAGTAACATCCCATACTTTAAGGCATGGGTAAGAAGAGAATATACGTGTAACTTTGAACAATATCATGGAGAGTTCTTACACGCAATGGTAATAGCCGTGACGAGCATGCCGAACAGATCACTAAGTTTTCAGGTGATATTTACAGGATGCGAGACAGACGATACAGAAGAAGAAAACGTACACGGTGGAGCAATGTGGGCTAGGATGCCCATCACAGCATTGGTTGGTGACACGCCTTACGAACAATGGCCTCAAGAGTTACCACCATACGTAGCACAGCCTTGGGATTGTATGTCCCACGAACATTCGGTCTACGTTTTGAATAGAGCTACTCCTGCTCCTTGGATAGCCAAGATAGATGGAGAGTTCTTCCCTGCCAAGTACTATTTCACTGTAGACTATACAGACAGTGAGATAGCTGACGACCCGGCTCAACATAAACAAAGTCATGTGTTAGAGTTGATGGAGGCAGGAGAGTATACAGGTAACATCGTTGCGTTACCGAACAATAGAGTACGAGTAACACATCCTGCATGGTTCGAGACAGGAGAGGGAGCACCAGACTTTAAACCTAGCCAACGGGTGTTCCATTCAAAACAAGAGACTGAGTACGTTTGGGATACTCAACGAGTCTTTAACAATCTATATTCAAAGGAGAAGTAACTATGGCAATGCATGCTAAAGGAAAAATGAAGAAAAAAGGTATGGCACGAGGTGGCATGAAAATGAAGAAGAAGGGTATGGCACGAGGCGGCGCAAAGATGCCAATGGCTAAAGACCCAAAGACAGGTAAGATGATACCTGCTTTCGCTATGGACGGCAAAGGTAAAATGGCGAAGGGTGGCATGACCAAAAAGAAGAAAGGCTACGCAAAGGGTGGCATGATGAAGAAGAAGGGCATGGCTCGTGGTGGCATGAAAAAAGGCTACGCAGCAGGTGGCATGACTGTTCCTCAACTCAGAGCTGCAGCGAAAGCCAAGGGCTATAAAATAATGAAGGGTTAGTCTTATGGCTAAGTCTACAGTAAACAAGGCAGGAAACTATACCAAGCCTACCATGAGAA
>VTLG01007672.1_pt1 | contig 34970 bp, 37 predicted proteins | sample 4694571 | NCBI WGS metagenome assembly VTLG01 (sample SAMN12604809, study PRJNA352737) | marine metagenome | biome: ENVO:00000447; feature: ENVO:00000209|ENVO:00000569|ENVO:01000036; material: ENVO:00002151; isolation source: viral sequences binned using virsorter ...
GTATATGTGAACTGACGTATGCACATTGATCTCTATTTCTATTAAGTTTTACATGAGATAAATTCTCATGATCTTCTGGGGATAGTTCAAAACTATCCATGTAAACTGATGTTGGGAATAAATCTATTATCATCTGTATTTGTTTACTCCTATGTGATTTTTATACCATACCGAAATAGTAAAACGATTACCCTCTGTAACTTCTTCCACTCCATGTTTTAACTCTCCTTTAAAGGTGATGACACTTCCTTTTTTTGGTGGTATTTTTTCACCTTCAATAAAGGTATGACCACCTTTGAAGTCGTCATTCAAATATAATATAGATGTCCAAGCGTGTTCTTCAAAATCTGTGTGTATTGGTTGATTCACTGGTGCTGACCACTCTGTGCAGTGAATATAATTTGGGTATGCCTGAGGGTCGTGCTTCCTAACCTCTGTAGTCAAGTTTGCTTGCACCATCTTTAAATGGTCTGATAGATCATAGGGGGAATTATCATTATAAAGTGTGTGTATCAGTTGAGTGATATTAATAATCTTTCTGTCTCCGAACTCTATTCCATATAAAGGAAACGTAGCTCTATGAAATGACATGAACCAGTCACATATATCATCACTCAGGAAGTTATCAGTTAAATAAACTTCATTCGACATTTGTCACTACCACATTAAAAGAGAATGTTTCTCTAATTATATCACAATTATGAGGGGAAACACCATGTAACATGTGTGAGGGAAATAACAAAACATCACCTGCCTTCACCTCTGGATAATATATGTTAGACAACTTCATCTGAGTGAGTATCTTAATCCAAGGTTTAGTAAATGATGTATGGTGAGCGTCCCAGAAATAAAATTTTGAGAAATCTTCACCGTCATTTAAAAATACTACACCTGCAATGTCACAATCATCATGATAATGTATCTCTTGAAATCCACCACGACTATATTTGTTAAGCCAAGGATTTAAAATCTTAGCACTGAATTTCACACCAAGGTCACCAGATAACATACCAAGAGGTTTGATTAAAATATCAAAGAAGTCACTTATATTATATGAGTCACGTTCAATTTTACATAAGTCGCCCCATGTAAAGTCTGAGTCATCAAATTTTTCAACTGTAGTTAATCTTTCTTTTAACAGATCAACGTCAGGCATTCTATATTGATAATAGAATTGATTACTAAAGAGTTGTTTCATGTGTAAAGTCAAGGTTCAATACATGTCTCATTTTAGTTTTCTGAGGGTATGCACCATGCCAAAGAGTTGCAGGAAATATCAAAACGTCTCCCACACCTGGCGGAAATAGTTTTACTCCGTCCAAGAAATAATAAAAAGATCCATTTTTTGCAGGAAAAATTTCTTCCTCTACATCTAAGTATATCACACTACAAATATCATTGTTAGTGTTGTGTTGATGCATTGTATGATATGTTCCTTCTTCCCCATATACTGTCCATGCAGATGCTAACTTAAGATTTTTTGCATCTACAGCATCTACAATCATTTCTTTAACTTGATCTATGATGCCTGTAAGATATGGAAGTGTTCTCTCTTCCATCAAATGATACTGCCTACCTTGTAAACTGGTAGATATATCAAATAAATGAGGATTAAGGCAATCTAACCCACAATCATTAACCGCTTCGTCAACATCAGATTTGAATTTCTTGGGGTCATTCAATCTGTAATGATAAAAATAATCTTTCATACTTTATTGAGGGGGTACGCCACCTTCTCCACCTATACCTACTCCCTGCTCGTTACCTCCTCCGCCTGTTGCACCTTTTCCATGTAGGTCTTCATTATAAACCTGAGCAATTAACTCAGGGTCTTGACAATCATCTGGTTCTGCTTCTTCTTGTTCTGGTAAAAGAATATAGTCAATACTTTCTTCAAAATCTTTAATCTTTTTTAACACATCTTCAACTTCTTGCATAGTTGGGCAAGGTCTGGGGTCTTGCCAATTAAATTGACCATGATCTATTTTCCATTTTGCACGAGGTCGTAATAAATTAATTGCCGAATCAAAAGCGACCCATTCATAAAGTTTTTTCATTGTTTTTCTTCTTCCCATGTTTGAGTTGTTTCATTCCACTCCCACGTACGATCTCCGTCTGCAGGGGGCATTGCTATTGGGGGTTCCCATTGTAGTGTTGTGTCATTGAAAACCCATGAGTTCATACCTGCAGGTTTTGCAGATACAAACTTATCTAAATCTGGACGATATATGTCTCCGACACCTGCATACATACCACGAATGTTGGCATTGTAAGAAGTCTTCACCCAATTGGTGTTTGAACCATGAAATTCACGAAGTTTGGCTACTGCCTTTGATTCATCAACTTCACCTGTGTCCGTCCATTCATAAAAGTCGTCAAGTTTTTCGACTCTCTCGACAACATTATCATCATTGATTTTAGCGTAATGTGCCATTCCTTTAAATCAGTTAGATTATCCTTTAGTTATTTAGCACTTGGTGTCATAGGCATACTCAACGTGATGTCCGTCTGCCCTTACAAAGTGCATAAAAATTTGGTGATAATATACTTTTGGCGTGCCTTTTAAAGGTGTTCGCCAATGATCTACCTCCATACCTTTATATAATACAGCATCACCATGATCTGTGTAAAGCTCCTTAACTTCTCCGTCAGGAAGTTCAAAATATATTGGCCAAGGTGTAGTTGCGTTAGTGCTGATATTCATTGACACACTAATTTCACATGCAGGTCTGTCGTGATGTCTCGTGAGTTCTTGACCTTTGAAATAAAATCTATCAAAATAATATGTAGGATATAATTTTTCTCCTAAGATTTTTTCAACTCTATCTTGAACACCTGTGTATAACTCTTTATACTTAGGGTGATTATATCTTGCAAGACTATTGGGAACTTGTCCTTCTTCAGAATAATCTTTCATTCTACCTTTCTTATCATATCCAAACTTCCCCCTTTCAATAGGGGGTTCTTCAATTAAACTAGGAGCAAGTGCCAAATGTTTTAACTGTATTACTGTCCAATCTTTATAATGTATCATTTCCACCTCGGTCCGATTACCCAACCTACCAGAGTTTTACGAATACCACCAGTAACTGTAGTGACTCTATGAGGTGTCCTGCTATCAAAAACAATAAACGTACCTCTACGTCTAGGCACTAGAAATACATCATTATCTGTATTTTTCATTTCAATATTACCACCCTGATAATCGTCAGGATCTGACAATTGTAAAATAAATGACAGTTTTCTTAACTTACCATTTTCGTCTGCAGACTCAAACCCTGCATCTTGATGCCAATTATAATACTGACCCTGCTCATATACTGTGTATTGAATCTCATTACCATCAATACCTTCTATGTCATACATAAAGTTCTCTCTGTTTGACTTTAATACATAAGACATACAGAATCCACCAACCCATGAAGTAGCAGGAATCCAAGATGTTTGAGCATCTCTAGTTTCAAATATTTCTCCTTCTCTGACAGTTGCAACTTTGACTATATCATCATATGGTTTACTTTCTTTTTCAATAAGACTTACAAATTCTTCTGGAATTTGTGTCTCAAACCATACTGAATTAAATGTCATAATTTAAAATTCATGTTATAATATATGTATCAGGAATCACAAACCCCTATGAGAAATTTAGGTATCAGTAGAGTTCACAATTCTTCTACCACTATACTACAAAATGGCGAAATTGTCTACCACCTTGAGAATGAAAGATTATCTAATAGAAAATATGATGCTTTCCCATTTCAATGTCTGACTGATCTTGATACTAAAAATCTTGATAATATTTGTATTGCAGGTGTAGGTAAGTTGACACCTGCTGACTGTTTCATTGATGATGACCCATATAGTTTGTATGTAAAGACAAAAGAAAATAAGTATGACACTAAGGTTCATGACCTATCACTATCACATCATAAACTACATGCAGCACACGCTTTCTATAACTCAGGATTTGATGAAGCAATATGTATTGTAAAAGACGGAATGGGATCTGACGTACCTCTAACAGGGGATATGTTTCAAACAGGCACTTATGGTAGGGAAATATCATCAACCTTTACAGCATCTTATCCTGCTAATTTTAACCTTGTAGAGAGACATGTTGCTGTTCCTTTTGAAGCGAGAGATAGAATAGGTAAGACATTTATATCTAATAATCTTGGTGAGGGTATGGCATTTCAAAAGACATCAATGGCATTTGGTTTTCATGAACTAGATGCAGGTAAGGTTATGGGTATGGCATCTTATGGGGAAGAACTACCCATATCAATGTATGAAGACTGTTTGATTGATAATGAATTATTTTATATTGGGAAAGATTTACATGATACAGGAATAAATTATATATTTGGTGATTTTAATTCAAAAGCAGATTTTGCTTTCACCCTACAAAAACAGACACAAGAGCATGTTGCTCAACATATATTGTATCAAATAGAACAAACAGGGTGTAAGAACGTATGTTTATCTGGGGGATTTTTTCTGAACTGCGTTGCAAACTATTACTATTTGAGTGTATTACCTAGTGATGTAAACTTATACATTGAACCTGTGTCAAGTGATGCAGGTACATCTATTGGAGCAGCAAAACTTGTTCACCACGAAATAACTGGTGACATGACAAAACGTCCACTGCAAAATTTATATCTAGGACCTGTCCAAGATAACTTTACTCGGTTGTATATGGAAAGCACTAGACCTACAACACCATTTGAAGTAGCAGATGCCATTGCAGACGGAAAAATAATTGCAATCTATCAAGGTAGATCCGAAGCAGGACCTAGAGCATTAGGAAATAGATCCATATTGTTTGACCCTCGTAATAAAGAAGCAAAAAATATAATCAATAGAGTAAAGAGACGTGAAGAGTTTAGACCGTTTGCTGCATCAGTTATGGAAGAATATGCAAAGGGTTGGTTTGATTTGAGAGGATTGAATCAAAGTCCTTATATGATGTACGCTGTAGATGTGATGTCAGATGATATACCTGGTGTTACTCATGTTGATAATACTTGTAGAGTTCAGACAGTAAATGCGGATCAGAACTTTCATTACTATCAACTAATTAATTGTTTCCATGAAAAAACAGGGGTTCCTATTTTGTTCAATACATCTTTTAACCTTGCGGGTGAATGTATTGTTGAAACTCCTGTTGATGCTATTGAAACTATGAAGCGATCTAAGATTGATGCGATATATTTTGCTGAGTTAGGGTGTTGGGTATCTAATAATAACAACTCCACTACCACCATTACCACCTGAACCATTTGGCCAAGGGTTGCCAGCTCCGCCACCGCCTCCGCCACCGAGACCGTTTTGTCCTCCTCCACCTGCACCATTACCTTGTCTTTGAGGAGCTTCTCCACCGTGACCACCGCCACCTGAACCTCCGTTACCTCCACGACAGGAACCTGGATGACCTGCTCCACCACCTCCGCCACCTGCGTAGGTTGTATTACTTCCAGAATATGTGCTTGATCTTCCATTTCCACCAGGTGCTTGACGTCCATTTCCTCCTGTTGCACCATTACCACTAGCACCTCCTCCACCAGAACCTGAGTAACAAGGTTGGTTAGGATTAGGACCACCAGGATTTCCATGTCCATTAGAACCAGACTGACCAGGTGCACCAGGTTGTTGACCAGGACCACCAGAACCAGGTGAACCTCCACCTCCTCCTGCTCCTCCGCCAGAACCCCCTGCACCACCAGGTCTATTACCAGGACCTGAAGCACCGTATCCTCCACCGTATGCTACAAGACCATTAAATGTAGAAGGTGAACCATTTTGACCAGGATTTTGTCCAGATTGGAATCCATTACCACCACCGCCAACACTAACAGGATAACCTCCAGTAGTAACAGACATACCAGATACTTGAACCCAACCTCCTGCTCCTCCTCCAGAACCTCCGTCAGTTCCTCCAGAACCAGGACCAGCATTACGAGTTCCGCCACCTGCTCCACCACCAACTACAAGAACATCAACATTGTTATCACCAGTAACATTAAATGTGCCACCACTTGTGAATGTGTGAATGGTGTATCCACCTGCAGTTGTAACACTTCCACCAGTTGCTTCAAATGATGCCTTTCCTACACTTATCCACTCCGTACCGTCCCATGCCTTCATCACACTATCAGTTGTATCCCAAACAATATTTCCAGTTGTATTTCCACTACTAGGTAAAGCACTCGTTGCATATCTAGGAATGAGTAATACCGAGTTAACTGTAACATCATCAGTAGTAACATCACCAGTAGATGATATATTACCTCCAAAAGATATATTTCCAGTTGCATCAAAGGTTACTTCAGGACCAGATGCAGCTGCCTGTCTACCTTTAACTTTATCTACTTTAATTTCAGACATGTCTTAAAAAATCCTGTATGTTTTATTTATCATTTTACCCAAAGGTAACCATTAGATGCACCATTACTATCTTCACGAAATCCGCAGTTACCACCTGATTCAGGGTGTCTACCCCAAGCGAAGTACGTTCCACCTGAGGTATGGTGGTCACCAAAACCTCTAGTTCCTGTGTTAGGGTTTCTATCATCTAGAGTTCCTTGATAGGAATTAGAAATTCTAGTTCTTGCATTTTCATTTTGAGCAGAGTCAAGCAAATCAACTGTGGCATTAGAATCAATGAATACATTTTTATTAAAATCAGTTGCTTCCATCCAATATCTAGTAGAACCAGTATATAGAGAGTTATTAACAAAAGCATTGATCCATGAGTCTGCCATCTTAGATGTTGATGTATCAGTTAATCTAGGACCTGTAGTTCCACTGATACGAACAGCAGCATTAGTCATGTGATCTTGACATGTTGATGTTCTAACATGTGCCATCATGACCCAACCTCCACCATTACGAGTATTGTCAACATACATTTGATATTTTGTTTGACCAGATGGTTGGAACCAATATAAACCAGATGGTAATCCTGCTAATTGTGAACTGCTTGTTGCGGGACTTCCCTCAGTTCCTACAGTTCCAAGAATACCAGAACTTGCTCTATACCATGCACTACCATTATAAACTTCAACATAACTTAAAGTTGTGTTGTATCTCATATGACCTGCAGTTGGACTACTTGGTCTTTCTGCAGTCGTTCCAACAGGCAACGTAAATCTACCTAAACGATCATGAGCAAGAGTTCCAGTAATAACAAGGTTGTTACTGCTCTCCATCATAATCTCTCGGTTGTTTTCCGTAGATCCGTGTATTTCTCCGACGTTTAAAATACTCATTTTATTTTACCCATAAGTATCCGTTTGATGCACCCAGATTATCAGATCTGAATCCACAATTACTACCCTGCTCTGGGTGTCTACCATAAGCAAAATAAGTACCACCAGAAGTATGATGGTCACCAAAACCTCTAGTTCCTGTGTTAGGACCTCTATCAGAGATACTACCTTCATAGGAAGTAGATACTCGTGTTCTTGCGTTTTGATTACTAGCAGAACTGAGTAAGTCTACAGTAGCACTACTATCAACAAACATATTCTTAGCAGGGTTACCAAAATCATGTGCTTCTAACCAATATCTAGTAGAACCAGAATATGTAGATGCCGATACCATAGCATTTATCCATGAATCTTCAACTTTAACTGTGCTAGTATTACCAAATCTAGGACCGAAACTGCTACTAATACGAACTGAACCTTGATCCATATGATCTTGACATGTAGATGTTCTAGCATGAACACACAATACCCATCCACCTCCATTACGATCATTATCAACATACATTTTATAACTATTCGTGCTTGAATTAGGTTTAATCCAATAGAGACCAGAAGGCAATCCCTCTGACTTGAGTGCCATGCCACTGATAGCAGGGTTATCTGAAGTTCCTAAATTAGAAGTTGCAGCAGCGTCAGGACCAATGACTGATTGCCATGCACTACCATTGTAAACTTCTAAGTAATTTTCATCAGTATTAAATCTAATATTACCTGCAGCTGCACTACCTGGTCTTTGTGCAGTCGTACCTGTAGGTGGTTTCATTGCATTAGTATTTCTATGATGATATATGTCGCCATTGACTGTCAAAGTATTTCCTGCAGGTAAAGTTACCTGTCCAATAGTGTTGGAAATACCACCTAATGCTCCAATAGTTACTTTACTCATTTTACTTTACCCATAAGTATCCGTTTGATGCACCGTTAGAGTCGGATCTGAACCCGCAGTTACCACCTGATTCAGGGTGTCTACCGTATGCAAAGTATGTTCCACCAGAAGTATGGTGATCTCCGAAACCTCTAGTTCCTGTGTTAGGACCTCTATCGGAGAGACTCCCTTGATATGAAGTAGAGATCCTAGTTCTAGGATTATCATTAGATGCACTGGATAATAAATCAACAGTTGCTATGCTTGAAATAAAAACATTTTTAGGACCGAAATCTAATGCGTGCATCCAATATGCTGTAGATCCAGTGTAACTAGAACCATTGCGTAATGCTTGAATCCAACTGTCCGCCATCTTAGTTGTAGATGTATCTGATGTTCTAGGACCAGTCGTGCCACTAATACGAACGGAATTATTAGTCATGTGATCTTGACATGTTGATGTTCTTGCATGAACACATAATACCCATCCACCACCATTATCATCATTATTAACATACATCTGATATGCTGTCTGCCCCTCTGGTTGAATCCAATATATACCACTACTTTTACCTGCACGCATTATTGCATTTCCATCTGGTGCAGGGTTTTGTTGACTTCCAATATCTCCTACAGAGATACCAGTTACCATATTCATCCAACCATTATAATAAACTTGAAGTTGTTGATCTGTTGTATTCCATCGCATTTGTCCATTCAAAAAATCTTTTTGATGAACTCTCACTTGATTATCCCACTCTACAGTAGTGCCATAAGGAACTACCATGTGACTGGTTGATAGTGTGCTATGTGTTAACTGAGCTCCAGTCGCAAAACTAATTGCAGAGTCTGAAGGAACAGTTATGTTATAACTGTTTGCTAGTAATCCTCTTATTTCCCCAACGTTGAGTTTCATTTATACTACACTCCATGACCCACCTGATTCTACTGTGACTGTATAACCATTTCCTATTGTTATTGGTCCTGCACTCATTCCATTTGCAAACTCATTTCCTGCTGTAGGTCCGACTGTAATATTTTCTGATATTGTTGTAGGATTAGTTCTAATAATACTATCTGTTCCAAGAGAAGGACCACCACCTGCAACGGGTGACCAACCTGCAGACCCCGTTCCATCATCTGCCTTGTAAATCTCTGCAGAATCAAGTGAAGTATTGAAACGCATTGTTCCAACAGATATACCTGTAGGTCTATTTCCAGTCGTACCTGCAGGTAACCTAAACACAGAGTTAGTGCTGAAGAAACTTAATGTAGTTATAATTGCACTTGTGCTTTGGGAAATCTGGTTTCCACTAATTTTTGTTAATGCCATGTTGTGTTAAAACCCTCCCTGTTATTTAGATAGGTAACTCCAAAATATGCACTTGATCAGTAGATAAAGGTGCGTCTCCTGCGGAGAATACCACGTTTGCACCATTGGTATCAACAGTATAGTTAGTGCCAGGTATTTGTGCAACACCATTCAAGAATACAATTACAGAATTTTCAGTGTGCTGAATACCACCAGAGTATGTAGAAAGAGCAAAAGTTAATTGGTTACCGTCTCCTGTATAACTTTTCTTTTTATATTTTGCAGCTGTTACACCACCAGTTCCAGTAACAACTAAGTCTCCATCTATCCTTACTGAACCGTTGATGTTTGCCCTGTAAGAATTATCAGGAGCAACACCAAGACCAATCCTCGTGACACCAGAGTCATCAGTAATATTGATTTGACCAGTATCTGTGAGACCAAACTCTTTCCACGCTGCACCGTAGTATATCCAACCAAGAGATTTCCCAGGTGACCAATTGATGTTATAAACAATATCACCATCACCAGGCGTATCGTATCCTGTGATATTACTAAAATCGGGGAGTCCACTTGCATTTTCGGGTGCTAGTAATGTTTGTTTAATAACTGTACCATCTTGGTTATTATAGGTAAATTTCTTAGCGGTTATATTATTTGTAAATGTAGATTGACCTTGGAATGTAACAGGACCTGCAAAGATTGATTCAAGTGCGTTAGATGCACCACCAATAACAGTCAGTTTATCAGTCAATACTAATTCAGAGAACGTTTCAATAGTTGTGTTCTCTTCACCAACAACATTCAACTGTGCAATATCTTCGTTAGTGATCTGTCCAGTAACAGGGTTAATAACTTGGTTACCAATGAATAGATCACCATTACTGTTAAGACCAGAGTAGAATGCAACTCCACCTTCTTCTTTAATAGACTGTGAGAATCTAATCTGCTCAGGTGATAATGTTTCTACCTGAGTTTGAGGGAATGCAGTTGAATAGTTACCTGGACCAAAACCAAGATATTCAAAGGTATGGTTACCAGAACGCATGATTGAGTGTCGTCTAAACTCTACGTTGATTGGTGCGACTATTCCAGAGTTGTCTTGTCTAATATTAATCTTACGGGTTTCTTCATCTCCTGCCCGTGCAGTCAGTTCGATACCTGCAAGACGTCCGTTAACCGAGTCATATGCAGGAGTTGAACCTGGATTTTGCCATCCAGTATCAGTCAGTAAGAATACAATACCTTCCTTAGTTATAGATCTTTTAGGATCGAGTGCAGCAGTTGGAGTTGCACCATCAGTAGAATTAACAAGACCTATAGTAACATTGGAAGCTTCAGAGACTGCAGCAGCAGGGTCAGCAACTGGATTATCTCTATCGAATGTAGGATAAACTTCATTAACATTCTGTGAGAACTTCCTATCATCAAAGTTAGATGTAGTAGGTGCAATAGAACCGCATAGTAATGTTAGATAGTAAATACCATCTGCTACACCTCTTTCAAACTTTTGAACAGTCTCGATATCATATATGTAAAAACATCTTTGTAAATTATATGTTGTAGTATCGCTATTCAGAGGTTGTAATACGAAACCAGAGATAGGGTCTCTAGGTAGTGGATTAGTCTTATCTTTATCAATTACATAACGTACACGATATGTTCTATCTTGTAAGTCTCTTGGATCAGGGATCCTCTTGAGGAATGTAGTAGGAGTGAAACTGACTGTATTGTATTGTGTATTATTTGCTAGTGCATTGTAGATACTGTTATTAGTTGCGGATACACTTAAATACCAACCACCAACAGTCCCTGCAACACCACCAATAGTGTATGTGTTACTATCATATTGTAATGGAGATCCAGTTGCTCCTGCAGCGAGACCAGATACACTAGGACCATAAGGTGATATACTTGCAGATTGAACAGTTGCAGCAGTTGCACCTTGTGCTACAAGTAAACAGTTAATCTTATCTGCTATGGCACTACTACCAGTTCCATCTTGTCTTGCACCAACAGTGAAACCTTGAACTCTAGTTGTTGGAGCAGATGCTTCAACAGTATAACCATATAAGTATAGTCTTGTGCCTGGTGTTCCACCTTGTCCAGATAGAGCAGTGTTAATTGTTTTGGTTCTTTGAATATCAATGTTCACCCAGTTAACAGATGTCTCTTCACCAAAGATTACGTTCCCGTTAACAGTTCCTGTATTTGCAGCAGAAAGTGTGATTACTCTAGTATTTGTGTTAATAGAACTGACAATCGCACCAGTGGCAATATTAGTTCCAGAAATTGTCATACCTTGAATCAAACCATTCACTGATCCATCATTAGCAAGAGTAATTGTTAATGCACCATTAGTTCCTGTTGCAGTCGTTGAAATTGTATTCAGTGCTTTTGGTGGAATAATATGAGTTATAGCTCCTGCTTTATCTTTCGAGAATGATTTTGCTTTGAATCCTGCTGATCTAAGAGCAGTGTTACCAAAGTTAGAGTTAGAGTTGGTGATTGACATGTCACCACCGCTTAGTGCAGTGAAGTGACCTTGATATCCCACAGCGAACACAGAAACCGCCTGTATGAATGAGTCATTACTACACTTGATGTGTTCATGACCCCATCCTTTTCTATACTCAGCAAATCCATCTAAGTGTGCACCATCACCTGCTGTTGCTGTGTCATAGTTTCCAGTTGATGCATTATAACGTACGAATGCTCTATCATCTTTCTGTAGTGACAGTCCAGTAAACTGTGCCACAACCATTGATTTGAAACCAGTTGCTTTTGCACCGTTCGCATGCATACCGTTCATACCCCACACACTTCTTAGTGATAGGTTGAATGCGTATGGTGATGCTGAGTCAACAGTATCAATCTCAGTCTTAACCGTAATGTTTGAACCTACAGCATTTCCTGAGGGGACTGATTGCATTTGGTAAGTGAAGACGTTACCCGATGCCGAAGTGACGGTGAAAGACCCGTTATAAATTCCTGCATCAAGATCGGATTGCGATCCAGTTGATCCTGTAACACCACTAACGTTGATGTTAACACCAACAGAAAATCCGTGGTCTCTGGGGTTATCAAACTCGTCAACAGTGACAGCCGTAGCTGTCTGTCCATTTCTTGTGATCTGAAGGACTCGGTATTCATCGGAGATAGGACCTACAATACGGTTTTCTTCTACCCTTGCTTGAATCTGGTCAGTTGCAGGATCTCCAGATGTATCAGGGATAGTTGCGAAAGCTTTCGACACTTTCTGATAATATATTTCTAAATCAGTTCTCTGTAGAATATTAGATACAGCAGAGTAATCACCAGAGGGAACTGTTCCACTAGAAATAAGTGTTGATAATGGATTAAGACCATCAGCAAACTCAAAACAAGTTAGTCTATGATGTGAAAACTTAGGTGCTAATGTTTCAGTGGAATCAGGTTTGAAGTATACACCCTCTTCAGCACCGTCGAAGAAAGAGAATTGCCAGAAATAAGTACCACCAGTAACTTTGAAGATTGCTGTTCTTGGAGGAACTTGATCTTCTGTGTTAATGCCTTTTGCAGCATACGTTGTAGGATATGGAACATATTTTGGAATAATTTTTGTACGACGAAGGTCAGTTCCAACTAAAGAACAACCTCTAGGAACGATAATACCACCTTCGACTGAGTTATATTTGTAGAGAACATTGTTAGGAGAAGTTAGATCTAGGTTTGAGTTTGCGTCAATAGGTGCAACGTTTGTGTATAAAACATCACCAGGTCTATTGTCTACGACATACTCAGCAGGGTAGAGCATGATACTAAAAGCATCAAACTCGTCATTACTTAAACCAACTCTATATGAAAATCTTGCTACTTCTAAGAATGCTCTTTGCAAACTTTTAAACGGACGCAAAGCAGAGTTACCCCTATTATCAATCGCATCAGATGCGTCAAAATCGTCTGGGTTGACATATATGATACGTCCTGTTCTGGACGTAATAATATTCTTTAGTCTAGTTAGTGACATTACCTATCCGCTTTGTTTGTATTTATTTAACTGCCGAATGTTCGGGGAGTGAACGCAGTCGAAGCATCTTCAAACCCAATAAGGGAGAAGGTGTTGTTTTGTGTAGTGCTGTTGATAATCAATCTTTCACCAGGACCAACAACAATAGAGGTATTTTTTGCTACTGCATGGTCAGCATTAGTTGCACCTTGAATAATGTAATTATTTTCTAGAGCAGTAGTTGCAACAGCAACACTACTTACAGTCACAGTAGATCTTGTCGCAGTAGATAACTTAGGGTTATCTAAGAAAGTATCTGAGCCAGCAAAGTCTGCTGAATTAGAACCCTTAATAACGTATAAGTTATTACCACTGTAACTACGAACATAACCGTACGCTCCAGAAGTTTGAGCAGTAACAGTATATGTGATACTGTTCTGAACAAAGGTAGATGTAGAGTTAGTCCATGTTCCTTCTACATCATAGATATAGAATTCATTGAATGTAGGAGTTGTAGTTGTGGTAATGTATGCTTCAGATCCACCAAAACTACTGTTCGCTGCAGTTCCAGTAACAGAGTTATACCAGTATATAATGGCAGGTGTTGCACTAGAGAAGGCATACTGAATATATGCACCACTAGAACCAATGGTGCCATTAGTAGTTTTACCAGTGGTGTATTCAGTTCCGTCATCAGCGTTTCCTGCTGTTCCGTCAGAACCCCACTCACCGTTGATAGTCGTTGATAATGCAAAAACAGCACCAGTGTTAGAAGAGTCAGAAAGATTAAATCTATATGATCTATCATTAAACAATGCGAGACCATTATCAGCAGATATCAGACGAAGATCATAAGTTCCACCTGATGTGCTAGAGAATGCAAACTTATTAGAAGCAGTTCCTACACCACCAGTTGATACCGTAGCTGATGCTCCTGCACCGTTTGAAATACTGTCACCGTCAGTAAATTCTGCTCCAGATCCATTAATAGTAGAAGGACCTATATGAAGAATAGTTCCGTTAATGCCATATACTACTGCTGTAGTTGTATCACTACCAGAACCCTTAGTAATAGTATTACCAACGGAGAACGTACCAGTAACACTTTCAGTTGTAACTTGTCTGATAGCAAATGATTTTACAAAAAGTTCTACATAGGCAGGAATAATTACGGATTCAAATTTAAACTTAGACTCATTATCAACACTCGTAATTTGAAGACCACCTGAAAAACCTTGTGCTGAAGGGTCAAAGGCAGTGTCAACTGTCATTTTATATGCAGTGATGACATCATATTCATGTAATTTATATGCGTTTGCTGATCCATCTACCACTAACTTTTGATCAAAATTCTTAAGAGCAACAGAGTAATCTGATGCTGTTCCATCATTAGCGACATTTACCATCGTGCTTGCAGATTTATCAATAGCAGACCCATAGAGCAACGTATTCGTATTCGCTGCGGGTTTGTTTTGTGCAAGTAAACCTTGATTAGCCATTTTTAATTAAAATCCTGCGTAGAAAAATTGTTGTTGTCTTGTTCGACCAGTTAAGTTTGCTGCACTAATACCTGCACCAAATGTAACGTCATCAAATGAAACGTTTTCGGTAGATAATAGAGTCGCATCAGAGTCAGGAAATCTAATAGTCCTGTTTGCTGTCATATTATCTATAGTAAGAGTAACATTACCTACAGCACCAGATCCTGCACCTTTAAGAACTGGATTTATCAGTGTCTTATTTGACAGATCCTCTGTAGCAGTCTCTGTAACGAGTGTATTATTTACACCTGTACTATTTAGGTTAGAAGTAGGAGGGATCTGAACTGTTACGTTAGTAAAAGTATTTGAGTTAGCAACTGAAAATGTAATCTTTTTCGTAGTATCCGTAGGATCTTGAAGAATTAAATTTTCAACAGTTTTATTCTGCAATATCTGTGTTGCATCAGTAAAAGCGAGTATACCTGACAAGTTAGGAACAGTCAGAGTTCTGTTAGCATCTAATGCAGTAGTATTGAACTGTGCGTAGTTTGTTGCAACTTCAGAGTCTTTTGCAAGTTTAAGGTTAACAAGAGTTTTACTTAGTGCTGTTTGTTCTGTCTTCGTATCTAGTAATGTAGATGTCGTTGCAGTTGGTTCAGCAGTTGTTGTTACAGTTCCTGCATCAGGGAGAAAGTATGACCTTCTTGCGTTTGATGTAGTAACCCAGTTAATTTGAAATATTGCCTCTTCAGTTCCATCAGTGATAACGAGATTATCTTCATCAATAAGAATAGTTTTGTTTCTTAGTGTTTGTTGTGTATCATCACCAATTAGGACTGTGCCATTACCAGAAGTAATAGCGGGGAGCGTGAAGATACGAGTATTCGTTCCCGTTCCAACGTTACTCACCTCAAATCTCGCTTTAGGTCCTTGTGCATCTTCTAGGATAAAAGAACCATCATCAATAGTAAATAGACCCGTAACTTTGACCGTTCCCGTTCCTTTCGGTGCAAAAACGATGTCCGTGTTAGTAGCAGTGTCATCAACAGCAGTTACAAATAGCGAAGAACTAGTTGCAGTATTGCTGACTCTACTAAAATATAAACCACCATCACCAAATGCAACACCGATTTGATCGTACGCTGATTGGTATAGTCCACTGTCTCTATCCAAATCAAAGGATAATCCTGGAGCTGCTTTAGTTCCTTGACTTACTCCTCTGAATAATTGATTTACTTTTGCCTTTCGGTTGGGTATCAACGGGTCAGATACGACTACGGGAAGAATTGCTTCACCCGACAGGTTAGCATCTGATATTGTGTCCAACTGAGATATTTTACGGGTTCCCACAGATAATCACACTATTTGCTACTTCTTTATTTATACAGATTCCTCTGCTGCTTCTTCTCCTGTTTTATATGCCCATTCATCTGTATGACCTACAGACCACCACTTAGGTAGTGTCTCTACTGCATAGTTCTGTGTGCATACTTTGAAGTCAGGTTTCTTGAGGTTATCATTATCAACCAAACTATTGTCAAAGAACTGACATCTGTTGTTGGGTTGTGCAGCAAACTGACCATTATCTAATGCAATAACATTGAATGTCTTGTGTTCTGGGTCATGTTCTGAGAAGTTAGTATCCAATACAGAGAAGTCTGGATGTGCAGTATCAATCGTAAACTCATACTCTCCTGCGTGCATTTTCTTATCTTTACCAAAGAACTGACATCTTCCTAGTATTGGTTTCTCTACTACAGTAATATTATAATCAAAACAATCCCACAGTTCTAATACATCTAACGGTAACTGATCATCCCAATTTATATCTTCTTTCCATACAAATGCACTGAGTGGTAACTTATCAAACAGTGCACCGTAATCAGTTAGTAGTGTCTCAAAGTATAATGCTTTTGCTTGTATACTTCTAACTGAGATCCAAAGACCAGGTGTAAGTTCTCCATGACCTTTTTCTAGATCATAAAGATATTCTTTTTTTACCCAAACTTTTCTGGGAGGTAGTGGGTGAACTAAGTATGCCATTATCCAAAATTTAAAAAATGTGATAGAGAATACCTACCTAAACCTAGATCTTTATACTGATCTTCCATTTTGATAGGAGTAACTCCATGTCTAGTTGTGCCAGGAAATGCCACTGCACTATTATATTTACATTTAAGAGTCATCTTATAATCTTCAAATACAAAATCTCCACCTTCAAAACATTTAGGTTCTTTCCATAACCATGAAATTATACTAACTACAGTATTATCATGATGTGGTAGATAATAACAACCATCATCATAATAAGAAAGTAAGGTATGATCAACATTAGGTTGAAAATGTTTCCATGCAAAGATATGATTACTTTGACATATCAAACCAGGATCTAATAATTTTCTAGAAACATTTAGAATACTAGAACAATCCCTATTTTCAAAAACATTATCGACAAAACACCCTTTCTTTTTAGTTCTTGGTTTTCCATCATCTGTTACAGAAGGATTAGTGTTTGATTCTAGTACGACTTTATTAGATTGATAATAATCTAACTCGCACCAGATCAAACGTAATTCTTCTTCGGTATATAAATCCTCAATAAACAAGAACGGAAAAGGATCCGTGTTAGCGTGAACTTTCATTTAATGAGGATCGTAGTACCTTATAAGTGCTCCTGCTACCACAATGAGCACAACAATAATGATAAATGCAGTCATAATATTTTGTATTTGAAAAGGGGGCACTCTTTCTACTTAGAGATCTTTTGTACTCCCCCATCCTAATTTTCTTTGTAATGCTTTTAACCTTTTTTTGGCAGCACGAAGTGCCTGAGGTTTAAGGTGCCTCTTCTTCTCCTTTTTTGAGTGGTGTTGCCAGTTCGGGAGTTTCATGAAAGTTACAATATTCATTGAAAGTAATCTTCATTTCCTTATTAGTCAGTTTAGCATGGTTTGCTGCTTTTGGCAAGTTCCACTTGCAATGATACAGCATTTCCATCGCTTTTCTTGTCTCAGGACGCATCTTTCTCCACAAATTGTTTACGAAACTCCTCTACTTGATCTTGAAGATCATTAGGAATAGGAGCAACTTCATTTACAGGAACAATCATAACAGATCCACCATCAGGTTTAGTAATTTTCCAACAAACTCTCTGTGAATCTGTCAGATCCATGATGAAATGAAAGTTTTCATCTGCTTGATCTAGAGTAATACCAATAGGTCCAATCATAGTTCTATTTAATCGTCGTGGTCATCCCAAGGGTCAGTTAAATTTTCATTAGCAAAAAATCCCTTATATACACCATATCCTGCCAACATCACAGTAACTATTGCTACTGAAATTGGAAATGTAATATCAGGATTGAGTGTGTAATGTGGAATAATCATTCTGTCTCTGCAAAACAGTAAGTAATGAAATCGGAGTCAACTGTGTCAACAATGTCAGAAATAGACTCAGAGAAACCTTCTGCTCCCTCTTTGTTCCATTCCCACATTATTTCTTTATCGTACCCATCTGTATCTATAAATTTAATAGATCTCTTAGATAAATTAATAAAGATTTGTTCTGTGTCAAGCATTGGGGTCTTTTGTTTACCCTTTTATTATAGCACTAATTTAAGAAAATGGAAAGCCCTTTTATATTAACTGCTGCAGTTGCTGTAAGATTCATTGCAGCACCCGCAGTAATATTAACAACACCAGCTAATGCTTTTAGATTACAAACACCTGCTAGAGCAGTTGCGTTCCATGCTCCTGTAGCAACTATGTTTGTATATGCAACACCATTTTGATGTAAAGCAAATCCTGCAGGGTTCGTAACAATGTGTCTAGGAACAGCATCAGCAGCAGACAAACCTGGTGTCATATAAGTTTCCATAGAACCACCAACCTTTCTAAGAATACCAGTTTTAACCTTAGGTATAGGTGAAGGAGGGAAGTTAATTAATTCTACTAAAGATGGTGTGGTAATATCAACAGAGTTTTCTGCAGTAAGAAGAATCTCACCACTTGCGATATTAGTTATTGTAGATGAAATCTCACAACCAGATCCAGTAATTTTTGTATTAACCGCACCCATGTTAAATTCTGAACCTTCAAAGGTAAATGCAGCACCTGTAATATTCATATCAACATCAGAACCAAATGTTAATGAATGTTTTTTAATATCTGTTTCATCGGAAGGAGTTCCATCTTCTTTTACTTGTTTAGGTGCACCTTGAGCATTTAACATTAATGATCCACCCACACTAATATGAAAATCACCAGTAATATCTAAATGATAGTCACCTTCAATATTTGTAACTTGATTACCATCAATCGCCTTACATTCGTCACCATGACATTCTTCTGTATGATTACCAACATATGTTGTATGATCTGCAAGTAAAACATCATCTTTTTTTCCAGATTGCTGTTTTCTATATTGTGCTAACTTCTCCTCCATCTCATCATCAGATATTTCTGGTTTTTGTTCACGCAATGCTTTTTTAAAAGTATACTCAGCGTACGCTCTTTGACTTATCTTAACTGATGTGTGAGTTGTTCCATTCTCTTTACGAATAATAGTTGCTGTACGACCTGGTGTGCCAATGTATAGTTCAGATGCACCATTCACAAAGTTTTTAGCAGCAGTTAAATATGGATCTGCCTGAGAAAGAATATTATCAAATAATCCACCACCTTTATCATTTTCACCACAATCACCTCTATTATGTCCTCTAATACCGTTGATTGTTGCAAGTTCCTCAGGTGTGCAATTAGTTGTACCAAATAAAGGATACCATCCAACATCATTTTTAGCACCAGAAAGTTTACGATTACAATTACTTCCTGCAAATTTAAGGAATAATGCCATCAATCCAGTTAAGTTGTTTATGCCATTTTTAAAGAAACTTTGAAGATCGTTAAAAATTTGCGTTCCTTCTTCCCATGTTTTAATAAGTTCTTGTGCTTTTGCAATCCCTGAGACAATAGATTTTACATCACTTACAATACCAAGTGCTTTGTTAAGAATAGTTTGAACAGAGCAAACAATATCATCAATGACTTTCTGAACACTATTGAGAACCATTTGTGCTTGATCAATGATTCCGTCAAGGAATGATTCAACAGTGCTAAGAAGACTATCAATAGGAGATTGAATTAAACTTAATAAATCTTTATCAATAATACAAAGAGAACTCAAAATCATTTGCACTGCTTTAGTGACAGCAGTAAAAGTCACAAATGGAATACCAGTTGCACCAGCTAAAAGAGATACAACATTTAATTGTTCTGCAAGGTTTGCCAATGACTGCCTTATTGCACCAACAACTTGAGTAAATACAGCACTCAGAAAGTTTTGCACCTTAGCAGTCAATTCTTTTGCGGTTACAATCTTTCCCGTAATCATATCAAGAAAGTCCCCGTCTTCATTTTTAACAAGAGTTGCTGCACTATCAGCAATATCTTCAATTAAATATGCAAGTTTATACTCTAAAGTTCTCCAAGGACCACCAACACCATTAGCAGCAGGGATTGGTTTGACAGGATCTCTAGGTTTTACTGTGTTAAATTTACTACCTGCAAGTCCTACAGCAGTTCCAACACTCTTTGGAGAACCAGGACCTCCAACTGTTCCTGTTTTCATACCAGGTGTTATAACAGTATTATTTTCACTCTGTCTTAGGAAACCTTCTTCTTTGGTTCCTGCCATTGTAGAGTTTGGTTTTGCAGGATGTAATGCAGAAGCGTTGACACTAAGACCAGGTTCCATTGCTTCACCTGTAAAAGCAAACTGTTGTTTTATTTTTGTATCATTTGATTTTTGAACACGAAGAACTCCCATGACAATAGGCATCTGTGCCTGATCGCCATCCATAAAGAATCCCAAGACAATTGCGCCAGGTTGAAGTTGTCCAGAACTCTCACCTTGTCCGTCATTACCTGCCTGAGAGGTGTGTTGTAAACATGTTGCCCACGGTAGTTTATCTGTAGGGAGTGATGAAGTTGTTCCACCTCGTACGTTAGTATAGTATCCAAGCACACGAACTTTGACCCTACCAAGTTCCATAGGATCTTCATTATCTTCTACCTCACCAACCCACCAGAAAAAACCATCTTTTCCAACAAAATTGACCGTAGGTTCATTTACAATACCATCAATAGTTTGCATATTTTTGAGACTGCTACAAGTTTATTTAGGGTCGATCCAACGGGTGAATTTATAAATGCCCTCACTACCCCATACCATGTTACCTTTATCATCATATCCTTGATCCATACTATGAAGTTTATCTCCATAAAGACTAATCTCAGATACAATCTTATATCCTTTGGCACCAGTGCATTTATCCCCTACTAGGTGTCCATGCCATGCTTCACCATCGAATGTGAATATCATATCACAATTCTCTGATCTTGTCCAATCTAAGTTATAGTTTTGAAAAATTATTTTATCTTCTGATATTACGTCAATCTTATGATATCTTTCTCTATATGGTTTATTGGCACCATCTCTTCTATAAAAATTCTTTGAATGATAACCACCCTCTACCTTTTCCCATACAGTTTCAACAGTAGAGAAATAATGAGGTGCTGATTGTGCTTGGTATCTATTCGTCCAGTGTCCTATAATATAATCATCAATCATCAAGATTTAGGATATTTTGTTTTTACTGCCTCAACTGCTGCGATCCATGTGCCACTGTCTAACTTATTGTCTTTGATGTCATGATACAGCATGTCTAATTGCGATTTCAAATCTGGATACTCAGGTTGTCTATCACGTTGGTATTGTCTAGCATTATAATCAGCCATTTGACTGTTATATTCAGCAAGAATATCATCATCACTAGGTTTAGGCAATGAATTTTCAGAATCCCATTCAAGAGTTGATAGATCGTTTTCGTAAATAATCCATACGCAATCAGGTCTTATCTTTGAAATTGCAGAACCGTAAGATGGGGTTTTTTCGTAACTAACTGGAAGTGTCATTGTAATTAAAAATTAAGGTGCAAGTTCATAGCAGATCATAACAATCATACCACGAGCGTTTTGGTTACCATTAGCATCCCAACCACCGAAGTCGATAGTTCCTCCTGCCCAACCTCCAAGGTATTGTTGGTAGCGAAGTGCCGTACCTGCTGCTTGGTTTGGTGTATCAATAAATGCTGAGAAGTAGTCTCCTTCAAAAGCACCGTTACCATTTTGCCAATGAATTCCTGCAAAGGTATCAATAGTGCTGTTTGATCTATAAGCATCAACTAATGAAGTAAAACTACCACTACCAATCCTTCTTCTCAAGTCAACATATTGGTGCTGAGTGTTAGGACCATACATTTTAGTTTTCCACTGACACAAAATCTTAGAGTTTGTTTTAGTAGTTGTAATGTCAATATACCAATCACCAATAGCAGTTAAGTTATTAACGTTGTTCTGATAACTTGAGTTACCAAACTCACCATATGAGTTACTAACTCTTTGAACAACTTGTAAAACTTGACCACCACCAAGAGTGTTACCTGATAAATCTTGAATTGCAGTTGTCTTAACAACACCTGCCACAGTCACCGTTCCGTCTGCAGCAGCAGCAATTGCATCTGTATTAGCAGATGGATGTTTGATAGCAGATGCCTTAACTGTTCCACTAACAGTCAAATCACCTGTTACCGTTGGACTGCCTTGAACGGATCCTACATTAATCGTTGACATGAGAATATTCTAGACTTTGAAAGTATTTATACGTCTTTTTCTTGTATAACACCACCAGGTGTAGTATAACAATCGCGATCAGTAAGTGTAGTAACTGGTATACCCGCTTTTTCTGCAGTTTCTTGCATGTGAATACCGCCAGGTGGTGTATAAAGATACCAACCAGTTGCAATATATTTACTTTTTGTGTATGGAGGATTACCTCTATGAGTATGAGTAAAAGATGCAGGGAAAATTACAATGTCCCCTTTCTGTGGTTTATGTCTATATTTTTGAAATAAAAATTCTGTTTCTCCTTCTCCATCAGGCATATCATTTAAGTAGATAGTCCATACTAATTCTCTCATTACAAATTGCATTGCATTTCTTTCACAATGCCAAACATGATAACCCTGACAAGGTAATGTTTTTTGTAATTTGATCTCTGGGTTAGTTAAAAACGCACCCTTTAAAGCACCCCATGTATTTGCATATTCTGTTGCTGCAGGGGTCAGGTAATCGTCAAGTTCTTTAAAACGTTCTTTATGCTCTTGTTTAGTTTCGATAAGAAACGTACTTCGATCTTCTCTCAATGCGTTATCATTACCAATATTTTTATCAAGTGGTTGAGACTCAATATAATCTATAGTTCTATCGCATAATTCATCTGGAACTTTCTTTTCCCATATACCAATAAAATCTTTTAGTTTCATATCACTGTAAGGAAAAGTCACAAAGTCCTGTATATTAGCTGTCATAATTAGTCGTCATAAACTAGGCATTCTGGTTCGTCTGGGTGCATATCACAGAATAGTTCGAGTGCATTAGGATCATGGTGATCTCCTGCTTCGATTTCTGCTTTATGATGTTCTGCATACTCCTCTAATTCATGCAATTCTACTTTAGCATGTCTGCGAGCAGCAGGTGATGACATTGGATTTTCGATTAAATCTTTGTCTGCTTGGATGTGGTCTTCTATTGTTTTCATTATTGTACCTCGTTGATACAGAAGTATTTATAATACTATTTTACAAAATCCTAGTGGTATTGTCAACTATGCAATTGCAACAACGTCGTTTTGTGAGAGATTCGGGATATCTGAGTCCTTCATCAAAGCAAGTTCTGTTTGAAAATTAGCACCTACTGCCTTGTGTGCCACCGCAGCAATCAACCATCTACCACTATACTTTGCATCTCTTTTAGGAGTATCACCAGATTTATAAGTTGTTGGTATATTAATATTCACACCTGCACCTGCATATAAGTCAAAATTGCCAGGCACAACTATAGTCATCTGACATTGTTTCAATGATTCAATACGCATCCATTGATATGCTTGTAATTCAACTAACTGTTCATAATTTCTTTGAGGATTATTTTTAAATTTTGGATCAAAAATTTGATTAGGAATCATTGAGTATCTGACTCGTTTAGGAAAATTAGCAGCATTTTTAGAAAAATTATCCATTCTCGTCTGTGGATTGACAGAGTTACCACCATTTAAGTGTGCCATTCTCTTCCATATATCTGAATATGAATAACGATAAGCATCTGCAGATAAGTCTGTGCTAGTTCCCATTTTAGATCTAGTAATGAATACAGGATCGAAACCAACACTAAATCCTGACCAAGAACCATGTCTTAAACCCATCAAGAAGTTTTTCTCCTCAGGAAATGCAATACGATCTATATTAAACTGATCTCCCAGTTGATCTCCCATTCTTTTTGGCACATATTCATAAGTGTATAGTTTTGGTTTACCACCTGATACGTCTGTGTCTTTATCAGTTTGATCAACAATGTCCTCAATCATAGAGTCAAGTGATTTAAAATTAAATCCAAGTGCATTTTCATAAAAAGCAAATCCATTTTGCATAACACCTTTTTTACTAGACTTACGAATACTTCTCTGAGATATCCAATAAATTAAATCAAATATTCTCCAATTTGGAGATATAAAAGATTGTTTATTAATAGTGCTTTCAATATAAGTTTTCTTTTGAGTCTTTAAAAATTCCTTTCCTAATAATTTTTTTACGATAACACCAGCTTCTGTTTCATTCTTAAAAACAACTTCAGAATTACCAAATATATTTGTTGTCTCATTAATCATATATTCATCAGAAACACAATTAACTAAAAATGTTTCATTAGTTTGTCTAGTTCTAACTCTTGATTCAATTTGATATGATCTAAAATAATAATTTCTATCTTTAATAGAAGTTCTAAGTTCAATAAAGAATAATTCAGATCCTGTCAAAGATCCTAGTAGTCCTCCTGCATCTTCTAAAATAATACGACACTCCATGCAGGGATTTGCAATACTTTCATAAATTTCAAATCCTCTTAAAAAAGAGTCTAAGTTATACTGTCCATCAACGGTTTCCATTCTATTTCCATCTTTAAAAATAGAAAGAGTTACCTCAATTTGACCTGCCTGTTCTCTAATTAATGATCCTTCTCTAGAAGTGTTCTTACTCATCTGAAAATACCTCTCAAAGGATTATTAAAGGAATTTAATACAGCAACAGCAGTTCGTAACACTGTTCCTGTTGTTCCACCAACACTCGCGAACGTACCTCCACCCTGTTGAGCACCTAATAAATTTCTAATTGCAGACTCAGCAGTTGAAATAAATTGGCGGTTAGAACCATTTTGAGCTTCAACAGCCGCTAATGCCATCTGCACAATCTCCGAAGTCTTTGCATTAATTTCTCTTCTTGCTTGGTTTCTTTGTTCAGTTACTTTGCGAACTTTTTGTTGTTCAGAAGTATTCTGTGCATACATTGATTTATTCTGTTGTCTAAATGGATTTGATTGATAAGCATTAGTTGTAAACATATCACCCATATCTCCAAATGTTCCCTCCGAGAACATGCCAGTAAAAGGTCTTCCAGAACCTGGTTGATCATTACCAAACAATTTTAGTCCAGATAGACTACTTGAAGCAACTAATCCTCTTCCTGAGTTTTCTTTCTTCAAATCCATATATGAAAATGAAGCTGCTCCTGGTTTTCCTAAGAGAGGAGTCTTACCTGAACCTTCACCTTGGAAATCATAATGACCACCACCAGTTGCGTGACTATATCCGTAGTTCCAACCAAATCTAGAAGCGTTGTTTTTCATCCATGTTGCTGAAGAACCAGAAATATCAAGACCTTCTCCATATAAATGAACTGAATTTTTATGACCATTAACACTTTTATTTGCAGATAATGACCTACCACTACTTAAAACATCAGATCCTTTTACTAATCCATTTGATACTCTCATCATTTCAGCAAATGCCTTAGCAGCAGGTTCAGAGAATACTAAAGGACGTCCATGAGCATCAGTAACTCCCTCGATACCCCATCCAGAACCTGTATCATCAGATGAAACTGGAATAACTTTTAATGAACTTGTTTTATTTTCAATTTCCACACCATCACGTTTATCCTCAGAAAACAGATTCATACTATCTAATGTTGCAGCTGCAGCAGGTGCTCCTCCAAAGAATCTTGATAATCCAAACGACCAGTCAAATCCTTTTCTTGAATTTAAGTTTGCCATAGGAACTGTTAAACCTGCATCTAAAAGATAATGTCCAGCCTCCAAACCTTTATTTTTTATCAAATTAGTAATAGTTGGTCCTCTACGTCCTACTTGATTAAACCACATACTATTTTTTAACTCATCACCTGCAGTTTCATAATCACTTTTTTGCATAGCAGCCATCATTAATGGAAATCCTTTATACCAACGTGGACCTTGATTATAAGTTAAGTCAATCAATCCTGCTTTTTGCTGAGGACTAGATTTACCATAACCAGGTATTTTTGTAGCAGCACGTTTGTGATCCTTATAATCTTCATTAAACAACTTATCAGCATATGCTCTGCTGATAGTAGGGGGAAAGTCATCTGTAGGTTTAATTAAATGACCATATCCAATAGACATACCGTTTCTATCAGGGTACGCTGTTGGACTAAATCCCTCATGAATCTTAATCATTTTTCTAGCAAACTCATCGTATCCACCACCCTCAGCAAAAAATCCTAGACTCCTTGCTTCAGACATTCTTTTAGATGTTAAACTAGGATTTTTCTTAGTTGCAGGAGTATCAAAAGGAACTATAAATGCACCACCATCTGACTTCTGTGCAACATATTCAGTTCCATGTCCGATAAAATCAGGTTTATTACCATCTAGTGATACAGGATATCCTGATTGAGGACCAGAAATCCAACCACCTTTTGCAAAACCTTCTAAGAAACCTCCACTATCAAATCCATAAGTTTTTGTTTTACCAGTTTCTAAGTAATAAATTAACTCTTCGATTTCCTTACCTTTACCAAACAACCTATCCATAAAGTTAAGATCTTCTTTTTCTTTTCTAAGTTGTTCGATTCTTTCTTCTTTACTAAGAGAATCAGCAAGTCCGTCCCCTGCAGCATCAAGTCCGTCTGAGACTTGTTCCTCATTTTTGTTAGTTAATCCAGGAATTCTATCTGCATATTTTGGAAGAAGAAATAATGCTGCACCTGCAATTAAAGGATGTGTAGCAAGTTTAGCAAAGGCAGCAAGGAGACCCTTGTTGAAGAATAATAATACACCTTTGAAGGTATTGATAATACCCATCGGATTTGTAAGAAAAGTCAAAGCTAGGAATGCAGTTCCCAATCCAGCCATTGCCTTAACAAATCCACCTATCCTTTCCATCCATGTGGCATCTTCTTTTAAAAGATCATACAGTCCTTCTATAGTATTAACAAAGGCAAATTTAGCGACAGATGCAATAAATTTAAAAACTTTAACAAGAACTTCAAGTCCTTTAACAACCTTATCTTGATTTTCTGGGTTAGATAACCATTTAAGAGCAGGAAGAACTAAAAAGAATTTTATTAATGCACTTGCTAATTTTATAAGTGATTCAAAGAAACCTGGTATTTTACCTTTAAACAAACTATCAAATGCCTTCATTTTTGGCATTTTTTTCTTTTTTGTGTATTTTGGAACAAATGATGCTTTCTTTAATCTCTCTTCATCTATCTTCAATAATTTCATCTGTGTCTCTTTCATAGACACTATAGTGCTGCCAATAGAATTGACAACCCTACCCATACTATTAATTGCTCTTGTATTTTGCTTTATAACAGTAGTTAATTCTTTATTACCTCCTCGTGCGTTTGCTCTAGAAGTAGTGTTCGCTCCCGCATTAGGGTCAACGAACTTATAAAAATCAATTTTAGCACCTTTTTTTACTGTTGCCATTATCTATTAGATGTAGAGGAAGGAGCGACTAAGTAGGTATCACCGCTATTTATCGGCACAGGAGTAGGTGCTGCAACGATCTTTTCGACTATCAAAGGAACAGGTAAAAACTCAATAGCAGTCTGCATTGCATACTCTGCATTAAATTGATTATTCTGTAACAATGCCCTTCCTTTATCAAGAACACCTAAGACTCTAGGATCAACACCCATTTCTGCAGCGAGTTCTGGTAATCCTTCAATATAATTACCAGTTTGAGCACCACTCAGAATTGCTTGATATACACCTTTCATACCAACTCTATCAGCAACACCACTTAAAGCACCCAACGCACTAAAACCTTCACCTGGTCTACCTAAGATAGATTCCATACCAGGAATTGATAAGATATTCGGAACTTTACTTGCTAAACCTCCAATACCAGGAACTGCTCCTAAAATACCTTCTAATTTATTCTCCTTCAACCAATTACCAAAATTCTCAATACCTCCTGATAAACCTGGCATTCTACCAACTATAGTTCCAATAGCACCACCAATATTACCATTAAAAACTTGCGTACCAATCTTACCAAGAGTGGTATTTCTTGCCATATCAAAGAAACCATTAACTCTACTACTAATATTAGATACTGCCTTGACTGCACCATGATACATGTTTGAGACACCTTGTCCAAACTTACTGAAACGTAAGTTCTGCAACCATGTAGGTGAATTGATAGCATTTACAGTATTAATATTAGCAAAATTACTGATACCACCAAGTGCATTCATTGCAGCACCCATAATATTACCAGAACCAAGTGCGTTTACTGCATTGATAGCAGGTACGATAATATTTGCACCAGGAATGAACGATGCAATAGTAGATACTAGTGGATTTGCAGCAACCGAACTAACTCCATTCCATACAGTCTTTGCAACGTTACTAACAGTGTTAACTACACCGCTAACTACATTTTTAACTGCTCTAAACAAACCACCAATAAAATATTCTGGTAATTCACCACCTTCTGACTTAAACCATGTTGTAGGATTCCACCATTTTCTATCATTTTTAGGATTCAGATCATCAAATTTACTAGTATCCTTGTTCTCAGGTTTTACGTTTTCATAGAACTGCTCATACTCATTCTGATTCATAGCAGAACTGTCAACAGTCCCCATTATCTGATGCATTGCCTTCAGATAAGTAGTCTGACGCTCAATTTGAGTTTTGTCATAATTCTCCTGTAGGAATCCACCGCCAGTAATAATTTCATTAAATATACCTTTAAAACCTTTAGTTTGTTGTATTGCATAATCTCTTATTTTTTCTCTCTTTCTAATTTCTGCTAATTGTTCCTCCCTAGTCATTGCCTCAAACTTTATGAGGTAATTTTCAAGTTTTTTCTGTTCCCCATAACCAAATCCCGCTTGAAGTCCCAAATCAATAGCAAGACTAGCAAGGATGTGTAAGGGGGTTCCCCCTCTCACTTTGGGTTTGAAATTTACTTTGGGTTTTATATTTACTTTCGGTTTAATATTTACTTTGGGTTTTATAACATTGTTTGGTGTTACATTACTTGTAACATTAGATCTTGTAAATTTTTTCTTTATACTATCAAGTGCTCTAGTAAGAACATTACCACTACCTGATTGACTAACTTTATTTGGTGTAACAGCTTTCTTTACACTTTCTGTAAGTCTTTTAAAAAGGTTTTTACCTGTCGTAGTGCTTTGAGTAATTTTATTACTTGCAGTTTTTCTAAAGTTTCTAAGCCACTCTCTTACTCCACTGAAACGACCAGGATTCATCTGTTTTCCACCGCTTATTGTCCTTCGGTTGTTTATTCTATTATTTTTAAGATTAGGTTTAAAATTTTTACCCAGTTTGGGTAAACAACTACCTTTACCTGGAATAAATCTTGTTGCAGCAAGAATATTTGCTAAAAATATAATATCAGTAATGATACTAAATGGATTCATCAGGTATTTCAACCCAATGATACCTGTCATCATTTTACCAAGACCACCAATTCTACCTAATAATGTTGAATCATCACCAAATAATTGTTCAACACCATCTACAATATTATCCTTAATTAACCATTTACCAAAACCATATATCTTCCTAAAGACAAAATCCGTCTTTATTAGGAAGGTCTCTATTTTTTCTAAATTTTCGGGTTCTCCAAGATACTCTAATAATTCTTTAATTAGAAATAAAGAAAATATTTTAGTTGCTAGAGCTACAAATGGAGATAGAATAGGACCTACCCACCCAAACATTTTACCAAATACACTCTTTAGTTTATTATTTGGTTTAAATTTTTTTGCTTCTTTTCCCTTTTTATCAAAATAGTTCGATAATCCTTTTTCTGTTACCTCTTCTGCTTCAGCATCAAGTTCCCTTCGTTTTTGTTTTCTTTCTGCTTCTAGTGTTTTCTTTTCTAATCCTAAACGTAAGTTAGTAATTTTATCTAAATCAACAACTGTATGTCCAACGCCCTCTAGTGTCTTACCAAGTCTATTTTGAGCAAGGATAGTTTGTCTTGCAGCAACAATCGATGGAGTTTTGACAGATGCCACTCCAGGATTAATAAACTTATAGACTTGTATCTTAGCCACCTTGTGCTTTTTGCTCCTTCATACGTTTTTCTTCTTCTTTTAAGAAGTTAATTAGAAGATTAAAATAGACTTCCTTTTCCCATGGCATGAGATTATCAATATATTCAAGATTCCACTTATGGTGGTGAATTAAAGCAAAATTGCTTTCATAATATGTCTTCAAGTCCATGTGCATCAGGGCTATCCGAAAAAACTTGCTAGTCCCTCCAGAATTACGTCACTCTCAACACCTGTATTTGGGTTCATGACCTTAACTGTGTGAGTTAGTTTTGGCATGGTTTCAAAAAAGTCTTGAATCATTTGAAACTGTTTAGTATCCATACCTTCAAAAAAGTCTTGAATTTCTTTTTTAGGTACGTCCGCACAGTCATATACTTGTTCTGGATCAGAAATTGTCTTAATGCAACTTCCTGCCATTTCAAAGACCTGATCAACACCTACATCACTATCACCAACAAAGTTCATACTAACGAAAGTATCTAAACTTGGATACCCCATAGAAATTGTAACTTCAGGTGTAATTTTAAGATCAGTTTTGTGACCTCTAGTCTTCTTGACTTTAATTTCATCAAGTGGGATGTCAACTTCAACAGTAGTTTCATTATCATCAGGGCAGGTCAAAGAGACCTTAACACTTTCACCTACAGATTTAGTTCTAATTTGTAGGAAAAGATATTCAATATCAAAAGTTGCCAATTTATCAATATCCTTGATATCAGTGCAAGCAGCCATGATATCTTTGATAGCAACGATTAATTGCTCCTGTTCTTGAGATTGAGTCGCGAGAAGTAATAGTTTCTCTTCTTTAACGAGGAATGGTCTGTAATTCACCGTTCTACCATCTGACGGTAGTTTCATTTTGTACTTTGGTACATTTAACTTAGGTAATGCCATAGATTTCAATTCAGTGTAGTTATTTAGTCAAAAACCCTAGGGGTCAAATTTTTGGCGGGATTTTTTTTGCCCTTTTCTGGGAACTAAAAGTTGATTTTGGTTTTAGAAGACTGCGCTATTATATCTAGGAGTCGAAGGAATGTTGTTTGTAAATGGATTACTATCATCAGGAAAGGAGTAAGTGCCAGGATCACTAAAGTCATCGGCAACTGTAAGACGGTAACGTTCGTATAAAAGTCCAACTGTTAATGTCATTGCTCTAGCTGAGTCATTGTTTAATTGAACTGATCCAATGTTAAATGGAAATACATTTCTCATCTCCCATACTGCAGTAACTCTATACTTTCTAGAAATAATATAAGGATCACCCGCATCCTTTAGTGCCTTTATCATTTTCTCGTCTTGATATATGTTATCTCCTCCACCTCTTTCCCATTTATATACTCTAAGTGATGGGCAAATATAATCATCGTAAAATTCTACATATTGGTTTGCGTCAGCAGAAATTCTTGTTGTCCACTCCTCAAAAAATGCTCTGGTATACTGTGAACGTGGCATGATAAAAGATATATTCATCTGACTGTACGCTGTATTTGTTGCATACTTAATTGCTGATCCTACGCTTTGGAACTGACCAGTAGTCATCTGTTTACTTGGAAGGTTCACCGAATTAGCATAGTAATTTAAAGTAGTGCGAAGTTGAGCTCCATCTGGATTCAAGTTCTTGGTCTTACTCCCTCCTACTGAAGGTCCTAAATTACTTTGTAACAATCTAGGTGCAGCAAAATGAACCGAGAACAGGTTAGTATAACTCGGATGATTTTCTTCTTTCTTTGAGAATGCTAGAAACTCTTGATAGGAAGGATACTGTGCTTGTTCTGTGTTAATGATTGCCATTATACTTTAAGTTCTTTTTCAGTAATCAACATAAATTCCCAATTTTGATCTTTACAAAACTCAGATGCAGCTTTCCATTTTGCTTGATTGACACTCCAAGTCACGACTTCATTGATATAACGTTTTGTCATTCGTTTTTGAGTTTTAGGTTCCTTTGTCTGTTTTAATGGTTTTACTTCAACCAAATACCTTCTGCCTTCTATCTTTACATAGAAATCTGGGAAGTATCGGTGTCTTTTACCATCAACAGGAGAAATATAGGGAATAATAATCTCTTCACTGCCCCACTCTTGCACCGTAGGAGTTGCATCGCACCATTTCATGAACTTATACTCCCAAGATGATCTATAAATAACATTATTGGGGTCACCTTTATACTTTCTTGGAAAGCTTGGTCGATATTTTCCTTGATACCTCATAAATACATAGAGACCATGATAGTATTTAGGCAGAAACTCGTACGTGGCATTTTTAGATAACACAGACTACGGAAGTTCAACTCTTCGATATCCATTACAACCTCCTGTAATGGATCAAGATTTTAATGGAGACTCAGCAGATAGTTTAACTGGTAGAACAGATTACTTAAGAATTCGTAGAAAAAAGACTGTATATAATGACGGAGGTAAAGATTATTATGGAATGAATAATTTCCCCAGAAATACCGCAAGAAGTGACTTTCATAATTCAATCGCATATCTCGCAGTTCCTGGTGGTATTAATGCTCAATATTCACCAGTATATAATCAAGCAAATTTAGGTGTTGGAGGAGCCGCTGCAATTAGTGCGTTAGGTCGTGGTCAAACTTTTGAACAAGTAGCAGGTGCACTTGGAGACGCTGCAAGGTCTGTATTGCCAGAGTTTCTTGCGGGTACTATTGCAACAGGTGCTAATGCTTTATCTGGATTTTTAGGTGTTCAAGGTAATTTGAGTGTTAATTCACTAGAAGGACTGACAAGTGGAAGAGTTTTTAATCCATATGTTGAACAAATCTTCAGTCAAATGAACTTTAGGAATCATTCATTTTCTTTCAAAATGTTTGCAAGAAATTACAAAGAAGCACAAGAGATTAAAAAAATAATTCAATACATAAAAGTTGGTGCTCATCCTAAAGTAGGAGAAAATGTTGATCAAGAAAGTAAACTGTTAGACCAGATCAACGATAAGAAAGACGGAGATAAAGTAGTAGCGAAAACGAAAATTCATTCTTTTATAAAAGATAACGGAGGTACGCTATCTCAGAATAGATATTTTGGTATCCCTGATCAATATGAATTAGCATTTATGAGAATGAATCCAAAGTCAGGTGAGTTTAATGATACTATTGGTGATGACATTGATAAAACTACAATGAATTTACATTTTAAAATGGATACTTGTGTTTGTTCTGGCATCTCTGTTAACTACACACCAGACAATCAGTATACTGCAATGAAAAGAGTTGATGGAACTATGATTCAAGTTCCCGCTGTGCAAATGGATGTACAGTTTACTGAGGTTCGTCTCCTCAGTCAGTCAGACGTCATGAGAGGTTACTAATGGCATATTTTAGTTTTATACCAAATGTATATGTTGGGGAAGGTGTCAAGGATGATGAACCTTTTAAATATCGTTTAGCAAAAAATATATCTCGTAGAATTAAAGTAAGAGAAGATTTAGAAAAATATACAACATATTTTGAGACATATTCAATAGGAGATGGAGAAACTCCTGCAATAATTGCTGAAGCAGTGTTAGGAGATCCATTTTTAGATTGGGTTGTGCTTCTAACTAATAATATTACTGATTTCTATGCTCAGTGGCCAATGAATGAATCAGATTTACAGGAAATGGTTGTTAAGAAGTATGGTGATCCAGAAAGTGTGCATCATTATGAAACAAAGGAAGTTTTATATAATGGAGTAGTGTTTATAAAAGAAGGAATCGAAGTAAATTCAATATTCAGAGCAGTCTTACCTGATGGAACGACAAAGGGTGAAAGCGATTCAATATATGCAGTATCAAATTATGAACATGAACAATATCTAAATGAATTAAAAAGATTAATTAAGATTCCTAATAGAGGTATTGCAGATAGAATGATTCAAGAGTTTGAAAATCTCGTTGCGTACGCTCCTCATGCAGAATTAGATGATGTTAATAACAAGAAGTCTCCTCTCAGTATTGCTTCTAGATTCTTTGATGCTGTAGGTTATGTTAGTGGTAGTGCATCTGCATCTTCAGTTAGCACTGCGGTAACATCATATGACAACGGACCTTCAGCAACATCTGCGACTGCAGGTGTAGTTACATCTACAACATCATCAACAACCAGTACCAACGTAGGCGATGTCAGTAACCAACAAGCATACTCATCAACCAGTTCGACCAGTTCGAGTTCCAGTAGTAGTTCTTCTTCTAGTTCCTCCTCTAGTTCTAGCAGTTCTAGTTCAAGTTCTAGCAGCTCTTCTGGATCTGGATATAGTGGCGGATATTAATACCAATTAGATCTATCACATCCCCATTTCTTGACTTCCATTGAGTGAAAACGGTCTTGCATATATCTTATTACTGCTTTGTAATCTGTATCTGGATTACATGAGAATAGATCACACCTAGCAACATCATCTTCAGGCCATGTGTGTATGCTTATATGACTCTCTGCAAGTAGTGCATAACCAGTAACACCGTGAGGTTCAAACTTGTGAGTATCAACCTTTAGCACTTCTAAGTTACCAATCTTTGCTGCT
>VTLG01009414.1_pt1 | contig 34963 bp, 26 predicted proteins | sample 4694571 | NCBI WGS metagenome assembly VTLG01 (sample SAMN12604809, study PRJNA352737) | marine metagenome | biome: ENVO:00000447; feature: ENVO:00000209|ENVO:00000569|ENVO:01000036; material: ENVO:00002151; isolation source: viral sequences binned using virsorter ...
TGCTAAGATTGATGGTTCTCCAGCAATAGTTTGGGGACGCAATCCTAAGACAGAGAATTTCTTTGTGGGCACTAAATCTGTGTTCAACAAAAGATTAATTAAGATCAATGAATCGCATGAGGATATTGATAAGAACCATCAAGGAAATGTAGCAACTATCTTACATGAATGCTTTGATAATTTACCTAGAACAGATGCAATTTATCAGGGTGATTTCATTGGGTTTGGTGGTGAAGAATGCTATCAACCTAATACAATTACCTATTATTTCCCTGAGAAAGTAACAAATAACATAATTATTGCACCTCATACAGTATATACTGCTGAGAACGATTTACGTGAGGCAGTTGTTGATAATGAAGCAATACTTAAGGTAAAAAGTGATGATAATGTCCTATTTGTTCGTCCTTGGGTAACAATTGATGAGCACAGAGATGATATAAACGATTTGTGCAAATTTGCCCGTCAAATGTCAACAATCTGTGAGTTTCCTGAGTATAAACAAGTACCAAGGATTAAGCAGCACTTAAATGCATGTATTCGTAGTGAAATTGAACTCGATGATTTAACATTAGAGGCAATTGCTAGTGATAACAAATGCGATGTAAATGTCTTGCGTTTGTGGAAATTAGTCGAATCAATTAAGATGGATATGTTTGCATATATCGATGCAGAAAATACCGTTGAGTGTTATATTGGTGAAGAAAGATGTGACCATGAAGGTTATGTTTTACACAACAAATATGGGACATTTAAGATAGTGAACAGAGAAGGATTTAGTCGTGCTAATTTTAACTTAGTGCGTGAATGGGATTGAGATAACAAGGGGGAACGCTTAAATTGCTCTAGTAGTGAGGAGGGAAATTCCTGAAACAGGTAGTCCCGTCAAGTTCTTAACAGCGATGTTATGCTCCTCACTGATTTTTCACTACTATTTGATTATGCCTACTTTGAAACTTACACACGATGAAGTAAGACTTCTAAACGATATGTTCTCTTGTATATCTGACCTTGGATTATTTGAAGGTTATGAAGAGAACGAGCAGGACTCAAGTCCTGATGTATTTGACAAACTCTGGGACAAAGTTGTTAAACTTTGATCCCATTTTTACTGGAAATTTATTATGAAAAATGTATTAATGATTGCGGTTATATTTGTATCAATGATGGTCACAAGTTGCCATACTGATGTTAAACAACCAAACACACAATTGGAGGTTAAATTATGACTAAACTCACACTAGAACAACATGAGTTTGATGTTATTAGAGAAGTATTTGCAGAACGGTTATTGAAACTTAGGGAGACAATTGTTAAGCAAGGTAATAAATTAGATGCATATGAACGTGATATCAGAAACTATACAACTTATGACATTCACCGTAAACTAATGGAGGCAAAATGAAAACAACAACAGATTGGAACTTACAAGCAAGAGTACACTTAGTTGATGATTTATATTATACCTGTACCAATAATACTGATAATGGTGATATATTAGAAGCAATCTTAGATGAGTATGTATATCTTTTGAAGGATAATAAAGAGAGATTAGATGAACTTAAGGGATGGGTTAATTATGAAGGTTATGAAGAAGATGAAGAATAAGGATTACTTGACACAACTTGTTAAATAAGAGGTAGAGTTCCTGCCTCTTTTTTATTACCCATGAAAAATACTATCCTCTTTGATATACAAGAATACCTAGAAAATGCTTATCCTTCGTTAACAGATGACCAGATAGATTTAATTGCTGGTGATGTATCAAGACGATGGGATTACACGTTCTTAACTAATGATGTAGATGACAAAGTTCGGGAGACTGCATATTATGCAAATATTGAATTACGTCCACCATTTAACACTGAAACTGTTGCAGACATAAGTGATAATGAACCAGAAGGAATAAGTGATGAAGATGTCTATCAACCAATGGAACATACATCAGAAGGTTGTTAGTAACTCTTCGTTTATTTCATCTTCTTAAGTATAACATAGTCGCTGCAATTCTCACAGAACGAGATGCGCAAGCGATTTTTTTTGTCACACTAATTAATAAGATCTGTAAGGTGAAAATCATAAAAAGTATAACTAACTCTGTGACGTTTGTTCGAGAGACTATAAAGAATTATAGAAGGGATTAAACATCACAAAGGGGGAACGGGTAAATTGCTCTAATGGTGTAAGCACTGAGACAACTCAAATGCAACTGACACCAATTGCCGCCAACCAGACCCAGTTAAATCTCAACGACGGCACAGAAGTTTTCTTCAGTTACAAAACACCAGTTGCCGCAAAGTTGCCTAATTATGATTACATAAGGACTGCAACTAAGTGGAGCACAACAACAACTAGGCACATTAATAAGTGGTTAGAAGGTGTTATTGCTACTGAGGTAGATCAAGAAATTCTTAACAACCTAGTGGGTTAATCCCCCTAGGTTTTTTATTACCCATTTACCCCCACATTTCATCATGAAACTAACAACAATTGAACAAGATGCAGTTGAATTTTATCAAGAAAATCTGAATTATGTTCAGGGGTTTGGTTTATCGAACCTTGAAAGAGAGGATAGAATGATGTATAATAAAGGACGTAAGATTCTTGAAAAGTATGAACAATTCAAGAAAGATAGTGAAAAACATGTTAAATGGACTGCTGAAGAATATGATACATTAGCAAGTGCATATGTAAAGCATTGTGGAGATAGACCTGCTATTTTGCGTGAGTTTCGTTTATATTCAGAGAGACATTCTGATAATGCCGTTGATATCGCAGCACAGGCATGTTTACAAATGGATAATACTATTAAGACCGTATCTGGACTAAAAGATCATGCATCAGGATTAAAACTTGCACTACAAAGTATCAACAAAGAAAGGTTCACATCATGAACTTAAGTTACAACAACCGTACAAAGAAATGGTATCACTTAGGTTATGCAATTGAATTTCTAATTACCATCCCCGTTCTCCTAATCCTTCTCTAAATTATGTCAAACAACCCACCCAATTTTGCAAAACTAAGTAACATCAACAAGGTGAAAGATGTGAAGAAAAAAGCAACAATGAGACCTGGTTTTTATGCTGATATGTTAAAATCAAAACCAGAACAGTTATTATCAACACCTTGGAGGACTTTAAACAATTACTAACAATCAAATGAACAATTATTCATCCCCAAAGTATAAAGATCTCTATAAAGAAATTCTTATAGATTATCAATGGACATGGGGTAAATTCAGTCCAATTCCTTATCCTTTCATCAACAAACTTCAAAATCATGAACAACAACGAAACCAAAAGATTGCAAAACCAAGCAATTGAATTACTCGAATTAATTGAGGATGTAAGTGAAGATTACTGTGATAATAATCTGGTTAGTGGTGAACAATTCTATGTAATGATGAAGGCACTAGTTGATTGTAAACTCAAAGAATTTCCATTAGATTTTGAACATTTAGAAGAGGACATTTATGAGGATGAAGATGATAACGAAGATTGGACAAATAACATAGATCCTAATCATTTTATAGAAGGAGATTAACCCATGAAAGATGTTACTAATTCAAAGAAAGATTGGGATGATTTCTGGTATAATAGTGAGAAGGATTACATCCCCAAAACTAAACACAATTACAACGAACTTGTCGATCACTTAGTAACAACAATGAACAAATCTGAACCGCCATTTGATACAGAAGCATATGCTAATTACAAAGCACTCGTTGATAAGCAAAGGGAGCAAATTGATACGTCTAATTTAACAGAATACTTGTACAAATTAGGGTATAAAATTGATACATTACTCAGTAAGATTATCAGTCAATTAGATACACTAATAGAGGAGGATAAGGTCACTAAGTAACAACTAAGTTTTCCACAGTTTTTATACCTTATCTGTGGAAAACTCTATAATTCATGTATTTTTGCCCTAATAAATAGCAAATTAAATATACATGAGCGATTTAAAGGTTTTCCACAATGTTGTTAATTAGTGGAGTTTTTCTGTGGATAAAGTGTTGATTTCCTTGTGATCTTAGCGAGCGTATTATAACACGAACGCCCGTAAATTACAAGACCCTGGGTAATACTTTGTAACCCCCAGTCCTTGTTACCAAATTAACACTTTTCTGTCATAAATAGACACAACGTTATTGACAGTTTTCCACAGTGATTCTATAATACTAACTGTTACTCCCAGGGGTCTAATCTCATGCCAGTTTCTTACTACAACTCAACACTCAATAAGTATAGAATAACTCTAGAATTAGACGTGCTAGATGATTTTAACCCACGGCAGATTAACTGGGAGAAAGTGTTAGATATCGGAGCAGATGAGCACGTAGAAAGTTATACTGAAGAATTGGATATTATCGATTGGTAACTATAAGGGGGAACGCCTAAATTGCTCTAGTTATGTAAGACCAACCCACATGAAGTCTTTAAAAGCATTGTGTTACTTTGTCAACCCTAATTAGGACTCTTAATTATGTCTAACAGTGACGCACAGTTTGTATCACGTAACTTCGCAGAATTTCTTCTAGAAAATGCAAACAATGGCAATGAAATCCTTGCTGTTTTAGATGATCTAATCGAGGTACAATCTACACCCCTCTGAGTAACAGTCAAAAACCTATAATTGCGCGTATTAATTGTTAACAACTGTGAGGCAGGGTTATTGACACTCTGCCTCTTTTATGTTATGATCTTAATTAACACTTAGTGGCGTTATGAGTTTCTAACAGTCTAAATCACAGTATTAGCGGTCTTGTGTGTTATCGTTGCGTGGCGCGTTGCCGTATATAAAAAAGATAGAGACCCTAACCTACAGACGTGACAATTCGAGATGTATATAAAAAAACCGTGAAAAATTTTCCAGACCATATTACCTTTCATATATAAAAAAATCGCCCAATAAAAATGCAGGACGAGACCCTTTACCATATCTACGCAAAAGACGTTTGTTTATATCCATGTTTAAGAGAAGAAGATTTCACGATTAAATGGGCAGAACTCAATGCAATGGTAGGGTTAATGCACACAAATTATGAGATAGAGGATTTGTCATTTGAAAAATTGCCAGCAACACAAGGAGGAGGAGGTGGTTCTTTTGATGATACTTTAGAACCTTCTTATTGATGAAAGACTTTGTTATACGTGATGAAAGAAATAATTGTGATATTGGGTTATTATTCCCTGCTCCGGTATATGTGAGTCAAGTAGATAATTTCAAAGATATACAAAATGAGATAAGGAGTTATATTAGAGGAGTAAAATTTGAGAGTACTCCACCTGACTGGGGACCAACTCATTTAATTTCAGATCCTACTTTTTCGAGTAATGTATTAAAAGATTTAAATATATTTTCTACAGAACTAAGAGTACATGTAGAGAGATATTGTAAATCTTTATGGAGAAGACCTATACCAAATGATTATTCAGCAGATTATTCTTGTGTAGGTTCTTGGTTTGCTTTATTCAAGAAAGGACATTACGGACAGATTCATTGTCATCCTGGTTGTGATATATCTGGAGTATACTATTATAAGACAAATGGTAATGATGGAGGGATATTTTTTGAATCTCCTAATCTTGCTGCTCATATGAGTAACCTTTTTAGTCCTATAAGATATACACCCGACCCACTCGAAGGTAAGATAATATTATTTCCTTCTTGGTTACCTCATGGGGTAATGACAAATGATACACATAATCAAAGAATTAGTATATCATTTAATTTGAAGTTTTCCGAACACTGAATATATTCGTTGACACACTACATATATCAGTGTATAATTGAATTGAAGGTATTAAACAATTATGGCAAAAGGATTTACTGTTAAAGCCAATGCTCCTAAAAAGAAAGAACCAGATTGGGACATTGATGCTATTAAGGCAAGGATGAAAGGTAAGACAATTGTATTTTGTCTTCCAGGACGCGGATGTTCTTACATATTTCTGAAGAACTTTGTGCAGTTATGCTTTGATATGGTTCAGAATGGTATGTCTATTCAGATATCCCAGGATTATTCATCAATGGTTAACTTTGCACGTTGTAAGTGTTTAGGTGCTAATGTATTAAGAGGACCTGAGCAAATACCTTGGGATGGTAAACTTAAGTATGATTATCAACTGTGGATTGACTCAGATATCGTTTTTGATACACAGAAGTTTTGGCAGTTATGCGATATGGCAGTTCCTGCAAACTCTGTTAATGAAGATGGGTCGATTAATGAAGAAGTATTAGAAGAACGTGCAATTGCTGCCGGATGGTATGCCACTGAAGATGGTAGTACTACTTCTGTTGCACACTGGTTAGATGAAGAAGACTTTCGTAAGAACGGCGGAGTTATGAATCATGAAACCGTTGAGACTATGAGTAAGCGTAAGAAACCATTTACGGTAGACTATACTGGTTTTGGTTGGTTATTAATTAAGAAGGGTGTCTTCGAAAAACTCGAATATCCATGGTTTGCTCCAAAGATGCAAGTCTTTGAATCGGGCAATGTACAGGATATGTGTGGTGAAGACGTATCTTTCTGCTTAGATGCAAAAGAAGAAGGATGGGAAATCTGGTGCGATCCTCGGATTCGCGTCGGTCATGAAAAAACTCGTATTATTTAATATGATCTATTCTATTGGTGCAGTATTTGTTATTGCCTTTATTGTTTTCATTTATCTAATGTACCGATATAACCCTCATACATGACCGTATTATACAGAATTAAATATAAAACTGATATTTTACATGATAGACTTACTGCTGAGGAGTGTAGTGAAAAGTTGCAAAACTATGTTGATCGCTTTTCTCGGCAGCTGACGATCCTAATGCATGGCCTTTCAACCCAAATGATCTAAAAACGGAGGAAATTATCGATGCCAGTTAAGACCAAACAAGGACAATGGGGATCTTCTCAATTTGTAGAGTCGATTCCCAAAAAAACTCGTCAGGGTACGGGTAAACATACAAAATATACCGCGAGTTCTCGAAATGAGGCAAAGAAAAAATACCGAGGACAAGGAAAATAGACTAAATATCCAAAAAAGAGGGTATTTTTATGTCTGAATTACTAAAAAAGAGGATTGCTCCCGGTGCATCCATGGATTTAGCACATCCTGAACTGACTCAACCCGATGAAAAACCAAAAAAATCAGAAAAAAAGACTAAAGATGTAAAAAAATAATTTAAAGGGCGAAACAATCGCCCTTTTTTTATGTGTAAATAGAAAATATCGGCAAATTAAGGCAATGAACGACTTTTTAGACAATCTTGCAAACGATCAACATCAAAAAATGCTTAGAGAAATTGCAAATGATGCTGCAACACCCAAAAAAAGTGATAGAAAAGTCCAAAATGACCTTTATGAGAAGGTAAATGATGGTGATTTTTACGAAGGATTGGATTATGATGATGATATGATCCCAACCGCAGAATTTTAGGTAAAAATAGTTAATAAATAACTAATATTTCTATATTTCAATGCCTCTCGAAAGAGTTAGTCCTGGTTTTAAGGATGTTAGTATGACTTTTAAGGTAAATCCCTTAAATGATGACCTTATTGGGCTTAAAAATGAAAATGCAATTGCTCGTTCTGTAAGAAATATTGTATTTACTCTTCCTGGAGAGAAATTTTTCAATGAAAACTTTGGATCTAGAATTTCTGCTTCTCTTTTTGAAAATATTGATGATATAACAGCAAGTCAAATTGTTGATGAGATTTCACAATCAATTGTAAACTTTGAACCTAGAGTAAATTTGATTAATGTTGAAGCATTTCCTGATTTTGACAATAATACTTTTGATGTATTGATCATTTATGAAATTATAGGAGCAGATGCTCCAGTACAAGAGCTACAATTCGCATTGCAATCAACAAGATAAATGCCATTAGTCAATTTTTCCAACCTTGATTTTGATCAGGTTAAAACATCACTTAAAGAATATCTAAAAGCAAATTCGACTTTTACGGATTATGACTTTGAAGGGTCTAATTTATCTTCAATAGTTGATCTCTTAGCATATAACACTTATATTACTTCATATAATGCCAATATGGTATCTAATGAAGTTTTTATTGATAGTGCTACTTTAAGAGAAAATGTAGTTTCTTTAGCACGAAATATTGGATATCTTCCTAGATCTAGAAAAGCATCAAAGGCAACTATTAGTTTTTTCGTTGATTGTAGTGATGTTATCCCCACTCCTGCTTCAATAACTCTTAATGCTGGTCCTGTTGCTTCAAGTGGAGGTGCTTTTGGCAATCAATCATTCATTTTTTCGATTGTAAGTGATATTACAGTACCTGTACGCAACGGAATTGCCTCATTCGATGAAATTAGCGTTTATCAGGGATCTCTTTTAACTTCCAACTTTACATATAGTGCTAGAACTCCAAATGCGAAATTTATTTTACCAAATTCAGGTGTTGATACTTCTTTAATCAAAGTAACCTTAAGACAAACTGAAGAATCTACTACATCAATCAATTATAGTGTTCAAGATAGTCTTTTTGACATTACTTCAGACTCTAAAGTCTATTATCTTCAAGAAATAGAAGATGAAAGGTATCAATTGATATTTGGAGATGGTATTTTTGGAAAAGCACTTGAAGAAGGTAATTTTATCACTGCTGACTATATTGTATGTAATGGAGATAGTGCAAATGGAGTAAATACCTTCGATTTTGCAGGATCTCTTTCATATGCTCGTAATGGTAGTACTTATAGTATAACTTCTGGCATTTCTTTGGTTAATACTGATATAGCTGCGAAGGGTGGTGAGACTATTGAAACTGTAGATTCAATTAAGAAGTTTGCACCTCGAATTTATGCGTCTCAAAACCGTGCATTGACTGCAAATGACTATGAAACACTAATTCCAGCTCGAATTTATCCAGAAACAGAGTCAATTTCCGTTTTTGGAGGTGAAGAATTGATTCCACCCCAATATGGAAAGGTTTTTATTAGTATAAAACCAAAAACTGGTGATTTTCTTCCTAATTTGATCAAAGAAAACATTAGAATGAAGTTAAAGAAGTATGCAGTTGCTGGAATCGTCCCAGAAATCCTTGATTTGAAGTATTTGTATATTGAAGTTGATTCAAAAATCTATTATAACAGTAATTTAGCGGTAACTGCTGCATCAGTATCAAGTACAGTTCAAAATAATGCAAATAAGTATGCAGAATCTTCTGAAATGAACAAATATGGTGCAAGATTTAAATATAGTAAGTTTTTGAATATTATTGATCAAAGTGATGAAGCAATAACATCAAATATTACAACAGTTAATATGAGAAGAGATTTAAGGGTATCCTTAAATACTTTTGCTGAATATGCAATTGGTTTTGGTAATGAATTCCATATTAAAAGTATGAATGGATATAATATCAAATCTACTGCATTTAAAATAAGTGGAGTTGTAGATGATGTTTATATCTCAGATATACCTAATACAAATAGAACAGATGGATCTCTTTTCTTATTCACCGTCCCTTCTATAAATTCAACCGAACCAACAGTTGTTAGGAGAAATGTTGGAAGAATTGATTATAAAAATGGGGTTATAATTATTAATCCTATTAATGTTATATCTGGAAAACTAAAAGATGGTCAAACTATTATTGAATTATCTGCATGTCCTGCTTCTAATGACGTTATTGGATTACAAGATTTATATTTACAACTAGATATAAGTACAAGTAATTTTGAAACAGTGGTAGACGAAATTTCATCTGGATTGGATCCTGCAGCATCTAATTATGTTGTTACTTCAAGTTATGCAAACGGGAACTTAGTAAGATCTTAAAATGCCAGAAAAGAGAATACAATTTAGTAATATTGTTCAGAATCAGCTTCCTGCATTTACGAAGACTGAGTTCCCATTAGTTTCTGATTTTTTAAATCAATATTATCTTGGTCAAGAGTATCAAGGTGGTCCTATTGATTTAATTCAGAATATTGATCAATATGTAAAAATTTCTGAACAAACCAATTTAACAGAAGCAGTTGGACTCTCTACTTCTATTGATCGTTTTACAAATATAATTCCTGTTGATATGGTTAAATATCCTGCAGGAACTGATGGATATCCATCATCCTACGGATTGTTAAAAATTGATAATGAAATTATTACTTACACTGGTACAGCAACTACATGTTTTACTGGTTGTGTGCGCGGATTTTGCGGTATAACGTCCTATAGAAAAGTAAACAGTCCAGATGTACTAGAATTCAATACAAGCACCTCTGAGGAGCATACATCGGGGTCTGAGATAAAGAATTTAAGCTGTTTGTTTCTTAAAGAATTTCTACTTAAAACAAAACATCAATTATTACCTGGATTAGAGAATAGAGGATTACATAAAGATTTAAATCAAAATCTTTTTATAAAACAAGCAAAAGATTTTTATTTAAGTAAAGGTACAGATAGATCTTTTGAAATTTTATTTAAAGCTTTATATAATGAAGAAGTAAAAATTATTAAACCAAGGGAATTTCTTTTTACACCATCAAATGCTAACTATAAAATTACAAAAGATTTTGTAGTTGAATCTATTGAAGGGGAAGGAAATCCAGTAAATCTTGAACAATCTACTTTATTTCAAAATGCTTATAAGTATGGTGATTATACCAAAGCATATGCTCCTATTACTTCTGTAGAACCAATTAACACTGGAGACACTGGAATTGGGCAAACATTTTATAAGTTAAGTATAGATGCTGGATATAATAGAGATGCTAGAGTTGATGGATCAATATATGGTGAATTTAAAACTCATTCAAAAACTAGAGTAATTGGACGGGTATCTGCAGGTACAACTTATCTTGATGTAGATTCAACTGTTGGATTCCCTACAAGTGGTGAATTATATGTACCTTATAGTGATGGATCAGTTGGAGTTGTTTCTTACACTTCTAAAAATTTAACTCAATTTTTTGATTGTTCGAATATAAGTGGAATAATTGAAAATGCATCAAATATTGGAATTAATACTTACGTATATGGAAGTTCTTTTGTAGATAGCAGTAAAACTATTAAAGTAAGAATTGGTGCAGTATTAGAAAAATTTGATGCTCCTACTGATGCGTTAAATTATGGAAAAGGTGACACTGCTAAGATTAAAACCTTAGGTATTTCTGATGGTAGTTTTAAAGGAAAAAGTTGGTTTTATAATATTTCCCCAATTTATAAAGTTAAGAATGTAAGTTTAATTGATAGTTCAGATTGGACCTATCAACTTGAATTGAATGTAGATCATTGTTTTATAGTAGGAGATCGTGCATCAGTTTTATTAGAAGGAAATGCAAGACAAACTTCTACTGTAATTAAAATTGTTTCTAGTAAGAAAATTGAAATTAAAGGTCAAGGAAGATTAGAAGATCAACCTATAGACACGTATCAAGTTAGAAGATTAATTTTAAAGACAGAATCTAATAATTTTCCATATTCTACAATTTATTCTACTAATGTACAAAATGTTTATAAAAAGGGTGAAAATTACTTAGTTGCTTCTGCTTCTATTCCTTCATATAATGCTCAACCCCTGGATGTATATGGTCAAACAGTTACTTTTTCTGGGACATTTATTGGATCAGAATTTTTAATTAACCCTCTGACAGAAGATCATGGATTCTATACTGGTGATGCTGTTTATTATTCACCAGAAAAAATATCTGAAGATTATTTTGATGCTTTTGGTAATGCAAAAACTAGAATAATTGACGGAGCACAATTAATTACAGAAGGTCTTTATTTTGTTTATAGAGTTAATAATTCAAAAATAAAATTAGCAACAAGTAGAACAAATCTTTCTGATTCAACTTTTGTTACTCTTACAAAAGATACTACTGTAACAAATAGTAGAATAGAACCTTATGATTTTAGATTTAAAACATTACAATCACAGAATATTTTTAGAGAAGTTGCTCTTCCTCAAGAAGATAATGAAAAAGTAGTTCCAACAGAACCGGGATTTAATGGAATTTTGGTAAATGGTGTTGAGATTTTAAATTATAAAGCTGGTGATGTTATTAAGTATGGTCAAATTGATGAAATTGAAGTTAGTAGTCCTGGATCGGATTATGATGTAATTAATCCTCCACTTTTACATATTAAGGATAATGTAGGAACTGGTGCTACTGGATATGTTGCTGTTGAAGGATCTCTAGAAGAACTTAGAATTCTTGATTCTGGTTTTGATTATGAAGAAACTCCTACTATTACTATTAATGGAGGTAATGGTTCAGGAGCAGTTGTTGATGTAAATATGAAATTAATTGATCATACAGTTAATTTCTTTGCAGATGTTAATATTGCTGATGGTCAAACTTATTCTTGGGTTAATCTTAGTGATAATACCATCGGATTTAATACTTATCATAAATTCAGAAATGCTGAAAGAGTAATTTATCAAACTAATGGACAGACTCCAATTGGTGGTATTACTACTAATTCCCATTATTTTATTTCAAATGTAAACGATACAACTATTAAACTTCATTCCACATCAGCGAATGCTTTGATTGGAATAAATACAATTTCTTTATCATCACATGGTATTGGAAAACAAAGTTTTAGATCAATTCAGAAAAAATTTGTAGTTGATAATATTAATATAATTAATAGTGGATCGGGATATGCAAATAAAAAGAGAAGCACTCCTACTGAAGCGGGAAGTGGTATTAATACGTCTATAGATTATGTTAGCATTCCAGATCATGGATATAATTCTGGAGAAATAGTTCAATATACTGCTGAAGGAACTGCTCTTGGAGGTCTTACCAGTGGATCTGAATATTATTTGACTAAAGTTAATGATGATAGATTTAAATTATCTCAAATTGGAGTAGGTAATACTTTAAAAACTCATTTTTATGATACAAAACAGTACATTGATTTTACTTCTGTTGGAGTAGGTACTCATACATTTAATTATCAACCTATTACTGTTAATATAACTGGAAAGGTTGGTATTTCTTCAATAGCAGGAGATACTTTTGAATGTAGAGTTCAGCCTATTATTAGAGGTCATATAGATTCAGTACATGTATCTAAAAATGGTGTTGGTTATGGATCATCAGAAATTATTAATTTTGATAGACAACCAGATATTACTGTGGTTGCTGGATCTGGTGCACAATTAGAACCTGTTATTAGTGATGGGGCAATTACTGAAATATTAGTTTTGAATGGTGGAACGAGTTATAGTTCTCCTCCTGATCTTATAATCAATGGAGATGGACAAGGAGCAGTTCTTACTCCTGTAATGGAGAATAATACAATATCATCTATTACGGTAATAGAAAAAGGTGAAGGATATACTGTAGCAAATACTAGTATACAGGTTATTGTTCCTGGAGCAGGAGCAGAATTTAGAGCAGACATTCAAAATTGGAGATTAAATTTATTCCAAAGACATATTGATAATTTTAGTGCTGATGATGGTATTATTGCCGATCAATTTAATATAGACAGAGGACTTCAGTATGCTCATTTATATGCACCTCGGAAACTTAGAGAAGCATTAAATGGGGTTAATCAAGATGGAGAGATTTTATATGGACAAAGTGATCTACAGAGAGTTAATAGTTTAGAAGTTGCATCCAGTGACCACTCACCTATTATTGGTTGGGCATATGATGGAAATCCCATTTATGGTCCTTATGGGTATACCACTCAGACTGGTGGTGTAGTAACACAAATGAAATCTGGGTATAGTGTTGATTTAAAAGCAAGTAGACCTCCACAAAATCAATTCCCAGTAGGGTTCTTTATTGAGGATTATTCTTATACTAAGGTATCTAATCAAGCAACACTTGATGAAAATAATGGAAGGTTCTGTATTACTCCAGAATATCCAAATGGAACTTATGCTTATTTTACAACAATTGAAGAAGGTAATGCAGATTCATCAGGTCCATTTGCTGGATATAAGAGACCTAAATTCCCATATCTAGTTGGTGAGAATTTTAAATCTACGCCGAATAAGTTTAATTTTAGTTCTTATTCCAATCAAGATCAATATAAGTTAAATGAATCTGAATGGTCTAGAAATACCTATTTTTATAATTTTATTGAAGGTAATTTGGAATATGAATATGTTTATATACCTGATGATTTAAAACAAACTATTGACATTAAAACTGGAAAACCAGGTATTATTAATAAGATAGGGATTAATACTGCAGGTGATCTTTATCAGGTTGGAGATAAAGTAGAATTTAATAATAGTGGTACTGAGGGACATAGAGCTTCTGCTAAAGTCTCTTGGGTTAGTGGTAAAGCATTAAGTAATATAAGTGTTGCTACTAGTAGTATAAGTGGGGTTGAAGTTTATCCAGGAACTCAAAAAGGAGAATATATTCTTTGGTCCACAAAACCACATCAGTATAAGAAGAATGATATAGTTAAAGTATCTGGATTATCTACAACATCTTCAAAAATTGGTGGAGATTATAAAGTAGGAATTACAACTGATACTTTTGTATTAACTGGTGTTGGATCTACTCCAGTGGGGATAAGAACTGATGGAGTTACTGGAATAGTTACTTATTTTGATGTAAATGGTATTCTTGAATATCCTCATATTAAAGTAAATGATATTCTTAGTATCAATTCAGAAAAAATTCAAGTTTTAAATATTGAACCAGATTTTTCAAGAATTAGGGCTTTAAGAGCAGTTGAGGGAACAACAGGAGCAGCGCATACTGTTACCACAATTCTTTATGAAAATCCAAGAAAATTAATTGTAAATGCTGGATTTAAAACAACATACGATTGTAAGGTAAATACTCAGATTTACTTTAATCCAAACGAATCTGTTGCATTAGGAACTGCTTCTGGTGTTGGTATTGGTACAACTATTCAATTCTATTCACAACCAGGTTATCCTAATCCAATTGGTGCTGGAGAAACACAAGTCTTTATTCCAACTAAAACAATTTGGATTAAGGGTCATGGTTTAGAAACTAATGACAAATTGACTTATTCTCCTAATAGAGGAGCTGGTCTTGATGTTCAAAATAGTGGTGGTGGTATATCTACATTAACTGATGGTCAAACTCTTTATGCTTATAAGCATAGTGATAATTTAATAGGAATTGCAACAGTTAGAGTAGGACTCAATAGCACAGGTAGTGCAATAATTGGTATTGGAACGACATTTACAAGTTCTTCAACTTTATTATTCTCTGGTATTGGAACTGGTACTTGGCATAGTTTTAAAACTAACTATACTCCAATTACTGCAGAAATTTCTAGAAATTTGGTAACTGTTTCAACAGGAAGTAGTCATGGGTTAGAAAGTGGGGATATTGTTGATATTGATGTAAGTCCTGGAAATATTTCGACAACATTCACTGTCAAGTATAATGATTATAATAGGGTAATTATAGTTGATCCAAAAGATTTTGTTGCTGGTGGGGTTAATACTACAACAAATGCTATTACGATTACTAATCATGGTTTAGTAACAGGACAAAAGGTTGTTCATACAGCATCTATTCCATGTGGAGGACTTTCAAATAATCAAATATATTTTGTTGTGAGGATTGATGATAATACATTAAAATTATCAAATAATTCTTATAATTCTACTTTATTAAAACCAGTTATTGTTGGTATTACTAGTACTTCTGCAGGAACTATTAATCCTGTAAATCCACCAGTAAAAGTTCATAAAGATCAAAATGCTATTTTTGATCTTTCAGATTCATCTTTAGGGTATATAAGTCAAGGAACAAGTTACCCAGCATTTGAGTTTAATGTTTATAGTGATAAAAATCTTATAAAGATATGGGATACCAATAAACTTACTTCTAATTTTAATGTTGTAAAATCTGGTAGTGCTGGAGTTGATTCAGATGCAAAGGTTACACTAACTGTTAATAATAATATACCTAAAGATCTATATTATACTCTCGATCCTTTATATGAAGGAACTCTTCCTCCTGTTAAAGAACAAATTACTAGAAATGATAATGTTATTGATGGAAATGAAATACAAACTATAGAAAGTGAATATAATGGAAAACATACTATTTCTGTAGGAGCAACAAATTCCTTTACTTATAATATAAACCAAGTACCAGAAAAAGCATCTTATATTTCAACATCATCTGTTCTGAATTATAAAACTTCTTCTGCTTCTGCATTTGGACCTGTAGCGGAAATTAAAATAAGTGATGGTGGAGAGAATTATTATTCACTCCCAGGAGTTACTACTATTACTTCTGGATATGGTAAAAATGCTGTTCTTGAGGTTTCTAGTGAAACAATAGGAAAAATTGGAAAAGTAAAAATTAATAATATTGGATATAATTTCCCTTCAGATAATACTCTTAGACCGAGTGTTGCATTACCTCAGATTGTTACGATAGATAAATTAGCAAAAATTAAATCTATTGGAATAAGTTCAGTTGGAAGAGGATATGCTGTAGCACCAACACTTAAGGTTTTTGATGGAGTAACTAGAGAATTAGATGATGATATTGAACTTAAATATACTCTTGGGGATTCTAATGTAACTATTCTTAAAGAATCCAAAGGAATTAGTAATATACCCCCAATTATTATTCCTACTGATAATACTAATGGTGTAGGAATTCATACTGTAGGATTTAATACTGTTACTAAAGATGTATCAGTGACTTTATCTGTTGGATTTAGTACAGCAGGTACATTCCCATTTTCTGTTGGGGATAAGGTATTAATTGAAAATATTAGTGTTGGTGTTGGTTCAACAGCGAGGGGATATAATTCAGCAGAATATGATTATAAATTATTTGAATTAACTGAAGTTGATGAAAATATTGGTGGTCTTGGAATTGTTACTTATACTCTTTATGATTATTATAGTGATTTAAATCCAGAAGTAACTCCCGGACAATATGATTCTGTTAATTCGATAGGAAGAATTATACCAGAAAAATATTTCCCAATATTTGATGTAAAATTAGGAATAAATGATTTTCTTAAAGGAGAAACAGTTACATCAAATTCTATTACTGGGAATGTTGAATCTTGGAATACAAAACTTGGATTATTGAAAATATCTTCTGGAGAAGATTTTAAAGTTGGTGATGTTATTACTGGCAAAACATCAGGAACTAGAGGAATTGCTTCTTCTATTACATCCTACGAATCTGATCTCGAATTAGGTCCTTACTCTAGAGTAGAAAAGGGATGGGAAACTGATTCAGGTGTTCTGAACGTTAATACCCAAAGAATACAGGATAGTCTGTATTATCAGAATTTCTCTTATGCATTAAGATCAAAGGTATCAATGGATACTTGGGATGATGCTGTAAGTACATTAAATCATACTTTAGGTTATGTAAAATTCTCTGATATGCAATTAGACTCGTTGAATCAAAATTCAATGATGGTGGGATTATCAACAGAAGTCACTGAGTATAATATTGTAAATGACTTGGTGGGAATTGGTAATTTAAATACTGTACATGATTTTGATATGGTAACAGAGAATTCTTTAAATATTGGAACAAGAGTACTCTCTAATGAAATAATATTCTCTAATAGAATTCTTTTTGATTATGATGAATCTGTTGGTAATAGAGTTCTTTCTGTAGATGATGTTGCCAGTCAGTTTAATAGTAATCCAAGACCAACGCCATTTAGTATTGCAGCTGAATTTGATATTGCTACAGCAAGAGCAATAAAGTATTTTGTTTATATTAGGGATAGAAGATTTACTGGACAGAGACAACTTCAAGTTATTGATTTAGTTCATAATAATTCTGACATATATCTCCAACAATATGGAACATTAGAAAGTGTTTATCGTTTAGGATCATTCGATTCTAATATTCTTGGAAATACAGGAAGGTTACTTTGGTATCCAAGAAATTATAAAGTAAATGATTATGATATTTGTTCACTTTCTTATCATTTAGATGATAATTTATTAAGTGTAGGTAATACTAGTTTTGGAGTTACAAGAATAGATTCTACTAGTACTAATGTTGCTACTGCAACCACAACAGGAACAACTGTTGTAAGTATTGGGGTTACCTATCGTTCTGCTAAGATATTGATGAATGTTAGAGGAGATAATTCAGTAGCAAGTGGTGGTGAATTTGAATTTGATGAATTGAATATTATACATGATGGAACTACTGTTGATGTGGTTGAGTATGGACATACTCTTACAGATGTTGTAGCACAATCTGATCCTGCCGCAGGTCTTGGGACATATTCAGCATATATTGATGGATCTAATGTAAAAATTGATTGGTTCCCTAGTCAAACACATGCTGGAATTGGTACAACTTCAGTTGTTAATACAATTCAAGTTGCAATGGCAGCAACTGGGAGTCTTGGAGCACAAGGAACAATTGATCTAAAACATGCAAGATTGCAATCAACACCTACAGGTATAGGATCTACTACATCTCCATCAGCAAATGTAATTGGGGAATATATTTCTCAAGTTGATTCTGATACCGATGGATATGATGGCGCTTATTTTGTAGTACAAATTACTGATACTACTAACAGTACCTATGAAATGTTTGAAGGTCTTGTTTTGGATCATTATGATGCTGAGACTGATACTGGAGACACTTTTGAAACTTTCTATGGTGATGTTGGTACTTCGGGAATAGGAACCGTAGGTACTAGATTGGTTTCAGATAGCAATGCCGGGGTTGCAACCGTTCAGTTATTATATACACCTATTGCTAATGTTGCAATCCAGGCTGATGTTTATATGAATGCACTTAAGGATACTGATGATAGTAAGGATAATATGTCCTTTAATAATTCATCTATAATGACTGAATATGGTTTATATGAAGGAACTGAAAATAATCTTAAGAAATCCTTTATGCTAACTCATAAAAATGAAAGAATTTTTGAAAGAAGTTTTGAAGGAAATAATTCTGACATTGTAGATGTTACGAATAATACTATTACTATTCCAAACCATTTCTTTGTTACTGGAGAGAAAATTAAGTATGTTCATCAAGGAACAGGTACTTATGGTGCAGTTGGAATTGCTGAAACTGATGGATTTGTCGGAGTAGGAACTACAACACTTTTACCTGAGCATTCATTCGTTATTAAGATTGATGATGATAAGATTAAATTGGCAATGACTGCTCAAAAGTCATTATTAACTCTTCCTCAGGCTGTAGATCTCACAAGTGTTGGTATTGGCACTTCTCATAGGTTTGTTGCTACAAATCAAAATGCAAAAGCTATATTAAGTTTGGATAATATTATTCAATCACCTGTTGTATCTACTGCGGTAACTACTACGCTTGCTAAACAAGTCTTTACTACTGATGATATTATTGAAGTTACTGGAATTACCTCCTTTACTGGTGCTGATTTATTTAAAGTTAATGATGAAATTATGAAAATAGAGTCTGTTGGTGTAGGTAGTACCAACAGGTTTAGAGTTAAGAGAAAATGGTTGGGAACTAATATTGCGGGACATTCTACTGGTGCTTTAGTAACCAAAGTTCATGGTAATTATAATATTGTCGATAATGTACTTAATTTTGCAGAACCTCCATATGGAAATATACCTTTAAGTAGTACTACCAATCCACCAGATTCTAGAGATTGGGTAGGAATTGCTACAGGATCTAATTTTAATGGAAGGGTATTCTTACGTTCAGGAATTACAAATTCATCTAATGAAACATATTATCAAAATTATATCTTTGATGATATTTCTCAGGAATTTAATGGGTCTACCGCTAATTTTGATTTAAAAGTTGGTAAATCAAATATAACTGGAATAGCATCAGAAAATGCTGTAATTTTAATTAATGATGTATTCCAAGGACCAGTTAAAAATTATAATTTATATGAATTAGCGGGTGTCACTACAGCAGGGTTTACTGGAACTGCATCTTCTGTTTCTAGTGATGTTAATCTATCAACTTTACCTATTGGTGGTGTAATTTTATCTCTAGGATCTACCGAAGGTCATGGATATCAACCACTAGTTGCAGCTGGAGGAACTGCAGTTATTTCTACTGGAGGAACTGTTGCTTCTGTTAGTATTGGATATAGTGGATCTGGATATAGATCTGGCATTGGTCAAACAGTTAATGTTGGTGTTGGAACTACTAGTTTAACAACTCCTAATACACAATGGGTTGGAACTGCTACTATTGGATCTAATGGTACTTTAACTGGTGTAGCAATTACAATCTCCAAGGGTGGATATAGTCAAACTGATCCTCCATTTGTTGTTATCGATTCTCCACTCTCATATACTAATATTCCTTTAGAGTATAGTTCTGATGGAGTATCTGGAGTTGGAACTAATGCAACTGTTGATATTGTAGTGGGACAAGGATCAAGTATAATTGATTTCTCAATGAATTGTACTGGAAGTGGTTATCGTGAAGATGAAATTCTTACAATTCCTTATGGTGGAACAACTGGTATCCCAACAGATACAAGCACTTATTATAATGAATTCCAACTTACAGTTACAGAACAGTTTAGTGATAAATTTAGTGGATGGTCTGTTGGAGAATTAGAAAATCTTGATGATTGGGATAGTTTGTTTGATGGATCGACTGTTAGTTTTGGATTAAGGAGATCTGGAGATTTAGTTTCTATTAGAACAACTAAGGGATCTAAACTCGAAATTGACCAAATTGTTCTAATCTTTATTAATGATATTCTTCAGGTTCCTGGTAAGGGATATAAATTTGAAGGTGGTAGTGTCGTTACAATGACAGAAGCACCTAAAGCAGGAGATAAGTCTAAGATTATTTTCTATAAGGGAAGTGGTAGTACTGATGTTAAATCTAAAGAAATTCTTGAAACTGTTAAAAAAGGTGATGATTTAACAATAGAAAATGGTTCTCAACCATATTATCTCAAAGAAAGTGTAAGGGGAGTTTCTACCGTTACTTCTACAAGTACAGTACAAACTGTACCTTATTTTGGTCCTGGAAATACTCAGGATGAAGAACTTCAAAGACCTGTTGTTTGGACACGACAGACTGAAGATCGGATTATTAATGAGGAAATGGTAGGAAAAGATAGAGAATTGTATAATGCTCAAATTAATCCTGCTGCATATGTTATTAAATCAGTTGGTATTGGTTCTACTGTAATCTATGTTGATAGTTTGAGACCATTCTTTGATCCTGATAATGAAATAGAAGATACAACAGTAAGGGCAGCCAGACAGGATAATATAACTATTATTTCTCAGGAGTCTAAAACTGGTGCAATTGGAACTTGTTTAGTAACTACTGCAGGTATTGTTACGTCAGTTGATATTACTGATGGTGGTTCTGGATATACTGCTGCTCCATCAGTAGTATTTGGTCAAATAGGTATTGGAACTACTGCACTTGGATCTTCGTTTATTAATGCTGTTGGTATTGTTACTGGAATTGAAATTACGAATAGTGGAACAGAATATTCTCAAGATTCTCCACCTACGTGTCTCATTCAACCACCGACTGCAATTACTGAATCGGATGATGTTGGTTCTTATCATGGAGATGAGGGGATTATTGTTGGATTTGGAACAGAGGGTGGTGCTGCTCAAGTTGATAAGAGCTTAATTTTTGATATTCATATTCCATATGGATCCTTCATGAGAAATGATAAACTTGTAGGAACTGCTGTTACTTTAAGTGGTATTCAAACTGGTGATTATTTTGTAATTAAGAATACATATGTTGGATTTGCTGACACTACTCTTAACTCTATAGATATTAATGGTGATATTATTGGTATTGGAACAAACTTTGTTGATAACATTTATCAAGTAGATACTGCTACTAATCACATAACTGATGGTGTAACGGGTCTTGGAACTACTACGTTTAGAAGAGTTACTGCAAAAATTGCTGGTATATCTACTGTTACGTTCGCTTCTACTAAAGCAGGATTTAGTAGTATAACTTACGACTTCTCCTCTGCGGGACAAGGTGCAGGTTCAGGTTGGAGCGGTGCATTTACGACTTCATTCTATCTTGGTGATTTTAGTTGGGGTAAGATTAATTTGGTAAATCGAACTGAATCTAATGAATATACTGCATGGACTCGAAATGCTATATCTGGTTTGAGTACGACTCCTATAGTTCAACGGACTAAGGCGTTGAAATCCAAATCATACTATGGGCAAATCATCTAAATAACTTAAAATAGTATTATCTATAAATGGCATACGTAGGATTAGATACTGGTACTGCAGCAAACGCTGGGGATGGTAGTACCCTTCGAGCGGGTGCTAATATCGTTAATGCCAATTTTCAGGAAATCTATAATTACTTTGGTAACGGAAGTGTTTTAAGTTTTAGTGGTGGTAATTGGATAGAAGTTGCAACTGGAATTAATACACTTTCCAATATTGGTATTGGTACAACAAATCCTAGCGATCCTTTAACGGTTTATGGTGCTGCTAATATTTCAGGAATTATTACTGCTTCTAGTTTTAGTGGAATTGGTAGTTTTAGTAATGTAGTTGTATCTGGTGCTTCTACAGTTAATGGTGATTTTCTTGTTGGTGCTGCTGCTACCATATATGCGAGTACCGGTATTATTAGTGCAACAAGGTATTATGGTGATGGATCGTCATTACAGAGTGTTCCTTCTGGACTAGGAACAGCATTAAGTGATGATTCTGGTAGTGCATTGAGTAAAATGTACTATGTAGATAAGGTATTGGGTGTTGGTGCAACCATTACTATTGATCCACCTGATTCTTCACAAATTGCATTTACTAATTATCCTACTATTGAAGTAGATGGTACGTATGACTTAATTGTTGCAGACGGTGATGACTTTATTCCCGATATTTTGGGGATTGGAACTACTGGAATGGGAGCTCTTAGTGGTAGTGGAGGAAGAGTTCGTGCAGATAATTATGTTGGTAGGGCTGGAGATGCTCCTATATTCCCGGCGGGTGTAAGTATTACAGGGGTTACCACTGTTGGTGTTGTTACTGGTGGTACTTCAGTTGGTGCTAGTAAATTCTATGGTGATTTGATTGGTGATGTAACTGGTGGATTAACAGGAACTGCGTCTACTGCAACTTCGGCGGGTACTGCATACGCCATAACTGGAAAACCTGACGTAACTCTTGATCTTGTCACTGCTGATGACATACAAGTCGGTGGTGCTGTAACTATTAGTGGTAATTTGACAGTTCAGGGTACTCAAACAATTATTAATACTTCTACTCTCGATATAGAAGATAAAACTGTAGGTATTGCATCTACAACCGCTGCAACTGATCAAACTGCTGATGGAGCAGGTATTGAGATTTTCGCAAGTTCTACTGTAGTTGATAATAATAAGACTTTAACTTGGCAGAATGGTACTAATTGTTGGGTTAGAGGTAATTCTTCAGATAAGTTTAAAGGTGTATTTGAGACTGTTAGTAGTGCCACCACATATACTGATTCTAGTGGAAATGTTGTATTGGAAGTGGATGTGGAAACAGGGACAGTATTTACTTATGATATGCCTGCTGTATGGTCATCGGGTAGAGGAGCTAATATAGGAATTGTATCCTTTAAGAATTTCCCTGCATTTGGTATTACAGGTGGTACAGTAACTATTCTTACCAAACAAACAGCAGCCCATGGTGGAGGTACGGGATATGCCAATACAACTGGAGGAGTTGGATTTGGTGCAACCATTACGATTATTCCTAAGTCAAGTGGTGCAAATGTAATTGGCATTCAAACTGCAGGAATAATGGGTGGAACTGGATTAGTGGCACAACCTGCTGGACTTACTACTGTCACATTATCACCTGCTAAAGATGCTTTAGACTTTATTTCATTCTTTATTCACTATAATGGTGGTACAAATACAAATTTAAATAGTTATAAGGTTTACGTCGCTAAAACTGGTGGATTTGGATTTGGTAGTGTAGGCATCTAATGATTATAAAATACTTAATAAATAAATAAAAAGTTCTAAAAAATGGCTGCCATTATAACAGATCAAATAAGGATATTAAATGCAAAGAACTTTCTTGCTGGCGTAAGTACAGCAACTAATGCATATTATTCATTTATTGGTCTATGCAATCCTGCTGATATTCAATCTGATTGGGATACGAATCCTCCTTCACCAAAAGATAATTTTAGTGAAGAAGATGATTATTGGGATACTATGATTGCATTGAAGAAAATTACTGATGCTGATGTTAGACAGGTTGTTACTAGAAGAGTATGGACATCAGGAACTACTTATGATATGTATCGTAGTGACTATAGCCGTACTAATACTGCAAAGGTTTCTGGCGCAACAAATTTATATTCTGCATCCTATTATGTTTTGAATAGTGATTATAGAATTTATGCTTGTCTTCATAATGGAATGGATCCAGATAACCCAAATGGTAGACCTTCACTAGATGAACCCACTTTTACCGATCTAGAACCAAAAGTTGCTGGTACTAGTGGTGATGGATATATTTGGAAGTATCTCTATACAATTAAACCAAGTGATATTGTAAAATTCGAATCTACAGATTTTGTCCCCGTCCCTCTCGATTGGTCTACTAATAGTGATACTGCTGCTGTAAGAGACAATGCAGTAGATGGATCTATTAAAATTGTAACTGTAACTAATCGCGGTGTTGGGTTAGGTACAGCAAATAGTACGTATACAAAAGTTCCTATTAAAGGTGATGGAACTGGTGCAGAATGTACTATTGTTATTAATAATGATCAAAAAGTTGATACTGTAACAGTTTCTAATCAAGGTCAAAATTATACTTACGGAAATATTGACCTAGAAGCAGGTGGTGTTCCCACAGGAACTACACGACCTACCTTTAATGTTATTCAGTCCCCTCCAGGAGGGCATGGGAATGATATTTATAGAGAGTTGGGAGCATATAATGTGCTTTTATATTCTAGGATTGAGAATGACATTGAAAATCCAGATTTTATAACTGGAAATCAAGTTGCAAGAGTTGGTGTTATTGAGAATCCTAAGGCAACGAGTGGATCTCTTTTATCTGCAGATAAAGCAACTGCATTAGGTGCTTTAAGATTAACCGGAACTGGTTATAGTACAGCAGCATTTGATGGTGATACTTTTGTTACTCAAACTGTATCTACCGGAAATACAGCAGTTGGTAGAGTTGTTAATTATGATCAAAATACAGGTGTATTGAAGTATTGGCAATCTAGGACTATGGCTGGATTCAACACAGTTGGAACAGCACAAACAAATCCTACATATGGATATGAACTACAAGAATTTACTAGTTCACCTGGTACTGGTGGAAATTTGACTATTGTTCCAACCAGTGGTTCTAATTTAGCAATAGATACGTCCTTTACAGGTCTCTCTACTGTAATAAATAGTCGTACTTATTACCTTGGTCAAGATTTTACCAATGGTGTTGCTAATCCTGAAGTTAAAAAGTATTCAGGAAATATAATTTATGTTGATAATAGACCTTCAATAACTAGGTCTACCAATCAAAAAGAAGATATCAAAGTTATTTTGCAGTTCTAAAGTATTATGCCACAGCAAACGAATCTAAATGTAGCCCCATACTTTGACGACTTTGATCCAGCTGATGATTATCATAAGGTGCTGTTTAAGCCTGGATACCCTGTTCAGGCAAGAGAATTAACCAACCTTCAATCTATACTGCAAAATCAGATTGAAAAGTTTGGGCAACACTTTTTTAAAGAAGGTGCAAAAGTAATTCCTGGTAATACTGGATATACTCAATTATATTATTGTGTTCAATTACAAAATAATTTTCAAGGAATTCCTGTAGCTGCTTATGTTGATCAACTAATTGGAACTAAAATTACTGGTGAAGATTCAGGTGTAACTGCAGTTGTTGATAAAGTTTTACTTGCTGAAGATTCTGAAAGAAATAATCTTACTCTTTATGTCAATTATTTAAAATCTAATACTAACAATAATCAAACTCAAACATTTTCTGATGGAGAAAATTTAACTTGTAATATAACCATTGCATCAGGACTACTTGGAAACACTACTATTGCTGCTGGGAGTCCCTTTGGAATAACTGTTTCAAATAATGCTGCTGCAACAGGAAGTGCCTTTAATATTTCAGAAGGTGTATATTTTATTCGTGGAAATTTTGTTACTGTTGAGACAGAAACTCTTCTTCTCGATCAATATACTGCTAGTCCAAGTTACAGAGTTGGTTTAAATGTACAAGAGCAAATAATTACTGCGGATTTAGATGAGACTTTAAATGATAATTCTCAAGGATATAATAATTATGGTGCTCCAGGTGCAGATAGATTAAAAATCACCACTTCACTCTTTAAAAAACCCTTAGATAATTTTGATGATGATAATTTTATAGAATTAGCAACAATTGATGGTGGAGTTTTAAAGGCAGCTGCTAAAACAGGATTTGGAGTTGGTCCAAATGGTGGAGTATTTTATAAGGATTTGACAGATGTTCTTGCAAGAAGAACTTATGCTGAATCTGGGGATTATTATACTCGACCTTTTGATATAACTATTTTAAATTCTTTAAATAATAATCTTGGAAATAGAGGGGTATATCAAGAAGGTCAATTTACTCCATCAGGAGAAACTCCAGCAGAGGATTTAGCATTATATAAAGTTTCTCCAGGTAAAGCTTTTGTTCGTGGTTATGAAATTGAAACGATTAATCCAACTTTTTTAAATGCACCAAAAACAAGAACAGTTAATACTAGTGATAATCAGCAGATTATATACAATACTGGTCCAACTTTAAAATTAAATAATGTTTATGGATCTCCTACTATAGGAATTGGTAATACTTATACTGTAAGTCTTAGAGATCAAAGGGTTGGTGTAAATAGCAGAACTGTCGCAGGTAATGAGATAGGGGTTGCTAGAGTCTATGATATGGCGTTAGAGTCTGGATCATATGATGCCACAAATCCTCCTTTAAATGAATGGGATATTTCTCTTTATGATGTACAAACTGTAACTAATATTACTTTAAATCAAGCAACCACTCTTTCAACACCTGTTTATATTAAGGGTGCTAATAGTGGTGCAAGTGCATGGCTTAAAGATTCTGTTACTGCAGGGTTAGGATTAACTGTTTATGAAACAGATGGAACTTTTATTCAAAATGAAGCACTTATTTTTAATGGAACTCAGGATGGAAGAATTGCAATAGCAATTACTGCTGAGAGTCTAAAGAATGTAAAGTCTATATTTGGAACTAACGATAAGACTGTTGGAACTGCTTCAACATTTGCTGCAGATGTAATGCAGTCTATAGAATATCATGTTGGATTAGCAACTATTGGTGCAGCATTACAAGGTGGTATAGCAACAGTTACTGCCTTTGATCCCAATTTTGTTGGTATAGCAACTATTAATGATTTGGTTTGTTTTAATGATGCTACTTTAAGTAGTTATCCAACTTATGCAAGAGTTGTTGCAGTTAATGCAAATACTGTTGAAATTGTTGGAGTTACAACTGTATCTGGAGTTGTTAATGGTGGATTGTCCACAAGTACTGCTAGTACTCAAGTAGAAGATCTTAAAATATTACAAACAGAACTTCAACAATCTTCTGATAATACTTTATATACTGTACTTCCAAAGACTAGTATTTCAAATGTTGATTTAACAGATGCATCTATTTCTATCAGAAAGACATATACTGTTAATATTACAAATAATAAGTTAGCATCATCTGTTTCTTGTGGAGCAAGTGAATCTTTCTTAGCATTTGATGAAGAAAGATATTCTTTAATTAGATCTGATGGTCAAACTGAAGCATTGCAATCTAGTGATGTAATTTTCACGGATGGTACTTCTTTACAGATTTATAATTTAGGAGCTAATGACACTGGGGCAACTCTTGTTACAACGGTTAAAAAATTAAAACCAAAAGCAAAAGAAAAATTAAAGAATAGAGTTAATTCAATAATTGTTTCCAAATCCTCTACTGAAGGATCTGGTATTGGAACTACAACTTTTAATGATGGATTAACTTATGGAAGTTATCCGTATGGAACAAGAGTTCAAGATGACATTATATCTTTGAATGTTCCTGATATTGTTGAAATTCATGGAATTTATGAATCAGTAGATACAGGTGCTGCTTCTGCACCCAAGATGACATTATCTGCTTTGACAAGTGCGTCAACAACCACAGCAGAGTTGATAATTGGTGAATTAATAGTTGGGCAAGTTACAAATGCTGTTGCAATAGTAGCGGAAAAGGTTTCTAACTCTTCTTCTCAAATTGTTTATATCTATAAAAATGATATTACATTTAAAGAGGGTGAAGTAGTTGAATTCCAAGAATCTAATGTACAAGGATCAATTACTACATTAGATACTCCTAGTTTTGATATATCTTCAGACTATACTTATAATATTGGACAAGAAAGTACTTTCTATGATTATGGAACACTGAAGAGAAAGTCGGATGTTGATGCACCAACAAAACAGATTAAAGTATACTTTATGAGTGCATATTATGCCTCTACAGATACTGGAGATCTTACAACAGTAAATTCATATGATAACTTTAAGTATTCTTCAGAGATTAAAGATGTTAATAATGTCTTTACTGCTGATATATTAGATATTAGACCTAGAGTATCTTCTTATACTGTTGCAGAAAGTGACAGATCTCCTTTAGAATTCTATGGTAGATCATTTAATGGTGCAGGTCAATCTGCAGGAAATGTTTTAGCATCTGATGAGTCTATTTTAATTTCTTATTCAAATTATCTTGGAAGAATTGATAGGATTTTCTTAACAAAAGATGGAAAATTCCAAGTAATGTATGGAACACCTGCTGAAAGACCTGAAAAACCAAGTCCAGTTGATGATGCCATAGAAGTTGCTACTATTACATTACCTCCATATCTCTATCATAGTAATCAAGCAAGAGTTAAGTATCTTGATCACAAGAGATACAGAATGATTGATATTAGAAAACTTGATGATAGAATTAAAAATCTTGAATATTACACTGCTTTATCTACATTAGAAACTACTACCGCTAATATGTTTGTTGCGGATGAAGATGGTTTAAATAGATTTAAGGCCGGGTTCTTTGTTGATAACTTTACTGGATTTTTAGCGCAAGAAAGTGAATCAGAAAGTGGTGTTAAGAATAGTCTTGATAGAAAATACAAGCAATTAAGACCTAAGCATTTTACAACTTCGGTTGATTTAATGTTCGGTCCTGTAACAAATACAGATGCTGCAGATGATCTGAATTTCACTACAGTTGAAGGAATTAATGTAAGAAAGAAAAATGATATTGTAACTTTGGATTATTCTGAAGTTGAATATATTAAGCAATCATTTGGTACAAGATCTGAAAGTGTAACTCCTTTCCTGATTAGTTTCTGGCAAGGTACTCTTGAACTTACTCCTGCATCGGATACTTGGGTTGATACTGTTCGATTAGAAGCTAAAGTCATTGAAATGGAAGGTGATTATGAGCAGACTATGGAGGATGCTGCTAGGACTATGAATGTAGATCCTCAAACGGGATTTGCACCTACAGTTTGGAATTCTTGGGAAACTAATTGGACAGGTAGTGATATTGTAGAAACTACAAGAACTAGAACTGTACAATCTGGAGATACATTCCGTGGTTGGTTGGGTCAACCTGGTGGTGGAAGAAGGAATCAATGGGGTACTAGAGTTACTGAAACAGTTGAAGAAACAGTTAGATCTGGTAGAAGAACTGGTATAGAATCACGAACTGGAATAAGAACAGTTGTTACTGAGGATTGGGATAGAACTTCTGTTGGAGATAGAACTATCAGTAGAGATCTTGTTCCATATTGTAGATCTAGAAACGTTGAATTTGTTTCTAAGAGAATGAAACCCCTTACTAGGATGTATGCATTCTTTGATGGGGAAGATGTTACAAGATTCTGTGTACCAAAACTTCTTGAAATTAGTATGACTTCTGGTTCATTCCAAGTTGGAGAAGTTGTTAAGGGATATATTAGACCTATTGGTCTTAATCCAACTACCCCATGGTCTCAGGGTATGGATCCAACAATAGTCTTTAGAGTTGCACAGTCAAATCACAAGTCTGGTCCATATAATGTTCCTACAACAGTTTATCCAGAAAATCCCTATGATAGTACTGCATTAGCTTCTTCTTATTCGTCTACTTCAACAGTTTTGAATGTAGATACTTATTCACTTTCTCAAGAGGCGCAAGGTGATTATTATGGTTGGGTAGAAACTGGAATGGTTCTTAAGGGAGTATCATCTTCTGCAGAAGCAACTATTACGGATTTAAGACTTATCTCTGATTTGGGAGCAGATTTAAATGGAAGTTTCTATATTCCAAATCCAAATAATATTGATTATCCAAGATTTGAAGTTGGTACTAAGGTCTTTACCCTTGTTAATGATGTAGATAATGATCAAGATAATGCTACAACTATTGCTGAAGAGGCATATACTGCAGCAGGAACCTTAGAAACAGTACAAGAAAATATTATTGCTGTAAGAAATGCAAGAATTGAACAAAAACAAGAATTCCAAGATAGGAATGTTTCAGAAGTCCTTGATGGAGAAGTTGTTGCAGCTAGAGTACTTAATAGATCTTCTGAACGTATTCTAGTTGGATGGTATGATCCTCTTGCTCAATCATTCTTAGTTGAAGACGAAACTGGAGTATATTTGACTAAGTGTGACATATTCTTCCGTTCTAAGGATGATATGGATATCCCTGTGGTATTCCAAATACGGACGATGGAGAATGGATTCCCAACACAACATATTCTTCCCTTCTCAGAGCAAGTATTAGCACCTGATGATGTTGAAACTTCTAGCGATGGATCTGTTTCTACTACTATTGAATTTAGCTCACCTGTTTATTGTGAGCCTGGAAAGGAATATGCAATTGCTTTAGCTTCAAACTCAACGAAATATAGTGTTTATATTTCAAGAATTGGTGAACAAGATCTTCTTACTCAGACATTTATTTCCAATCAACCTTATCTAGGATCTCTGTTTAAGTCCCAGAATGCTTCTACATGGGAAGCAAGTCAATGGGAAGATCTTAAATTTACTCTTTATAGAGCAGACTTTGTAGAATCCGGATCAGTAGAACTCTATAATCCAGATCTTACAAAGGGAAATAATCAAATTCCTCAATTATTACCACATGCTTTAGTATTAAATTCTAAAGAAATACGAGTAGGACTTGGTACTACAGTTGCAGATGGTGGATTAAAGCCTGGTAATGTGGTTTATCAGATGGGAACTCAGGCAACTGGTAAACTAGCAGGAGTAGCAGGAAGTGTAACAAGTCTTGCAATTACTAATGCTGGTCTTGGTTACTCGCCTTCTGATGGACAAATTACTTATAGTGGAGTTAATTTAGTTACTATTACTGGTAATGGTAGAGGAGCAACTGCTGATATTACTATTAATAGTGGTTCTATTGTTGCTTCTGGTGCAACTATTGCTGCTGGCGGTTCTGGATATCAAGCTGGTGATGTAGTTGGTTTTTCAACTCTTGGTATTACTACTCAAGGACGAGATGGAAGGATATCAATTGTTTCTGTTGGTGGTACAAGTGAATTAATTTTGAACAGTGTTCAAGGTAACTTTGTTACAGGAACTGCTAAGACAATGATGTATATTGACACTGCTAATGCTGTCAAGACATTGAATAGTGTTAATGGTGGAGATGTTCAAATATCTTCAATCAATACAGTTGTTGGTAAGGATGGTTTGCATATTAAGGTAAATCATAAAAATCATGGAATGTATTGGACAGATAACCAAGTTGCAATATCTGAAGTAGAATCTGATGTTAAACCTACTAAACTTGCTGTTGCCTATCAGTTAGGTGAAACTGGATCTATATCTGTTGATGATGCATCAAACTTTGGAACATTTGAAGGAGTTGGTGTTGGAACTACCAATACTGGATTCTTGAGAATGGGTAATGAAATTGTTGAATATACTTCAGTATCTGGAAATCTTATTGGAGGAAATATTGTTAGGGCACAATCAGTTGTTGGTAGTGGTCCTGCTATTAATTACCCTGTAGGAACTCCTGTTTATAAGTATGAACTTGGTGGAGTTAATCTAGCAAGAATTAATAAGACTCACGATTTAAATGATGTAACAGTTGCCAATCCAATAACTTATGATTCATATTATATTAAGTTGGATATGTCAACGAAGTGGGATAATAATAGCTCTAATGATGATAGAAGTAATGATAGCGGATTCCCACAATTATTCTTGAATAGTAATAAATCTACTGGTGGATATAAGATAAGAGCATCTCAAAATATGCCCTTTGAACTTATTAGACCTCTTGTTCATAGTTCATTGGTTCCTGGAACTTCAATGACTGGAGAACTTAGAACTACTACTGCGAGGGGACTTAGTGGATCAGAAATTCCTTGGATTAACAATGGTTTTGAACCAATTGCTTTAAATCAAACTAATTATCTTACAACTCCAAGGACAATTGCATCTAAGGTTAATTCTGCTGCTTCATTGTCTGCTCTTCCTGGTGAAAAATCATTACAATTAAGATGTTTCCTTAATACCTCTGATAGTAGGGTAAGTCCAGTAATCGATGCTCAGAGATGTAGTGTTATTACTGTTTCAAATAGAATCAATAATATAATCTCAGATTATGCTACAGATTCTAGAGTAAATGGTCTTGATACTGATCCTACATCATGTCAATATATTACTAAAGAACTTATTTTGGAAAATAGTGCTACTTCTATCAAAGTAACCGTGGATGCTCATATTCATCTCGATTCTGATATTAGGGCATTCTATGCTATTAGTGATAAAGATGGATTTGAACCAATCTTTACCCCATTCCCTGGATATAAAAATCTAAATGTACGGGGTCAAGTTATTAATGAAAATGCTAATAATGGTCAGTCTGATAAACTTGTTCCAAAAACAAACGCTTATGGATTTGACTCTTCTGGATTGCAATTTAAAGAGTATACCTTTACTGTAGATAGATTACCTTCATTTAGAAATTATAGAGTTAAACTTATTCTTACTTCTAATAATCAAGTTTATGTGCCAAGAATAAGAGATCTCAGAGTAATTGCATTGGCGTGATATGTATAATGTAAAGGGACATGGAGATCTTGCAAGAGATCCAAAAACAAATGCAATAATTAATGTTAATGATCATGATTATCAACATTATGTTGAAGGACGTAATGCCAAAAGAATAAAAAATGAAAGTCTTGAGAACATGAAAGATGATCTTGATGGTTTAAAAAGTGAGATGAACGAAATTAAATCCCTACTTAAGGAATTAGTCAATGGCAACTAAGAAGATAACTTTTGATCCATCTGCAGGAGTACCTGTAGCGTCAAATTTAACCATTTATGGTGGTACAGATTTTAGTGCTATATTTACTATAGTTAATACATCAGATGCCGCATATCCTCTTTATTCTGATAGTGCAGATTGGACAGGTTCTTCACAGGTACAAAAAGGTGCTGGTGTAGCAGCAACAACAACTCCAGCAGGGACTTTTGTTGTGGGAGTTGATACTAGTGCAGGTAAAATTTCTTTATCTATGGGATCCACTGATACTTCATCTCTTGCACAAGGTAGATATTTGTATAATGTTTTAGTTAGTACTGGATCATCTATTTACAATATGATAGATGGCAATATCCGTGTTTATACTGGTATTTCCTCTGCACCCTAAATATAAGCGAGGATAAGTGTCTAAATGTCAACACCATCAAGTCGATCCGAATTCAAACAGTACTGTCTAAGGCAGCTAGGAGCGCCTGTACTGGAGATTAACCTTGCTGATGAACAATGTGAGGATATTATAGATGATGGCATTCAGTACTTTCAGGAGAGGCACTTTGATGGTGCTGCAAGGATGTTCCTGAAGTATCAAATTACTCAAGCTGATATTGATAGAGGGCAAGCATCTGCTAAACCAGGTTCTGATAAAGGATCTGCAGGTATTGTTACAACAACTGCTACTGCACCTGCATCCTCTGGTATAAGTACGGTTGCTGTAGATTTTGATTGGACAGAAAATAGTAATTATTTGCAAGTACCCCCATCAGTTGTGGGAGTCTATAAAGTAATGCATTTTGATGGTGCTAATAGCATTACTAATAATATGTTTAGTGTTAAATATCAGTTATTTTTAAATGATATTTACTATTGGGGTTCTACTGAGATTTTAACTTATGCAATGGTTAAGACATTTCTTGAAGATATTGAGTTTGCATTGACTACCCAGAAACAAATACGATTTAATAAGAGAATGGATAGATTGTATTTGGATATTGATTGGGGTAGTGTCACTGTAGGTGACTTTTTGGTTATGGAATGTTTTAGAGTATTAGATCCAAATGATTATGGTAGAGTGTGGAATGATTCATTCTTAAAACCCTATGTAACTGCTCTCATGAAGAGACAGTGGGGACAAAATTTACTTAAATTCCAAGGAGTTAAACTACCAGGAGGTATTGAACTAAATGGAAGGCAAATTTATGATGATGGAGAGAAGGATCTAGAAAGGATTCGTGAACAGATGTCTTCTACTTACGAACTACCTCCATTAGATATGATAGGTTAGCGTCATGGTACTTAACCCATTCTTTCAACAAGGCGCTAAGTCTGAGCAAGGTTTAATCCAAGATCTTATCAACGAACAGTTGAAGATGTATGGTGTTGAGGTGCATTATTTACCTCGTAAATATGTGTCTGAAAAAACTATTATAAGAGAAGTTGTTCGTTCAAAATTTGATGATGCATATCCATTAGAAGCATATGTTAATACTTATGATGGATATGGAGAAAATCCTGTAATGCTATCAAAGTTTGGTATTCAGGCAACCAATGAAATAACTCTTACTATTTCAAGAGAAAGATTTGAGGATTATATTACACCTTTAATTAAAAATGAGGCGAATGTTAAACTTGCCACTAGACCAAAAGAAGGAGATTTAATTTATTTCCCATTGG
>VTLG01003388.1_pt1 | contig 34957 bp, 17 predicted proteins | sample 4694571 | NCBI WGS metagenome assembly VTLG01 (sample SAMN12604809, study PRJNA352737) | marine metagenome | biome: ENVO:00000447; feature: ENVO:00000209|ENVO:00000569|ENVO:01000036; material: ENVO:00002151; isolation source: viral sequences binned using virsorter ...
TTCCACTCTTATTAAAATATACTGAGCCATGAGAAGAGTTGTCTATCAAAAGCTGCTCAAAAGCAATTAAAGGTATCTTTTTAAACTCCCAACCCGAAGCAGTTTTTTCTATCCTAACTCCCAAAACACCAGTGGGAGACACGTAATGCAGAGAATCATCAATGAAGATCCTCATTATAGAAACCTTTTCGTCTTCTAAGAAAAACAAATTAAGATCTTCATTTATTTGAGACCTCGCTACGCTGACATATTCTCCGGCAGATACCCCGCTAGAAGTAATGCGTACATCAACGTCCTCATTATGAATAAAAACTTTTTTCGAATCAAAGTGTGAAGAATTCACAGCTAATTGATTAAACTTAAGTATCTCTATGTCAGAAGCTGTCCATTTCTTTGCGTAGCCTTTATCCTCTTTGGGATTTTTTACCGTGCATAGAAACTTTTGCGCCGTCTTCTTGGGGAGGTAGTGTACGTTCTTTTCTTCTATCAGGAACCCTGACTCCGGCACCACCCGTAGTTCATCATCTGTTGCATTTAATACAGTTACATATTCATTGTTGGCGGAGCCACTGGGTAATACGACCTCTGAATGGCTATCTACAACTATTGTTTCTGAAGCCGAGGTGTCATCAGGAGTGACATATACTTTCCCGGGCTCGATAAGGGCAACCTCAGCCTCACTACCATTAACGTAAGCCTTACTACTGTCAAATGTTTTAGCTTTTAGATACTCAACACCAGCGTTCCCATCGGAACCCGCAGTGGAGTTTGCATTAACCAAGGTCGTCTGCCCTGTTCCTATATTAACAACCCTGAAGTTGCTACTCTCATTGCTTGTCGTTACCTTATCTAAACCAGAAGCTAGAAACAGAGCTCCATCTTGTAAATCTACATTAGGAACCGGAGTGTATGTTCCAGAAGGGGTACCTAAAGATAAAGCCCCAATCTCGTCTACGTTAACTTGTACCGCCCTCCTAGCAGCTAGGGAACTACTTCCTATATCGATTGCGCTATTACTTATGTTAATTACGTCAAAACTATAAGCTGTTCCGTTCGACTGTACGTTAGGCTCAGCTGAAGCGCCGCTGCAGACAAAAGTTTTTCCTGCGTCGCCGTAATCAACATCAAAGCTGCTAGTAGAAATTGGATTGTTATGAAATTTATGAACAGTATCAAAGCTTATATTAGGTATTGGCTGACTAGAGGTTGTCTCGTTTAACCCCGTAATGTATGATGTGCCAGAGAATACACAACTAGAAGGCCTTTCGTTCTCCAAGAAATCATTTAGCTCATCTATTTGACTTCCTGTTATAGAGGGGTTGAGAAAAACTTTGTTTTCGTCTACCGAAACAGAAAAAGTTTCGGCTATACCTGTTGTACCACGACGATTTTCGAAACGTTGTACCTCTAAGCCACTTGGCTTAAGACCCACATAAGAATCAATCTGGCCCACAGAAGTATAGCTAGAACCACTAATCATAATACCAGTTAATCCTCTGACACTTATAGGCATATCTGCTGGCAAGTCTTCCTTCGTACTCTTCATTAAAGACACCCTGTCTCCTTCAGTATTGATAGTATTATACTCCTGAGAAAGAGTGGAGGCTTTTAGTTCGTCAGCATCGGCATGATAGCCAGTTAATATAGTTTCGTTAGAAGCCCTCTGAACAATATAGGTAGCCTCTGGATCCAAATTACCCACCGTAACATGGCTATGCTCAAATTTACCAGCTCTTGCTAAATTATTCAAACACCCTGATATAGGAACATTAACCTCATAGGGTAGGGAATTTACTTTTTTGTAGATATTCGAATCAGAGTCCCCTTGACCGTGACCAATTTCCAAATTTTGCCTTTTAGCTATTCTAAATTTTATATTATCGGGTTTGTACTTCTCGGTCAGATCAGACTTCATTACAACCATAGGTAAAATGTTTACCGTATCAATATTATTAAATGTCTCTAAACTCGCGTCCCCATAGTCATCCCTATAAAAAACATTAGAGTTACTATAAAACTGGATTGCATCATTATCTGCCCAGTTAGCAGACCAAGAGCCATTAGAATATGTTTTATATTGAAGCTGGTAGGTCCAACCCCCCTGAACAGACCTAGAACTCGGATAGCCCGTATCTCCTACAACAACAGCTCTTTTAGTATACAACCTATAAACATATCTTGTGATTTTTAGTCTAGAAGCCTTTGAATAAGCGCTGCCGGTTTCATTGAGATCTATTTCTCTACAGGGCAAACCTCCTTTATTTTCCCTTCTGACGTCTCCTATAGTTGAATCTCCAATATACTCAAAATAATAAGGACTTTTTACAGGCTTGCCTTTTATCCTCCTCTCATCTCTATCTATAAACGAGTAATTATCCGTGACTATCCCCGCTAAAGGGTTTCCGGCAGCTCCAGCACTACCATTAGTCCCGTTAGAACCAAACTCACTAAAGTCTTTGTTTCTTATAGGTGTTCCTTCGTAGTTTTTGTTTATGTGCGGGTTGTTTGGAGCCCGATACGCATAATTTGAAAGATAATTTAGCCTAGCCCTAGCTTGAGGAGAGTTAAGTTCCGTACTTGTGCTGGTCGACTCGAGCCATTCGTTTGAATGATAAGTATCTTCTGGTTGTCGATTATCTTTATACTCCTCTGGGGGATTTGAATTATCAAACTGATTTCTATTTATTATCCAATTTGAGAGAGGGCTCACTCTCCTTCTAAACTTATACCTGAGGGCTTTGTATCTTAACGGAGAAGCTTCTTTAGAAAATTCGGCGGTAGGCACGGCAAAATTGCTCCTGTAATTAGACTTACCAATATAAATTCTAGGTTGATAAAGCTTAGCCGCAAGGCCCCCTCCTATTTTCAAATTATCCGTTGGCGTAGCGTATGGCACAAGGCTATCATATGCAACGTCCGACTCGTTAACAGCTACCTGCTTTCCATTTATAAATAATTTGCAAATTAAAATTTCTTTACTCTTGTTGTAAATTCCACATACTGCTATGTGCGTCCAACTTGAGGTTGCAATACTTGCCTCTAGCAAAGTCTTAGACTCGTCATCTACTTTAGCTTTGAATTGTATTTTTGGTCCAGCAGCCAAGACTATCTCGTAATCAGTACCCTTGGAAATAATGTTATTGTTTTTGCCTGCGGTAAAACTAGCCCCTTTTAGCCAAAACTCAAAAGAGAAGTCTCCTTTTTGTAAATTTAACGATCTGTTATTAACTACTGAAATATAATTTTCATTATCACTAGCGTCAAAATTTAAATAATATATATTACTATTGTCATCTTCATTTGGCCAAGTAGAATTATCAAGATCCAAGTCAATAGCTTCATTAGCAACAATGCTGTGCTCGCTCTTAGACTCGTCATACATATCATTACTAGAACCGGCAGCTCCGTCTGTTCCGTTGCTAGCCAAAATCAAGCCATCAGGGGATTCATTCCTAGCTACTATATTGTTAGGGTCAGTAGTTACAGGGCTCTTGCGCCACTCCAAAGCCCTTATCTGGAACGTGGAGGGGATAGCGGCCCCAATTACCGTATCATGATTAAGAGTTAAGTTTATCGAATCGACCCCTTTGTATGACTCTACCGCGTGGGAGAGGGTTATCCAACTATCTTTTGTCGTTTCTCTGCCTTGAACTTCATAATAAACTCCCGTGTCCAAGGGAGTAAAGGACACGTTTAACTTACTGTCGTTTAGAGAGTTGAAAGCTATTTTGTTGTAAGTGGCGCTTCCAGACACGCCGGTTAAACTTACTCCTTGGTACCCCAACAAAGAAAACCCATCGTAAGTAGCATCATATTGGGAATCATATTGCGTTATTCCCTTGATCTCACAAGAATAGCTTGCGGGGTTATATATGTTCGCAGCTTGATTATTAATAACTTCGAAATCATTAACGATACTGCTAACATGATTACTGTAAACAAATTCCTCTTTTACCGTAGGTTGAGAATTGTAGTAGCTGTAGTCCCCAAACGGAAAACCACCACCGACACTACCGCCCTTCGCATTCTGCTTATGGTAAACCTGAGTTACATAAAGTTTTTCCTCACCTACCGCGTCCGGATTTCTTGTATTTGGACTGTTAGAGAAAGGATGCATCTCTGAACCTCTTTCGCTAGAAAAGAACACGGGCGCATCGTCGTTAGCCTGAGTTCTGAGATCTGAGTCAATATATATATCTCTTTCTAAATAATAAACTTTGTCGTCTTCCATATATTGAGACAAAAATTCTATGTTCTGTTCTTGCCCCGTGGCTAAAACCGTTAACGAAGCAACATATTTTTTTTCGAAAAATAAATTTAGCTTCCTCTCGAATTCTTCTTGGTTTGACTTCTGATTATCCCAAGAAATTGACCCATCAAGAGAATCTATATTTAATATACTAGCATTTCTCTTTACTTCTGTTCTCGTATTATATTCCGAATCTAATAAATAATTATGTTCACGAACCACACCTTGATCGGAAAGCTCAGAAGCAGAGTCCCCTTTGCAAATACTAGTTTCCTTTATGCGAACTTCTCTTTCTTTTCCGTAAACATATTGGTCTAAATCAAGGTCAAAGGATCTGGACTCAAGTATTCTGTGGACATTTGTAGGGTCAGCTTGGTAATTTTGATCTTCCCTTATATTTTCAAAGTAAGTTGACCTGCTTTCTCCAGCAGAGAAAATATTGAAAGGCTGTTCTACGCCATTGTACCCTCCTTGAGGAACCGCTAAGTACTTTTCTCCTGAAGCAAAATAAGAATAGCCGTTTCCACTGCTTTCGTTGGCGGAGACCTGCTCTGGCTCTATTTGAGTTTCTGTTAGTCCGCTCTGGTATGAAGGACCCAACCCCTGCTCTTCCTCAAGAGAACCAATATTTAGTCGTTCGGTAGTTTTCCTCTCCTCGATGTAGTCGAAACTATCGCCATACAAATTGGAATCTATAGGTTCAAATTTACCATCGACGCTACCTGTATTTAAAAAAACCAAATCCCCTACAGCCAAACTAGTATTGCTAGGCACCTCTTCGTACAAGAGATTCCTAGACTCCCTTAAGGCAGGAACTAGTTGATACTCCAATTGATAATAATTTTGCTCATTGTCGCTTCCATATATAGAGGCATTCTGCCCTGTTCCGTACGGACTAAAAAAAAGATCCAAGGCGGCTACTATTTCTTGATTTTCTGATGCTGTTTCTACTATATATTCGTGAGCATTTCCTTTTTGTATAAGTTTTAATCTTTCTCCACCCCCAAATATTAACTCCTGCGTATCTTCTCTAAATGTATAGTCTTTGTTTACTTGCTTGCTTTTCCCCCAATCCTTAATAATATCTACCTCGAAATAGTCGTCTTCTTTTGCAACAGGAGAAGAGTAAGTGCCAGCTGTTTGTTGCGTTGTATAGACCCCGCTTATTTCAAAGTCTACGTTTCCGGTAACATTATCAGTAAGCCTTTCGGTATCCGTGTAAGGAAAAGAAGCGTTTGCGGAAACCTCCTCCCACTTAGTCTCTCTTTCAAGAACCTGATCACTCTCCCTAGTAACATTTCTCTCTAGCGTATACGACTTAGAAGGATCTCCAACAAAATTTATTGTCCTAGGTTTATCTAAAACATATTCAATTTTAGGGTTCTTTATTTCGGCGCTATCAACAACTTTGTACTCAGTATATAATTGATTATCATATGGATGATAGTTTATATCATTTACTCCGTAAGCAATGGTAGCATTAGATAAATCTACATCCTCTAAAGCAGTTTTTATAGAACTATTTGTGTACTCTTTGTCGTTATTATTAACTTTTTCTAAACTAGTCCACTCAGTTTGAACTTTTGTTATTTTAGACTCCCTGCTATCCCATTTCGAAGATTCGCCTCCGTTATGATTTACTGCTGAATCTTTTTTGTACAAATATCGCCCTTTGTTGCCTTCGTGAAGATCGTCTATAGGGAAAATAACCTTGGGGACGGTTTGCGACACTAGATTTAAATTATTTAAATTTTGTGAATGAACCAGATATTCTTTGCCATCGTTTATCAACGTGGCTTTCTCTAGAAAAAGTATTGTCTTAGGCACTTCTCCGTCCAAGTAAGTGCTATCTATTTTTAAATTTTGTATATCTGTGGAAGAATGCAGAACATCATCCATTAAGATTTCCTGCTCTCCAAAAAGCCTGCCAGAGGTTAATTGCCTACTTTCAAAGTCAGCGTTCGACTCATTCTCTAACTGAGGATACTCAGAAACACTAGGATTAAATTCAGTAATACCCCCAAGCCTAAGCCTGTAGTTTACTTCTGGATACTTTTCCGAAGCAGTTTCCTCTTTAAAAACCTTTTGCTCTATGAAATTTTTATTATTTACGTTAATTTCCGGCATCCTTAGTCCTTACTTAATATTACACTTATTATGGTTCAGGGGGCGACATCCTCGGCTTGCCGGTATTGCGGTCTTCCCACTTCAGGCCAAAGCCCTCCTCTTCTCCCTCGCTATCTGTATTGTCATGCGATGTTTGGACAACGCTACCTTTTCCTGTATCTGATGGCTTTTCTTTACTTGACTCCGAAGAAAAGGAGGGTCTTGCTGTATTACGACCTGCTGCATTACTTGGCTCGCCTAAAGAAATATCACCGGGGCTAACATACGCGTATTGAGCCGGATCCTCTTCCGAAGACCTAGATGCCAGCTCAGTAAATTTCCAACTCTGCGAAGAACTCCCATTGTCTTGCGCATAACCAAATACCCCCTTAGCAAAAGTACGATAAGGATTTACAAAGGCACCACACATAGCCCTAAAATAGAAATCCATTTGAGCATAAGGCTCTGTATCAAGCAAGGAATTTTTAGAAACCTTAGGTATAAGCTTCAGAAAATAGAACCTAGGGAAACAGGCCCCAAAATGTCGATAACCCGAACCAAAAACCGCATCAGTATCTGCTGCATAATCGCCAACCATTAACCGTTTACAGTTATAGTTAGATCTTCCGTAGTTATAATGAAATAAATACTCCACTATAGCGTTCTCGTCCGTTCTGTAAGGCTCTGCCTGTAACTGGTCTGTATCTACCGCTTCCCACCCAGAAGCGCCTATGTTAAGCCTGCCCGTACCATCTAATGGCCTATCTAGCTCTACCCTTATGTACTGGGAAGGCCCCATATTATTAGTTCTATACGCAGAAGGATTCACAAAACCTGTTTTTTTCATATCCTGAAAAAGAGAATTAACAACAGTTGTTTTTCTAATTTTGTATGGCTTTTTCGTAGTAGCTGGACACGAGTTACGATAGTCGGTAACATAATTTTTAGCAGAAGTATAATAATTTAAATTTCCTGAAATTGGGTTATTGGTATTAAAAATATAAGTAAGGTTACTGGAGCTTTTAGATAAAAATATATTTAGCCGAGGTCCGGGGTCTTGAAGATGAGATACCCTACAAAGCTCTGTTCTGATCATATCATATTTATCTCCGTGCCGTCTTTCGTATTCTTTAGACCTATGGTGGCACCTATTGTTTAAAAAGCCCATTATGTCGTTATATATACTTGGCTTATATATATTGCTGGTGGCTGGGTGGTAATGGCCACTGGTTAAAAACATTATCCATTCATTACTAACCTTGCCAGACCCATCATCAGGGCTAGTGACTTTGGTAATACCGTCATACTCGAAGACGCCATATTTATAAGGATCAGCTGGATTACTAGATACGTAACCTTTATATGGAGCCTCAAAAACTGCGCCATTGGAATAAAGTTGCTTGGAGCCGTTGCTATAGGTAACTTGGACTTTCTGAGGGATCCCGCCTACCACAGGCATCATAACACCATAGCTTTCTCCTTTTTCTATTGGCTTGTACTTAGTGTGACCTAGGCTGCTCGTATGCTTATCATTGAAATATCCAACCGGCTCAACGTCCGGCTCCATATTTCTAAATATTGTAGCTTTAAACTTTCTAGCCAAACCGAAAGGATATCTTTTAAAATACAAAACTCCCCTGCCCCCTTCTACGGTATAACTAACTAACTGTTTTCTATCTGCAAATCTAAGATACGAACCCACAAATTTTCTTATTGACTCATATATAGGGTTAGCCGAAACGTACATTCTTAAAACAGGCACAACCGAAGATCCAAATATATTTTCTCCAGAACCGTATTTAATATAGTTCTTGAAAATTTTATTCCCTTCATTAAAATGGTGACCAACGGTACCAACCCCCGGGGCATCTCCCAAAATAATATTTGAAGAAAAGTTCGACCTATTTTGTTTTGCCGTTGCGGCCCTTAACAGCGCGTAGGCATCATGGAAACTCGGCCTTTGCCTAAGAAGTATGACCGGCTCTAAATCAACCTTAAAAATGTGAGGCTGGATCTCCATCTTTTCCAATACAAAACCGCTCCCCCCTTCGCTATAAGACCAAGCCTTACTTATGTTAACGGGGTTAAGGAATAGAACACCGTTTCCTTCAGCGTCTAGACCCGAAAACCCTTGTTCTCTCTCCACCTTAAAAAAATCTTTGAAAAACTCACGAGGTAATTCACTATCGTAACCCATGACAGCCTCGGTTATATTCGTGACATTACCCTTATCATCTTCTTCTTCGCGTATTTCGTAAAACGCCTTTTTATGGTTTAACCGCTTATCTCTTCTTTTAAAGAAGTATACCTTTTGTACGTTTTGGTATACATAGGTTTTTTTTGTTTTTTTGTCTGAGGCCAGCATCTCTTCTTGGATAACGTCACCGCCCGAACCGGTCCCAAACAGCTCCGGCTCAACCCTTACAAAATAAGAAAAACCTCCTTCGGAATACACAACCTTCTTGTCTTCGTTTTCCGCATTACCGTAGTACTGCCTTTCCTGCCTTACGTATTTTATTTTTACAGCATCTCCTGTCGTTAGGTTTAGGGCGTCTATGACAGTTTTGGGTACATACAAAAATTTTTCTTTAGGATCAGCATAAAAACTGTCAGAGACGTCTGACTCCTTCTCTACAGAACCTGAAAAAGGATTGCCAAAAGATATAACCCTGTCATATTTTTTGTCTGAAATATATTTGTATCTTGCCTCGTACGAATTTTTATCAATCTTTGGGGCGGAAGGAGTTTCTTCGCCCTTATAGTTTGTATATCGAACTGGATCTCTTTTTAACGCTCTATCTTCTACTATAGGAACTATTTCAAATCTTATAGAACTGGAGTTTACCCCTTTCTTAAAATAATGCATCCTATTAAAAACATAACCACGTTTACCGCTTTCTGCCTTATCCGCACTTCTGTTCACAGCATAACTGTAATGCTTCTTTATTATAGCTTCATGCACCTTCTTGGTTCCAGCCCAAACTCGAAGCTTAAACTGCATGTTGGGGTTTTCTATCGCGTTTGTTTGTAAATAGTACCCAGCTAACACAAAAGTTAAACCTGCCTTTCCGTATCCCGGTATGATCTTATAGTTTAATAATGTTTGGTTAAGTCTAGTGGAACCATTTGGTCCATTATCATAACTACATTTCATAAGCATAGGGTTTCCAATAGAACTATCTTCTTCGAAATTGTCGCCATCTGATCCCGCAACCAACCTTAGTGTTTTTCCGTAATAATTATTAGGGGTCATGGTCATCTTGGAACCCGGATGATCCTCGGTATTGTAATCTAAATCGTCGTAATTCTCTAAGGCTAGGCCTGAAGGGTCCTTTGCTTGCTTGCCCTTACCTTTTGTAGTAAAAAGTTTTTCTTCTTCAGTGGAAACTGGGGCCGGAACTGGATCAGGATTAAAATTTCCAAGGTATCTTTGTTGTTTGCCTCCATCATCTGGCCCCTGCATGATACTAAAAGTGAACTTTGGTCTATACTGCTCCACCTTGGGGTTTCCCGTACCGTCCATAGCGGGAGAAGCTACATTCCTCTCGGACCCCTCAAAAAAACCCCCTCTAAGAACCGAACTCTTACCTCCTATCAGTTTTGTACCTAAAGTCGGAGCTAGTATATTTTGCCGTGTATAATATTTAAAAAAATCGAAACCTACATCACATATAGTCAAAGGTCCGTTTGTCTGCACTTCCTTGGCCCCAAAAGTAGATTCTCCAAGATATTGGTTTGTGGCTGTAAATTCAGTAATTGGAACGCTCCAAGCTTTCCCGTCACAAAAAAGGCTTCTCTGAGCCTCGCTCCCCCTAAAATAGAAAAGAAAACTCCATAGACTAAGGTGCAATAAGTCCTTGGCCGCGTTCTTTCTTTTTAAAACCCCCTGAGGAGCCGACCTCCAACTTTCCCAAGGGTTTCTTCTGTAGCCACCAGAGTACCTAGATGGGGCATACCTCATATAAACAGTATTACTAGCGTACTCCCTAAAATATCTGTCGACCTGCCTGCCCGCTGCAAAAAGCCCTTGGGACAAAAAGAAAGGGCTCTTTGGGTTTGCTAAATAACGGGACCATTCGCTTTGTAAAAGGTAGTTTCCATAAGGGCTATAGTCTTCGTTAGGCAAAACAGCGCCCCTTTGCCTAAAGGAAGACTCAAAATAATTTCTATTACTTAAAGTTGAGCGAGCAGATTCCACTGCGCCATCAAATATGTTTCCCTCTGCCCAAGGACCCTGTACCCCCATATTGTACTGCTTATTTTCGGATGTAACCCTGCCGAATATATAAGCATTAAGCGGGTTCATTACATTAGCTCCTTCAGGAGTTCCAGCTAAAGTCAACGGCCAGTTACCTTCGCCTGTAGATGCGGTAGGGTATTCTATACCCATATATATTTTCCACCATTCGTCCTCAGGAGGGTTGACACCTAGAGGCATCATCGGAGTAGCGGTATTGCGCATTCCAGTAAAAATACTGTCCGCGTAATAAAATATTCTCCAAGCCGTATCAGGGCCAGCTTCGCTTAGCCTCTTATTAGCCTCATCCGCTAATGCGTTATGGTGAGTATGTAAGGGGCATTTCTTTTTTTTGCCTACTAGAGGTACATTTGAATAAGCTGGCATGCATTAACTCCATTTAGCGCAATCTCCACCATCGCCGCCTTCTCCGCCCCGACCCCTGCCTCTTACATTTGTGTCTATGAAGCCATAAAATCTACCATAGCCCGTCCATTTAACATGAAGTGTTTCTTGTTTTTCGTACTTCGGTCTAGCTATAAAGTCTCCGTCCTCATTAAAAAAGGCTTTAGGTATATCCACCTTAAAAACTTTTCTTCCGCATTTACATTTTATGCACATTCTTCTGTTCGCGGGGTTTGATTCGTCATTTTGACTTTCGTCCCAAACGACAATCTTTGTAGAAAAGACCTTGGCCTTAATAACGGGATCAACTCTTTCATCTTGTGGCGTGCTCATTTTTATAATATCGGTTCAGCAGGTATGTCGTAACCTGTGGACATTACTGTCCCAGTAATTAGTTTTTCAGAAATAAAACCATCGGCCCCGCTAAAAACAAGATTGTAAACCATTGGGTCTGTGTCAACGTAATTTTTAGTGCGCACCACGGCCCTCAAAAAGGTCTCGTCCCCAACGACGTAGTCAAGTCTCTTTAGCGGAGTAGAGCCTATTCCGGTAGCAGTATGCTGCGTTAAACTTTCTGAATCAGGGTCACCAGTAAACAAAGCCCAATCGGAAGCAGGCTTAGTATAAGACATCAGCATTGGTATACCAGTAGCCGATATCTTAGTCGTAGCTGTTGAACTATCAGGAGTTGAAAATATAGACACTATGTCAACAACATTTTCATGAGAAGTGAATAAAGATTTATCCAATCCACTGGCCACATTAAAGTTACCGCTACCAGCCAATACCCCTGTATGTAAATTTGTACGTATAGACTTTATGTGTCCCTCAGTAATTTGAGAATCATATCCTGTCGAAAAAGAAACCAGACCAACTGCAGAGTCTGTTATTTCGCTACCAAAAAGAGATCCCGAATGACTAGAAGCAGAACTTCCGGCCAAAGCTCCAGTTCTGAAGACTACGTTTTTTTCCAAATCGGCCTTGGAGGAATCGTAACCCAAACCACTACCACTTATTTTTACACCAGTTATAAAGGAATAATTTTTAGAGTGGTCTCCTGAAACATGCTCTAGATATATCTTGAAAGGCAAACCAGAAGCTTTATCTGTGTCGCCTAAGTTAGAAGCGGAATAATTTATTGAAAACTCTCCGCTAACGGGATCTCCTGAATTATTAATCAAACTAAAATCATCTCTGACAGGAAAAATGTCTTCTGGTTCTCCATTTATTGAGATCTCAACCCCACTAGGATTAAAGGGGTCTACTCCCTCTAAACTTATTAAGCCAGAAAAAGTCCCAAAAGAAGTATAAAAATTTAAACCCAACGGGTACTGTTTTTTAAAAAGCTCTGATTTAGACTTCAGTCTTAAGTCTTTTTTTGTTCCGTAAGACACCCCGGATAGATAAGACAGATTGGAAGCTGAATCATCAAACTTAAAATCCCCAGAACCTAGGATCACCTCACCAGACAGGATACTGCCTTCCATGGCTATATCACTGTTAAAAGTGATAGCGTTAGGTATAGTTATTGTGGCGTCCAAACCCGAGCTACCACTAGTACTTTTATCTCCCGTACCAGAAGTTCCAGAGCTACCGAAAACAGGAAAATTAGCTGAAGTTATTAAATTTATAGAGCCCTTCTTGCTATATATGTCTAGTTTTGTTAAATTTATCTCACAGCCCTTTGTATCAAAAAAGAAATTTCTTATTTTAAAATCTTCCTTAGAGCCAATCGAGCAGATTAAAGTGTTATCAATAAAATAATCATAAACTTTCCTTAGAAAAGAAGCTTTTATATTTACGATTTCGTTCTCTTTATAAGAGCTAGAGCACCTTCCCTCAGGATCGAATATCCTTCCGCTCTTAAATGTAAATTGGAGTTTTTTTGAATTGGCTGCGCTATCAACGCTTCCTGTATATCCGGATATACCCATATAAGCCTCGCCAGTAGTATTCGAGACATATAAATCTACATCATAAGCCAATTTTGCTTGGCCGTCTATAGTAGATATTGGTCTTTTTTTGAATCCAGATATTTTCATTTATAAAGTCGATAATGTTGCAAGTTTGTGACCATAGCCCTTAACCAAAGGCCCTACTTTTCTAAATAAATTTTCAATATCAGGCTTGGGTCTCGATTGATTATTAAAACTTAAGTTAATATACAATCCAGCCTCATCAGCTGCCATAGAAAAAGTAGCCAAACCATGAAGAGGGGTCAAGTAATTCATGAGTTGTTCTACGGCGAGCTCACTCCCTAAATATATTTTAAAGTTATGTGTTTCTTTTGGCTTATCTGAATGCTTGTCAAACAAATGATGTCTTATCAGCCTGTGATACTTTAGAGCAGAGATATTCTGAAGCTTCCTTAGAGCGCCGGTATTCTCTCTGTCTATAGCCATATCTATCATTAAATTGAGAGGGAGCTCTCCGTCTATTAATCCCTCTTCGCTATTTATGGCGGACAATATGGCTTGACTTATATCATTTGTTATATACTTGAGCGAAGAAGCAGTCTTGGAAGGTTTAACAATGTGGCCCGCATTTGCGCCGTCAAAGACCTTTCTTATCCCCATGTCAGTAGTTGTTTTGGCTCTAGTGTATTTCAACGCTCCTCCATGCGGGTCTTCGCTAGGAAATATAATGTCTGCTTTTCTATATAGAGGCTTGTTTTCACTCCTGTTTCCTGATCTATTTTGAGTGTTAGAATATAATTTTTCATCTTCCTCGTTCCCTGTAACTTCAAAACTTGGATCCTCTCTCTTTAAACTAATACATTTTGTGTATATGTGACCTGTCTTAGCGTGTCCTATTATGGCTAAGTCATGAGCTGCATCTGCTATTTCTTCCATTTCCCCACAGTCTCCGCATATACTCTGCATTAGATCATATTCGCATATCGTTTTGCAGTCGTTTTGTTTGTCTGCGTAAACGCCATTTATTCTATCGCAATAAGCTTTTAACGCGTTTAATTCTTCTATTGGGTTTCTTACAGTTTTAAATTTAAAATCTTCAGCCCGCGTATCCTTTCCGCCAAAGTCTATTTTGATATGGCCAACTTGATGAAGAGGAGTAAGTCCTTTACCTACGAAGACTTCTTCGCCTTCACTGTTTAATACTGACTTAGGGTCTTCCGTTTTTAATACGCAAAGCACAGCTTTTACACCCACGGCTCTTCCTGCGTTCAAAACTTCACTAGCAAAATAATCCCTTAAATCTCTCTCTAATTCACTTGAATCGTCATCCTCAACATTCACGTAAAGGGCGGGCACAACTGACAACGGGTGGTTGGTTGGCACATAATTCTTAAGTATATTCTTTCTTACCCTCTTGCTTAATGTTTCTGATCTGTATTGAGACTTATTAGAAATATTTTCTGGGCCATCTTTGTACTTATCGTCCAGTATAAGAGTCCAAGGATTTAACAAATTTTTAATATCTTTTGAGAAAGTTGCCCAAGCCGCCGACTGCCTATTGAAATAAAAGAAGCCTTTATTTCTTGCGTTTGTTATCATGTCCTGCTTGCATTCATAAGAAATATCCCTTTTCATTTTTCCTAGTTTGTCGAAAAGGACCATCTCGTAACTATCGTTATCAAAACTTATCTGAAGATCACTAATATCCTCTATGAACTGATGCATTGGAGACCTATGGTATTCGTTGTGAGCAAAGTATTCAGTATCAGGAACCGTTTTGAGGCTTTCTAATACTTTTTGATAAGGACAAAATCTATCGTCAAAAATCTGAGAGAAAGGGGCTTGCATGGTATAATGCTTACCTAAGTACTCGTTCGCTATTTTTTGTTCTAATTGAGTTGAATAATTTTTTAAGTTATCTTCGTAGAAACCCATAAAGAAATGAATTTTATTAGGGATTTGGTTCATCTCTTCTCCTGTCTTGCCAGCTGCGCTGGCTTGCTCAACCCCAAAGTCTATAGTGTCGGCTGTTAATTTTGCTATCCCCTGTTCGAATTGCCAAACATTATCTCTTAAACGCTTTGCTGCTTCTGAATTTTTATCTGAACCCTCAATTAAGGGGCCGAAAGTCAAAGGAAAAATAGCTCTAAAACCTAAAGATTCAAAGTAGGGCATATAGTCTGCCTCTTTTTCAATAAATACATCGTACGCAGATTTAGTTTCCTCTCCTTCATCGTCTACTTCGGGCTTTAGTTGGTTAATGATATTTATACCTTTTCTTACGTTATAGATATCCCTTAATTCCGGAGAGAACTTTCCTAAACCACAACTGATATATATGTCGTTTACTTCCCTACCGTTATATATCTTAGTTGCTATCTTTTTGCCATTTACGTCTGTCTTGACACCACTTATCGTGTCCAAGCCTTCGTTAGTGAACGTAACATTTGTTGTGGTAGTTCTATTAGTTTCTTTAGCTGAAGGCCCTATATTAAAAACAGAGGAATAAGCCTGAGAATAGGTTCCTTCTAGCGAAACAGCTTTATTCGAAGAGTTGATAACTAAACCCTTATCTCCACGCTTATCTTGGGACTTTATATATTCTACAGCATAGCCCATATTCTTCTCTATCTCATCCGAATCCCCATTTCTCGTTATAACTATTTTGGGTCTTGCGCTTTGAAAGTCCCACCTCATATAAGCCCCTAAGTCGCTCATCCAATTTTGTAAAACGTCCCTTACGGTGCCTGTATAATTTTTGGTTAAAAGTATATCGTAGCCTGTAAATCTACTATGGTCAACCAAGATACCAAAAGCTTTAATGCCTGCTATTAAATCATGAAAAGTATAGCTAACGTCCTTCATGGCGCATGTTTGTTCGGTAAACTCCTCTCTACCAATCAGAACATAACCGCCCTTCCATATGTTTCTTTTGTCTATACGGCGGGCAAGGGAGTTGGCCTCTGCTATATTTGTATTTACGCTCTTAAGGTACCTTGTTGCTTTTCCCGTTGTAGTCTCCATAACAGAATGGTCGCAAACAAGAACCTCGTCACCGTCAGCATTGATTTTTTGCTTTTTCTTCTGTGGGCAACGAGCTGGAATTTCTATTGCATATGGGTGATTACCAACCCACCGCCCCTGACTATCAACATGCTCATGTAAAGATCCAACAAATATTCTATCTAAGAGAACGGCTCCATCAACATAATCAACCGTAAGAGTCTTGGAGGAGGGATCAGTGCTTTCAGTAAACCCATTTAAAAATATATTGTGAAACAAAGTAACATCATTCAACTTAAAAGGAACCGGAGATTCTAAATTTAAATACTCATTATTTATTTCAAACTCCCTAACCAAACCTGCTGCTCCTCCTGAAATAGCCGAATCCAGAGCAACGTTAAGAGTGATAGTGGTTGGGTCACCATCAGACCCCATGCTTATGTCAACGCCATATATTACGCCGTTGAAAGCCCTGCCAGCCTGAGTGTTTGCTCCGCTACCTACTTTTATATTTGGAATTCTATATTTATCCATTTACTTTAAAAAATTTAAATCTTCTTGATTAGATAAAGAAAATAATAACTCCTTATCCTTCTCTACTACATCCTCAACCTTTGTGTCTATGTTATTCCTAGACTCATCAAAAATAAAAGAATCATTAATCGCACTGGCCCCGCTTATTCCAGTAGCTATACTATCATTAGGAAATCTAAGATAATCGACTCCCGGTATTTGCCTAACACCATTTCTCCACACTTGCTCGAAGAAAACATTAGATAACGGAACAGTATCTGTTTGATCTAGGCCTGTATTAAAAAATGTGCCAGTTGTCCTTGTGAAACCTTCGGGCGTGCTAGCTGCCTGAGGGACAAATAAAACTTTCCCCGTAATTCCTCCCAACCTATTGGCATCTAAAAAGTAGGACAGCTTCACTCCTCCATCATCAGAAACTTCACTCTTTGAATAATCTCTACCAGATAAAAGCTTGACCCCATTCAGATAAATATCCTTACCGGGGTTCAAGAACTCATTATAATATTCGCCAGTATAATGAGAATTTACGCCGCTATAAACAGCTTCCAAAGTTGTTCCAGAAACAGTATCGTACAATATTTCATCCCTAGAGCTAAAACCGTCATTTTGATCATTCAGAACCACTGTATATGCTACATCTGCAACTGGGTTTTCTCTTGGGTCATCTATAAAATAGTCACCATCGATTGTTCCCACGGAACTAAATTTTTTATCAAAATATTCCTTTGTATTAAATAATCCAGAAACTTCCTGAAGTAACATCCCGTTTCTATACAGCTGAAGGTGAGGCTGAACCGAGCTAGTAAACGAAAAATTATCGTTCTTCAAAATATAACCTCTACTATCAAAACCCCCCACACTCTCCCCCAAGTTGTCAACCTCTTTCTCTCCTGCTGCAAAATTCAAAGTACTCAAAAAATTATTATGACTGTAAATTTCTATAGCCTCATTTTCTTCAATAGGTTTTACAAAAGCTATTTTTCCGGGGACACTGTTCAAGTTTGATATAGCAGACGACTTTGTTTCTTGACTTTCTCCCGAATAATAACCAGTTATGTTCACGACTTCGTCAGACCCCGTTAGGTCAACAAGGTAACTTTGGTAAATTTCTCCAGTTACGCCACTATTAACATAGACAGGGACGTTGCCATTCTCTGTTGACAAGGTGCCGCTCTGCACCTGCTCATAAGAAACAACACCTGTGCCAGAAAGCAGACTCTGGATCTGCGCCCCGGTAACTTTTTTAGTAACAAGAGCTCCAGTTATAAGCTTGGCATCTTTTATTTCTTCGGTATAAAAAGATTTCGATAAAGTGTTTCTGTTAACCTCGTCTATATAGTTTGTAAAAAGAATCATGCTGTTAACATGACCATGAAATCCTGTATAAAAATTAGAGTAAGAATCCCCACGGGAGAACCCCCCTAAATAAACACTCTGAGATTCAGTAAAATTAGGGATAGAAGTTTTAATAGACGCCGTGTCGTAATTAGGGTTATGTAAACTAACTTCTAAATATCCAGAGCCCTTAGTTAAAGACACTAAATTCAATTTTCTCAAATGTTGGTCTAACGTTTCAACAACTCGGTGTGTATTTGACCCCTCAGAACCACTTATGTATTCTAGATACAGCCTATTTGATGCGTTAATACCCAAATTAAAACCTGATAAAGAATTGGCGTCCTTCATAGAAGAAAGCAGTACTTGGTTTTTATCTGTATTAGAAGAAGTAAAATTGTTTCCAGAAAAATCCAAAAAATAAGAATAATCATCTGTGTTCAAAGGTTTAGTTACCCTTACCGTAGTGTCACCTTCGAAAAATCCGCTTCCTGTCACCGAACTAGAGCTGCTGGTAACGACAGCGGGGCTTTTATTGATATTTATGAGCGGGCTAACTGCCCCGGAAATTTGAGATCCAGTAGAATGAAGTTGGTTGTATATCAAATAAGTATCAAGAGTATTACTAGCTCCGCTGGTTAATTTGTAAAAATTGTCCCTATTAGAAGAGTCTGTAGATCCGCTAAAATCATAGAAAGACTCTAAGGCTCCAGTTTCCAAACCAACCTTTTGAACAAATCTAAATAGCGTATCCTTTCTCATTCTCGCTTAATCAAGTTCAAGTTTATCGCGTCCACTTCATGCGACAAACCTCTACTAAATGTTATATTATTAGGTAAAAAATTCGCAACCTTACTTTCGGAGTCTAATCTCTTTATGTTCGATGCGCCCCCATTTCTCCCTTTTAGAAAAGCGTCCGACAATACAGTACTAAAATTTTCAATATGTGCAACAGAAGTATTAAAGTTCGCCTCTTCTCCGCTGTAGGAACTACCGTTACAACTTACCCCGACTGTTTCCCTTTTGGTGTTTAACGCAAGATCATAAACCATATATTTACCATTAGTAAAACAGGAAGGGGAAGTTCTATATTCTTGATAAGGAGCGCCAATATCTATCGTGAAATCAGCCTTTCTAATGAAACTTTTTTCTCCAGTAGCCTCTACCTTTTCGAAATGGTCCTCATCAGAAAAACTCGCTGATAAGTTTATCGAGCCATCAAAACGGTTTTCATCCACAGATAGATCGTCAGGAAAAATAGTCAGTTTGTATTGTGTTCTGTCAGGGTATAATGAATAATACTTTTTTTGAGCTTCCTGTCTTATTAATTCTAAGTCGTTGGCCAACAACTCATCAAGTAAAATCTTGGCCTGCCTATTGCTCTTCTTAAGAGAGCCTCTCGTTAATATAGGGCCATTGCATCTAATTCTGACTATATCATAAAGAGCATCATGAGAAAAACTCAAAGCGTAATTAAAATAAGCTCCGCCATTTTTAAATTTAGCGTTTGTATACAACGAGTTATTGTCATAAACTATATTAAAGTCTATCTTCTTAGCTTCTTCGTTTGGGGTTATTGAAAAACTAACAGGATTTTTGTTTAATTCTACATTAACCCCTGTTCTTCTTATATGGTTTACGTAAGCTTTGTTCGCTAAATTATAGAACTCTAAACCTTTAAAATCATTTCTAATATCTTCCCATGAAACAGAGGCCTCCTTGCTACCAACAATAGACCCAGATAAAGTCAGCTGGATAAACTCAGACCCATGCTCCTCTGAAAAATCTATACCATAGGTGGTGAGTATGTTTTTGGTCTGACAAAGAGGTAGCCCGGACTCCAAACCAGCAGCAACCGAAGACCTATTAGTAGCAAAACTATAATTTTCTGTTATGGAATATGAATCTCCTAGCCTATTTGCTTGCTCGGAAATGGAATTTAAAATTAGGGAGCTGTCCGGATGAACATTCTTGACAAAAAAACTGGTGATCTTATTGGCCACTCCTTTTTTGGACTCAACGAAACTCTTAGCTTTTATGAAAGCGTTGTACGAACCACCACTTTTACTAGAGTTGTACCCTTTAGCCGATATAGTGTGGGTAAGACTCCCCACTCCATCAGACTCAGAATAACTCCAAGAGTCTACTGGAGATACAACACCGTAATTCGTTTCGTAAAAACTTTTTCCGCTTGTATCTTCATCGAGATAACCCCTAAGAGAAACTGAATAATCTACAAGACCAACGTAATTAGCGGTAGAAAAAGTCAGCGCCATGACCTCGCAATCGTTAAGTTGAAAATCTGTATCGTGACCTATAACCTGAAATTTCTGAAAGTTCTTTCCTAGAGCTCCAGCGAACTCCTTAGCTATTTCATCTCTTTTTGCAGATAACGATAAATAATTATTTCCAGCAGAGTCTTCTCTTTTGGGCAATAGGGCTATTTGCCCATTAATAGAAACGTTAACCGAAGTACAATGAAGCTTTCCTCCCACATACTGCTGGTCGTAAGTTCTGGTCACATATGGAGTAGGTACCGGAAAAGCAAAATCTCCGTACTTAACTTTTAACTCTTGTTTGTAAGCAGCCATGTTTTAGTATTTTAACCTATCCGCGACGACACCTCGTTTATCTATAAAGCCTAAACTAGCTGAATAACTCAGGTCATAACTATCATTAATATCATAGCTAAGATCTTTTAGATAAAAATTAAAAGAACCCGCCTTACCCTGATCAGATAAAACAAAAGCAGATTTTTCTGTTTCCTGATTTAGAGTATTAAACACTGAATCTGATGCGGCTTTTATATAATCTGCGTGCTCTGTGGCATTAATTATATTTCTTGCAGGGTCTCTCTTGACTATACAGTTTATACCTACCGACTTAGTCCCTTCGGAAGACTGCAGGGCATCATAGTTTGTGATTTTTTCGTTAGGAGCTATAAAAGCCTGCCTATTGATAACAGGCATCTCGTAATTTTCATCTTTTTCTATCTTTCTAATATAGGTGCTATCTCTCAAGTTTTTATCGTCTTCGTAGTTAAAGTTATATTTTAATTGCACTCCATATGAATCAAACGACACATTCTTAGATATTAAATTTTTAGAATGAGACAAAGAGAAGGACGCCCTTGAGCTATCTTTTACTGAATCGTAAATAGGCTTGATTCTTTCTAAGACCTTGCTGGAAGACGCTAGGCTTTTATATAAACTTATTGCCTTAGAATCAGAGCTAGAACTAAAATCTTTGTTTTTGTTTGTAAAATATGGAGATATATTTCCACTTTCCGATATACTCGTAATATTATTCTCGTTTTTGCTAGCCGTTATAGTATAATCAAAAATGGCATCATTATGAAGCTTTGGGTCCGTTGTAAAAACAACAGTATAATTTATAGTGCCTGCCATTCTATTCACAGATCTACCAAATGACACGTAGTTCTCGGAGAGATCATCTGACGTAGCCCATTCTCCCTCGCCCGGTATCCAGTCGGGGTTATCCTTTATGAAATTATCTAAGTGTACCTGACATCTGGATCTTATATCACTTGTTGTGTTGGTTAATTCAACAAGGCCGTCGTAAGCATTTTTATATAAGTTCTCTGAAGTTTCGATTGGCTCAAGAGCCAACTTACCCTTTATGGCTCCCGTTTCAGTTATGGTTACAATCCCATTTTCATTAACCTCTACATTATACCCTAAGCCAGCAGACCATTTTTTGCTTTTTCGGGACTCCTTGTAAGCCGAGTTCTTTAAGGAAACCGACCTGTTAAAACTGTATGAATTATTTAGAGAATCATAACTTTCAGTAAACTCTCCTCTCTCAGATACATCTCTTATAAAATTTTTATATCTATCATCTATGTAACCAACCTTAGGAGCCTTAGCAGCAAAAACATACCAAACTAAATCCTTGGCTTTTTGCACTAACTCCATATCGCCGCTATAGCTAGGCCTTAAAGCAAAACTAAAATTATGTTTATAAGAATACTCATATTCCTCCGATATGTCAAAAGTAAAGTTTTCCGAAAAAGATTGAAAATATTGAGCATAAACACTAGGATCCAAAAAATCTATATTATCGTATATTTCTGCGTCCGCTTCGGTCAGATAAGTTCTGTTGTCAAAAGCTTCGTAATACTCAAGAGCCATGTTGACTCTGAGCAAAGTAATCTTATTTTCGATCGGTGCAGAAGTTGGAAAATTATAAGATAATATTTTTACATTCTCTATAATCTGAGGAGTATCCGGCCCTATCTCTATCCTATCGACAAAACCAGTAGCCAAGAGCTCTTCTATATGCTCTTTCTGCAGAGTGTCCGCTTCTTTAAACTTATCCCCATCGTCAGGAAAAGTTCCTGACGGGAGAACAGGATGAATGAAAGCTGTTATGTTGAGGTTGATCGTTCTGCCAAACTGATAAAGCGATCCACCATCGATAAAATTAGAGGTCTGGCTGTAATCCAAAACCTCAGCATTTGTTAATTTTATATCACTAGCCATTCTTTAAAAATCATTACGGAAGAATAGAGTTAGCGGATGCTGTTCCTAAATAGTCTTTCATTCCTCCCTTATCCCGTGAGAGCGCTTTCCTCGTATCATCTGCTTCTTTTACGAACTTCGCTGCCTCTTTCTTTACAGCTGCTTGGTCTTTTGGATCAATATTAGAGTTCTTAAATACAAAATTAAGAGACAGACCCGAATCTCTAGCTGCCTCTCCCTTATTCATTGTGTCCGATACAATCATATATTGCTTAGCTATTTCAGAAGGTATCCCTCCTCCTAGCCCCATCCCCCATATACCTCCCGGTCTCTTTATATTACTCATTTCGAACGCTTCTTTTTGGTTTTCTACCATCTTATCGGTCGCCTCATTTAGCTGTTGTGTTGCTTCAGCCAAAGTTTCTATTTGCCCTAAAACTGCCTGCTCTTGTTCGGCGCTCTTGTCGCTTATTGCCTGCATTTTATCTAGTACGCTTTGGAGATCACCACTGCTTTTCTCTAGGGTCTCTTGTACGTCGGCTCCCGCATTAGCAATATCGTCTGATCCATATCTAGCCGCACTTTTGCGTCCAATGGCTGTCCGCTGACGTGTGCCCTCGAACATCTCATCTTTAAAGACTCCAGTCCTTTCCATGGCTCCATAAGAAGCTGTCCCAACAGTCGTAGCAGCTCTTATTGCTTCCCCTCTTTGCTGCGCGGTTAAAGTTCCCTTTCCGCCTTGAAGTTGTTGAATTGCATCAAATTTCTGAGTAGTAAATCTTGCAGCACCTATCGTACTACCGCTCTGTGCAGCCACCCTGCCCAAAAGGTCACTAGTAGCTATCTTCTTAAGGTTTTCTCCTAACCCTTCAAACTTCATACCGCCAGCTTCGCCTATTTGTCTTTGAATCTCTACGAGTTGTTTTTGGGCTTCTGCTACTCTTTCAATTTTTTCTGTTTGCTCCCTAAGTTCTCTAGCTGCTGACTCTTCCACTTGAGTTAACGCGCCCATTTCGGTACTAAGCCTGCCTAAGGCATCTACTGTTGGTTTTTGACCTTCCGTCTTCATCATGTCGGTCAATTGTTTGCCCAGCAGATCCATATCTTTTCTGCCTTGTTCTGCTACATCTGTGTCCGTGTCTTGAAGTTTTACTCTTGCTGATCGTACGTCCTCTTGGAATTCGGCAGCTTTGGCTTTAGCTTCTGCCGTTGCCTCTCCTCCCGTACCTACGCCAAAAGCTTTTTGTAAGCTTGTTATATCCTCTTGATTAGAGAAAGCCTTAGAGAGCTGCCGTCCAGCTTTCCCTACTTTCTCAGCCTTATCTCCCGCAAGGACGTTTTTCTCTAAAGTGCTCTGTAGATCTATTTTCCCTACTTCTCCCAAGAATAAACTTGCTCCTTTCTGCATAACTCCTTGGACCTCTTTCATTATTGATCTTTCTACCTCAAGAGCTCTTTGCATTTGGAAGATTTCTCTGTTAGCTTCGGTTGTTGCTTTTGCAAATTTTTCTATAAGAGGAGCCATTATTGCCATTTCGATATTAGCTCTATTAGTTTCTATTGCGTTATTAGCAAAGGCTTCACTTAACCTTCTGCCAGCAGTACCTGATCTATCCATTACGGAAGAGAAGGAAGCTATGGTCTCTTCCCCAAAGCCCAATTCAGTCATCACTGCCTCTACTCTTTTCGCGTCTCCACTACCAAGAGCCGAAATGATTTCTCCACGCTCTCCAGCGCTCTTACCACCCAAAGTTTTGGCAAAATCAACATTCTCGTCACTAGTTAATATGGCTTGAGCCAAATTTTTAAATTCTAAATCCTGAGTCTTCTCATTTATTTTATCTCCAAAACCTAGAGCACTGAACTGGAGAGCGAACTGATTTCCTAAACTCTCTTTTTCCCCTAATCTACTTGTTAAATCCGCTCCCGTGACTCTGTTTTGAGCCCTTCTGGTTTGTTGGGCTGCTCTTTCTTGCTCTTGTCCAAGCAGAGTTTGCGCAGCTCTAGGATCGAAGACAGTTTGAAATTTACGCCTTACCTCAGGGTCCAACTTAGAAAGGGATGAGTTTAAAGCTGACAGTCCGTTCATGACTGTTTGGACAGAAGCATCGCCAGAAGATAGCGTATCTTTAAATGATTGTAAAGCTTTAGAGTAAGCGCCTAGATCGTTATTTATTTGTTCGTTCTTCTTTGCTATAGCTTGGAAGCTATCATTCGCACGCTTCATGTCTCTTATCTTAAAGGCTTGATTCATCCCGTCAATCACTTTAACACTAGTGTACGCTACAGAACCTAAAGCAGCTAGCCCTACCGTAACAGGACCAGCAACAGCAGCAAGACCACCTAAAGCACCCCCAGCCCCCGCAAGAGCGGATCCAGCTGCAGCCATTCCTCTAGTAGCCAATGCGCCACCACGAGCCGCCATTTTTCCAGCACCTATCTTCGGTGGTAGATCGCGTCGTCGCCGAGCGCCCCGTGACAAACGATCTCCTGTACGTGTAAATATGTTGCCCCCTGTATTCATTGGCGATGTTTTATCGAATACACCCGCCCTTGTCATGAATCCTCCCTCTCCCATCTGGGCTCGCCGACCCCTCTCGAAATTAGATGCTATATCCGCTCTACCACCCTTTGAGAATACAGAGCCCATCCCAGTTTCTTTTTTTGCTAGGTGACCCTTGCCCTGCCGAACCAGTTCTAAGTTTGAAGCAACGATGGCCTTATTGGTTTTGTTTAAGATTTTATATGCGCCAACCAACAAACCACCAGAAACGATCAACGATTTTTCTACATTTTGCAACACATGTATTGCAGCTGTATTCTCACCCAAGGCTTGTTCTACGACTGAAAAAGCTGTCTGCAGCCCAAAAATACCACCAGCAAGCTTTGCCACTCCTGAATCAAATAGCCCCGCCCCTTTTCCCGCTGGAGCAAAATTAGGAACATACCCATGACTACTTCCGGATTTTTTAGGATCTCCACCTCGTCTACGTGTTCTATTGATCCCTTGTCTTAAGCCCCGAGGTTCATCATCTGTATTGAAAATACCTAACCCAAGCGGGTTCTTTGAAGATTTTAGACTGCCATCTTTGCCAACTCTTATTTTGTCCTCAGGGACACCAGCATCACGCTCTCTTCTAACAGATTCGAATAACTCATTGAAGTTGGGTATGTAGCCGCCCGACGTGATTGTTCCTCCTGCGTTTTTTATTATATTCTGGACAGACCGAGAACCTTTTCCTTTAGATTTCTTCCTGCCTAAAGTATTAAAAATTTTATTAACCAAGTTACCTTCGACTTTACCATCTACACTCCTCTTTCCGTCAGCAAACAAGACGCCCTTCATACCAAAAAAGTTCTTAAACTTCTCGTTAGCTTGTTCCCGTCCATCAAAGTCCCAAGTTTGATTGGTCTCTCCACCCATGGTTCCCTTAAAAGCTTGCGTACCCTTGGAAATGCCCTGCATTGCTGCTTCAAATATTGAGCCTTCTGCACTTTGAGGAAACAAAGCCTTTTTGCTTTTTTTTATTTCTGCACCATCTAATTTGGCTATGTTTTCTCCTTTTAGACCCGCTACTTCGTTAGCAAATCTTTCAGTTACATTGGCAAACGGCTCCGAAAGTTCTTCCCTAACTATCGTTGCAAATTGGTTAGACTTTCCTCCTTTTTCAGTTTCACCAAAATAACTTTTGTGTTTAAATCCTCCAATTGTGATTCTATCCGGAACGGGAGGAGCACCCTTTCCGCCAAGACCTTTTAATAGGGTTATTTTACTCTTTTTACCTGTTATGTCTGCTTGACCGGTCTTTCCGAATAGGGAGACTACCCCGTACTGCCCACCAACATCCGCAAAATCTACTCCGATTTTTGAGCCCGGCTTTGCTTTAGGTCTTCCTACCTTGGGTTTTGCTGCAGCTTTATCCCTTAAAAGCATCCCCTCCTTACGAGCAGCTTCAATCTGTTTGTGGCTAATGCCCGCGGGAGTCTTTCCTCCTTGTAACCCACGCCCACTAATAGTGCCTCCTGCTACACCTGCTACTATAGCATCAAGCAGGCTGCCGGGTCCTCTAAACTCATCTACAAATTGCCTTAGACCTTGGCCGCCAGCAAAGTTTGGAATCAAACCTCCCGAATAACCACCCTTCTTTTTCTTGGGAAACCCACCAGCCAAAGAAGACATGTATTTATCATAGGCCTCAGTACCTTTTGGAGGAACTACGAAAGTAGCTTTATTCCCTTTTCGGTTCTTAGTGTCAATAACAGACTCATGACCATTTATAGTTGCCATATGAGAACTACCTAAGCCATCAAAAAGCCTTGCCTTTCTTGTTTTTGGGTTCCTGATCTGAGAGTCAGAATAACCACCCCTCATCATTCCCCACATTTCCTCCTTGTCCTTAGCAAAGTTAGGCACGTAACCGTGGCTTCCGAATTTTCTAGGCCCTCCTTTTGTCGCTCCAAAATCCGGAGATATACCTATGCCGCCAGCACTCAAAGATTCAGCAAGAGATCTAGATACTAAAAGCTGTCTGTCCAAAGCGCCAGTGTTCTTTTCGATTTGCTTAAATATTTCCTCATGAGCGTCCTCTACTGATATAGTACCACTCCTGATTTTTTCCATCAAGTCTGGGTTCTCACTCAGGACATCAAAAATTTGCTTTTGTAAATTAAGTTGATTTTGAAAATTCTTATTTAAACCCGTGAGGGTTTTAAATGCATCAGCAGCAAAAGTTCCTAACTGCTTAAATGTTTTAAACAAAGTAAAACCAATAATAAGCAAACCGGGACCACCGATAAATTTACCTATGGCACCAAAAAGAGATTTACCTATGAACTGCCCAGCCTTAGCAACGCTCGCTTCCGACTTAGAAGCGTCAGCGATAGCGTCACCAACATTTAATAGGTTCCTTAGGGCGGGTTCTAGAGTTAACGTGCCCAGTTCAGCAGCTCCCTCTTTGAAGCTATTAACAGTCCTATTGAATTGAGCTGATAAAGTCTCGTTTAACCTAGTGTTCCTTTGTATGGCCTCGTCGGTAGAGCCAGCTGATATTTTTAAAGCACTATTATATATCGACTGCTCGCTTGCCAAGTCAGCCATGGCTGCTTTAAGGATGTTAACCTGAAATACACCACCAACAAGTTCTGAGATTTGAGCCTGCTGAGATTGAGTTAAGTTATCAAACTGCTTAGCTAAGTTAGATAATACTTTTAGCGCCGGTAGTGTGCTGCCTTGAAGGTCTTTAACTCTGATGCCTAGCTCCTCTAGCTGACCTATAACTCTAGGTCTCTGTATTCTTGTAAAAATTGTTTTGAAACTGTTACCTATAACAGCCCCGCCTCTGGCAGTTTTTTGCTGAGCCGTTGTAACCACAGCTAACAGCTCATCCAAACTTACTCCAGCTCCTTTTGCAGAAGCGCCAACTCTACCTAGGGCTTTTGCTAAGTCGTCAGAACTTACAGCGAACGCGGCGTCAACATTCGCCAGCTTATTAATTATAGCTGTGCTATCTAAGCCTACTTGATTAAAAGTATTAAGAGCAGCCGTTAAAGACATTACAGCCTCTGCGGCATCCATACCAGATAATCTAGCCAGAATCAGAGCGTCTTTTGTTCTTTTGAGGGTCTCCTGTAAACCAAGACCTTGACGAGCAAGTTCCGTAGCAGCTTCTGCCGCTACTTTAAATGATTGACCAGTTTGGGAGGCTATTGCAAACAAGTCTGACCCAAACTTTTTAAGGTTGGTGGTAGAAGTGTTTAATATTACATTGATATCCTGTAAGGATCTCTCTACCTCTATCATAGAGGCCACGGTTGCCGTGAAAGCCTTTCTGACAGCTAATATTGCTCCAGCCGAGGCCCCAAAAGCAAGGACACGAGCGTTCGAAGCGTCTAAAGACTTTTCGAATTCCCCGAGTTGACCATTTATTCTGCCTAAAGGACGAAAACCTTTAGTATTCAGAACTAAATCTATATTAATTTTAGTACCAGATGCCATAATGCCTTAAACCGTAACTTATCGTTAATTACACTTTAAAACACTTTATATTCCATGCATCTTTAATATTTCATCAAAATCCATTTTGCCCCCAGCTTTCTCTATTTCTTTAGCAACATCAACAACTTCCTCGTTCTCACCTTCTAAGCTTTTAAGCTCTTCTTTGTTTGCCCCTATTATGGATCTGCCTCCGCCATCCCCGCCTTGTTTTCCTGCGTCCGCCTGTCTGAGGCTATTCTGGCTTTCGTACCACTCTATGAGGCTTTCTGGGCTCTTCTGATAGCTCTCAGGGGCAGCTTTAGAATTTTGCATTAATTGTTTGTAATATTTAGCCATTGTGAAAACGGCTATCTGTAAATGAGTAAGATGTAGCACAGATTTTCCATAAAAATTGTAAATATTGTCATTGCACACGTTATACAAACTCATGTAAAAAGGAGAAACAGCTATCTTTCTTAAATTGTCAGAGTTAAATCTATTAAAAATTGCATCAAAATATAAATTAGAGAGCTTGTCGACCTCTGTATCTGATAATAGGTCAAATTCTTCTTTGGAGTAAAGTCTGTTTTTGAGCTCTTCATCTTTAAAGAGAGCCATTAAAATAGTGTCTTCTGTCTGTTTTTTGCTAGCAAAACCCTCGGCTGTCAAGCCTACATGCTCCGCTCTTGACCTTTGTAAATTAATTAATTCTATTTTTGCTTTTATTATATCTTCGCTAATTGAATCTTTTTGCTTTTTTATAATTAATTTGCTGTGAGTCTCCTCTAATCCTGATAGATCGTACTTGAGGTCTCTAATGCGCTCCTCCTCTTTTTCTGACCAAACTTTCTGGTCTATGAGTAGCTCAATAGTGTCTTTCTCCTTGGCTAAGCCCTCTCTCTCGGCTTCCTCTATGTTTATTTTATACTGGTGGTAAGAGTATTCTTTTTCTAACTCTTTTAAATGCTTTACAAAAATCGGATTATTTTCGTCATCAAGCACCCTAGAGTACCCGAAAGCAATATCCCTATAAAGCTCGTGGTATTGTTCAAATTTATCACTATCACTCACTTACAACCTCTTCAGGCCCTGACTCTTTCCCTTCTTTTTCTTCGGGCTTTTCTTCGTCAGGTTGTTTTTCTTCGGGTTGTTCTTCTCCCTCGGTATCGCCCATCTCTATTTCCATACCTGCTAGCTCTCTAACTTTTTGTTCGTAGATTACCTGTAGGCTCTCGTCTTCTTTTACTTCGTCCCGAATTACGTCAAGAGATTCCTCTACTCTCTCAAAATCTTTAAAAGTTTTTACGTTGCCCCCGTTCCAAGCGGACAATAAATAGCTAGCCTTTTCTATGACCTTAACCTCAAAATCAACAAACTTATCATCAACTTCCGCAATCCTTTCTTCCAAAACAGAGTAAGCTTCCATTTTGTCATCAAATTTTTTCCCCACGAAAAATGGTTGAAATTCCTCATCAACCTTATCTTCACCTGTTACCTTGAAGTAGGTCAAATTTAAAAGCCACCACATATTGCTTAGCCTACCAGCTCTCGCCTCCGCTGTGTGCTCGTAAAGACTTTCAGCTGCTACTTCAAAACCCTCTAAATCACTTTTTAAAATCTCTATTTCAGAAACCAAAGTGGATAACTTCTCTTGTCTTTCTTCTAGCGAAAGCTTATCTTCTGTTAGATTCAACTGAAGTACTTGAAACTCTTTTTCTTTTATTAGCAGCTCGCTATATCTTTCGTTCAATGAGTCCTGTTCTTCGGAGCTTAATGCCCCTTTGTCGTCTCGGTACCTCTTGCCTAACATGGCTCTCGTCATCAGGCCCTGCTTGATACCTTCTGATATTTTTACAGAATAAAACAGGTTACATTCGTCATATAGTTTTCTTGTTGGTCTCTTAAGGTAGATCTCTACTGTCTCTTCAACTTCCTCCTCTTTTTCTATAGTAAATTTCTTACCCTTTTCGTCGGTTTTCTCTTCTTTAACTTTCTTAGAAAAAGTTCTTGGTATATCAAAGCAGTAAAGCCATCTCTTTGTATTTATAGCCTTCTTTTTTGGCTCTTCTTGTCCTTTGTCCTCACTCATCTTCTTTAATTGTTATATTTACAAATTCTAAAGCTTTTTCTATCTCTCGAATACTATCGTTTCCAGCGTCAAGAATTTTTTTTCTAATATTATTGTATTTTTCTTCGGTGAAATAGTCAATTGAATCGACTTTGGAAGTATCGTCAAGGTTCTTGAGTCTAGCTATAAATAGCCTGTGCTCCTCCAGTAAATCTTCAGAAATTTCGAAGTATTTCTTGTATAGATTTGTGATGTTCCTATGTATCTGGAAAGAGATTATGTCTCTTACCGGGTTTCCTTTTTCCAATCTTGCCAACCTTTCACCTTTATAGGTTATATAAAATTACACCAAAAAAGCAAAAAAAATAGATCACCCGGCGTTGTCGGAATAAAGCCCGGTAACTGTTTTGGGTTGAAAACCAGCATAATAACTGTCTGAAATATAGCCAGTATACGGTGCGTTCGATAGCGCCATATTGGAAATCTTTTTAAAGTATTCTCTACCTATGTGACTTGTTAGGATATGATAATCACCTACTGCCCCGGAATCCAATAGGCCGGTTATTCTGGGCTTATATCCAGAGACAAGGAACGTGGGGCTAGAGTCTTGGTGCATCAACGACTGAAGCTCCATAGCATTGGTTCTGGTATAATGGCTATCAGCAAGGTCGGCTCTTATTGGCATACGTTTATAATTACACTCAAAAAAAGAAAAATCCCCACTTTGGCTTAAGTGGGGATTCTAAAAGAAAAAGAATTACAACTATTATGGACTTAGCTCCTCAAGGAACAAACCACCAGCAGAATTAGCAAAACTTTGGCTGCCCGCATCCACCTGAACAGTGTAGTCTAAGGTAACCGATTTATTAGCGCCAATACTTGAGGTAATGGAATGACCGTCAACCTTGGCATTCTTCATTTTAATTCCTATACCTTTAACACCATTTGAAGCAGGTTGCATCCTAACAGCTATATCAAAACCGGGATCAGGAGCTGCTACAGTCTTAGTACCAACTATATCAGTAAGGTTATTTGCAGCCTGCTGCGAAACAATACCCTCAAGAGATAGCGTAGCTGAAAGCGGGAATGTGATTAGTCTAGCATATTCAAATTTATCACCAAGTCTCGAAATTGATTCTCTAGGAATATCCAGAGAAATAGAAGCGTTCTGTACATGTACAATATCAAAACCAAGAGCAGGAACATCATCCCCGGATAATGCGGCTATATTACCGCCGGTCGGAGCAGATGTAAATTTCACATTACCGGGCCTTAAAACTGCCGGAGTTGTAAGGCTAAATTTTTCACTAGCGGCACCAACAGTTCCTACCTCCATCTTAGTAGACTCTACGCCAACGCTAGCAGAGGGAACTTCTCCAACAGCAGCGTTCCAAGCATAAGAAGTGAGAAAACCGTCGTCAATTTTGAACCCCGGATTACTACCAATACTACCGTCCGAATGGTCTGTACCCTCGTTACTCAAACCAATCGCATAATCTTGTTTTTCTATAGAGGGGGTAGTGTTGAGGGTGTAAATAACACCATTGGTGCCATTTCCTGAGTTGTCGCCCAGAATCGACTTTTCGTTGGTTACTCCATTCAAAAGGTAATCAAAGTCCAAGGTCACAGTAGGAACCTCGACAATAACTCTTTCGATCTGACCTAGCTGGCCGTATTGGTTAACGTCCGTTCTAGGCACAGTAAAATTATAATTTATACTCTGGACTCTATGTAGGTATCTGGTGCCATCTCTACAAAAAAGAGCCTCGCTCTGATAAATAACCCTTTTTCGGTTATTATCGACATCTGCTAGGGTGTTCGCTACTTTTAAAATTGCCATTTTATGTTGTCCTTCTTCTTTGTTTTAATTACAGTTTTTCTTAATTACTGGGAAATATTTTAGTCTCTAGGGTACCGATGAGTATGTATATCAAAGTCCACAAAAGCAGAGAAAACATTGGGGTTCAAATTCTCAAAATCTCCCCTATTCGCTATGTTTTTTGACACCGTTACCCTATCTATAAAGCAATTGTTCCCAGTAGCTATGCCTGTATAATTATATTTTACACCTGTAAAACCTCCGAGAGCATTTAAATTCAAATCAGTTTGCTCAACTACTGACATATTTTTACGTACGGTGTCCTTTAGGATGCCACAAACTGCATCTAGCTTGAACATAGAATCAGCCAAAACTATAGCCCTTGCATTTATTAAGGTATCATCCATACCGCCAAAAGCAAAAGGCTCGTTCCTGCCCCCATTATCCTTAAGAAATATCGCAGGATAAGTTTGAACACTAGAATCTACGCCTGTCGTAACTTTTATGTCGCTAGTCCTTGGGTTCAATACGAGCTTAGTCTCGAAAAGCAACTGCTCTTCTGGCATGCTAGTTAAAAATACATTAAAATCTTTTACTGCGTAAGAACCTGTTATAGTTTTAGCAGCCATCGGGTTAGTTGCTCCAGTAAAATACAGCTGCCCTTGCATATGATTAACTGAATGAAACCCACTACTACCCACATTTAAAGGGCCATCTCCATCGACGTATATCCCACTTAACACATTGGGAGTAGAAGATCCAGTTATACTTGAATCAGAAACCAGCTGCTTAAAAGGAGCAGAATACACATAATAATCAGAAAAAAGGCTATCTATTTGATAAAAAGACGAACCATGATTAGTATAAGCGTCCCCCTTTTGGGTTACCTCATGATCAATAAACAGCAGTAAACTGCTCATAACTTTGTTTTCAAATTGAACCTTCATTATCCTATTAGCCTTTTTCGATAATTATTCAATACTTCTGTTATATATCTAGTGGGTCTAAAAGTTCCAGCATTTATTTCTTTTCTTGATTGCACAGCCCTGCCTGATCTTGATTTTGCAGAAAATCTACCTTCTCCTCTGGTAAAATACATATAATTACTAAAGCCAGATATACCCCTCTCTATACCAACTACCCAGCTATTGCCACTTTCCCATGGCATTCTAGCTACCAAATCAAAACTATCTAAAGTAGGCATAGAGAGAGCATACCTAAAAGCCTGAACTCCTTTTGAGCCCTGTATTCTTTTTTGTCTACTTACCAAATTAAGATTAGATTTTAAAATTTCTCTTACGGGACCTATTGGGTCAGTCGAACTATAAAAGCCTATAAAAGAAAAAAGATTACCATTTCCCCCAAGAGTACCTGATACATTTGTAGAAGACGGACCCTGCTGTAGCTCTCTAGTTATAGGGTGCCTATCAAACTCCTGCATGGCTACACCCTTTAGTCCTGCCACTCTCCTCTTTATTATCCTATCTGCCGAATCCGCTACAGCGACAGAGTTCCTAACGATCTTTTCTAGGAAACCCGGTTTTAAAAATTGCTTTACAGTGACTACCGGCATTACTTAGTTGACTCCAATTTATATACAAAAAACTTGCTATTAAGAAAGCTTCTATTAGCATCCAGTGAAGATACCTTGAATGATTTATTGTCAAAAGTTATCTTTTCTGTCTTGCCTTTATTTATATAGTCTCTAGCGGTTTCTTTAACTTTTATAAAAACTCCCCCAACCGCTATATCATCGGGTATATCCCCTAGCCTCTCTTCGTTTTGATCTATGTTATATCTGATTGTGGCGTCGAAAACCCCGGAAACAGGAACGTATGTATAGTTGATAGAGCTAGCCGGATCCCCGTAGCCGAAAAGAGAAGCTGTGTTGACTTGGGAGACAACTCTTTTAGGCTCTTTATGGACTACGATCTGCCGCTTAAAGGTATCAAAAATGTCGTTAAAAATACCTGTTAAGTTGTTTTTTTCCGTATCTGATATTAAGGTAGGCATTAGGTAACCGAGGTTTTAACATACAAGCTGTCGCCACCATGAGCGCCCTTAATAGTGTCGTCTCCCACAACCTGTCTAGGCTTAATTTGGTTGGCTTTATAATCCCTAATTAAACTCCTTAGCTCTTCATACTCTTGTTTTTTAAGATTGGCCAGAGATTTAATAACTTCGTTTTTGTTAATTTTCTTAACTCTAGACCCCTGATCAGCAACCTCTATAATAGTGTCTGAACCGGCACTGGAAATATTTGATCTGATTTCTCTGTCATAATAATGAATCAGAAACATCTTTTTCAAGACAGCGGCCTCATCCAAATTTATCTCAGACTCGACAAGCGTATTATCATTTTTCGTATCTGTCTCTTGACTAATCTCAAAAGAAGAATTTACTACGAAAAAAGTGTTTATATGGCTATTTAAGCGCCCAACATTAGCTCTAACCCAATAAGCTATCGAAGCTATGGAGTAAGTGGAAGGTTCGCCGACTTCCCTAAAAAGCTCATCTGCTATATCTACAACCTTCATTCTAAAATAAAATTACACTAAAACCAACTAAAGGTTCCAGATAAGATGTAGTTATTCTAGCAATTATAGCAAGTTTCAGGCTGATCTATGGGGTTTTTAGATTCTTCCTTCTTTGGAGGCGGAACGTATTGTGAAGCTGTGCTATGTTTTTTTATTGATTGAATTATTTCATCAAGATCAAAAATATTCTTTCCCTTAGGAAACGGACACATATGAGACTGACCCACAATATCATCTTCAGTTAAATAATAGTCAGCCATATGAGTTTTCTGTGGCTCGTAAGAAGAAGCTAT
>VTLG01005856.1_pt1 | contig 34953 bp, 55 predicted proteins | sample 4694571 | NCBI WGS metagenome assembly VTLG01 (sample SAMN12604809, study PRJNA352737) | marine metagenome | biome: ENVO:00000447; feature: ENVO:00000209|ENVO:00000569|ENVO:01000036; material: ENVO:00002151; isolation source: viral sequences binned using virsorter ...
GACAAATTGATGATGTAGCTACTTTGTTTGCTGGTACAGGCTTAACTGCCTCAAGTGCAGTTATAGGTGTAGATGCAAGTCAAACTCAAATAACCTCTGTGGGAACTTTAGGAGCTGGAGCAATTAGCTCTGGATTCGGTGCAATAGACAATGGTTCAAGCACAGCAAACTTTGGAGCTACCACAGTAGATAGCTTAAGTGTATCAGATGGTAATGTTACAAACGTAGGCGATATTGCTCTGGATAGTATTAGTGCTGATGATAATGATATTAATGTAGCAATCACTAATAATCGTGCATCTGCATTTGAAATCAAACAAGGTTCTGATAAATATTTTGGTATAAATACTACGACAGATGGCGATGTTATTCAGATTGGAACTGGTATTAGTGGCACAGCAATTACATTAGGGCATTCTACTTCTGAGATAACTGTAGCAGACAATTTAACAGTTACTGGAAATCTTAAAGTAAATGGTGATCAAGTTTATCAAAACGTAACGCAAATGGCTGTGAACGATCCTATTATATCTTTACAAACTGGAACTGATGGAGCTAATCTAGGAGCTGATACAAACAAAGACGTTGGATTGGCTATGTTCTATCATAATGGTAGTGCAGCTAAAACTGCATTCTTAGGCTTTGATGATTCTGCTGGTAAGCTAACATTTATTCCAGATGCTACTATTTCAAGTGAAGTAGCTAGTGGAACTGCTGGAACGATTGTAGCAAATTTAGAAGGTAATGTTACTGGTAATGTTACTGGTAACACAAGTGGTACAGCCTTAACTGTAACTCAAGCTGCACAAACTGCTATTACCTCAGTTGGAACATTGACTGCTTTACAAGTAGATAATATTAACATCAATGGAAATACTATTATTTCTTCAGATACCAATGGTCATATTAATCTTACACCAAATGGTAGTGGTGAAGTAAATATCTCTAAAGTAGATATTGACTCTGGAACAATAGATGGTGTAACAATAGCTACTTCCGATGTTACTGTAGGTTCTGGAAAAACTTTAGATGTATCAGGTGGTACATTAACTTTAGCAGACGATCAGATTCCAATGGCAAAGACTGCAATAGTAGCAGGGACTGGAATATCCCTTTCAACTAATACACTAAATGTGGATGCCTCGCAAACAGGACTTGAATCATTACTTAATACAAGCTTGGTAGCAGGCAGAGATGCTCATAACCAGATCAAGTTCAGTACAGACGATCAGATAATCTTTAGAGTTGCTGATGGCGATGGTGTTACGATGAAAGCAAGTGGTGAGATTGAAGCGACTTCCTTAGATATTTCTGGCGATATAGATGTAGATGGCACAACCAATCTTGATGTTGTTGATATTGATGGTACTGTAGATATGTCAAGTACATTGGCTGTAGGTGGAGTTACAACTCTTTCTGATGCTCTTGATATGCAAGATAATAACAAAATATTACTTGGAACAGGTGATGATTTAGAAATTTTCTTTGATGGTACTAATTCAATATTAGACCATACTCCTGGTGGAGGACAAATGTTTATTAGGTCTGACCAACTTGCAATAGATGACAGTCAAGGTACACCTAAAAACTATGTAACTTTTTATCAAGGAACTGGTGCTGTATTTAATGAAGATAGTGAAGACCATGATTTCAGAGTAGAATCAAATGGTAATACACATATGCTATTTGTTGATGCTGGTAATAATAGGGTTGGTATAGGAACTGCAAGTCCTGGCGGTGTTCTTCAAATTGATTCAGCATTAGGAGCCCCATCTGATTTAGGTAACTATGAAGAATATCATTTGGTTTTGAGAGATAGTGGTGGAAATACAAATGATGCTGTGGGAATGTTGTTTAGTTCATCTGCTGACACTTTTGGTGGTTCAGCTATTGTTCATTACGATAATGGTGCTGGTGGTAAAGGTGATTTAGCTTTTTATACAAAACAAAGCACATCAGCAGAACCTCCAGTTGAAGTTATGAGATTAGATGACTCTGGCTCCGTAGGTATTGGCACAGCAAGTCCAGATAGTTGCTTACTTCATGTTCATTCAGCAAGTGCTGGTACTGTATCTCCAAATGCAGCTGCTGATGAATTAGTGCTTGAAAATAGTGGTGCAGTTGGAATGACAATGTTAGCAGGTACAAGTTCAACTTGTACAATAGCGATGGGTGATTCTGGTTCAGAATATCAAGGTGTTATTATTTATGATAATAATGATAATGCTATGAAATTTAAAACTCTTAATAGTGAAGCAATGCGTATTACATCTAATGGAAGATTAGGAATTGGCATAACTGCTGCAAATGCAAAACTTGATATTAAAGAAACATCAAATGGGCAAGAATTAATCCATTTAAATCATACAGTTACTGGAGCAAATCAAACCTTTTTAGCATTTAAACACGATAGTACAGTTAGAGGAACAATAATTGTAAATGATAGCACAGACCAAATTGTCTATAATACAACCTCAGATGAAAGAGTTAAAGAGAATATTGTAGAGGTTAATGATGCGTTGTCTATTGTTAATAAAATACCTGTAAAGCAATTTAATTTTATAGGGAATGAACAAAAAACATCTGTTATTGGATATATAGGACAAGAACTTATAAAAGAATATCCACAAGCAGTAACCATAACAAAAACTGATGATTTTGATGATTATCACATGGTAGATGAATCTAAGATGGTAGCTGTATTAATGAAAGCAGTTCAAGAACTATCAGCAAAAGTAGAAGCTTTAGAAAATGCGTAAAAGATTAAACGAATGGGCTGATGCCTCAAGAATATTACATGGGTTTGTAATACTGGGTTTTGTCTTAGCATTTATTGTTAGCATATTTAGTTGCCAAGAGTTTTACATTGGCAAGTCTGAAGAAGAACTGGTTCAGGAAATGTTTGAGCTAGACAGCTTGATGCGTAAAGTTGTATGGACAGCAGATAGTCTAGGTGTAAGATGATTGGGTTTATGGTTGGATTAGTAGTGGGTATTTTTATTGGCATGGAAGATCTGGGAGATCCTGTGCCTTATCAAACTATTACATACTCAGATAGCAATAGAGTGGTTAAGGTCTATAATTCTTCAGCGTTCAAGTATAAATATATGCCTGACAGCTACGCAATAGGATGGAATACAAATAACTACAACTATTGGGATACGAAGGATTTTATAAGACCTGTCTATACTAAAAGCATTGTGATCAATAAAAAGCCAAAGCCTAGACCGAGAACAGAAGATGAAGAATGATTGCTGCTGTTGTTGCTGTGGATGTAAGAAATGACTAAACCCATAGGACAAGACTCAAGCCTTAATATATCACTCCCCATGCTGTTTCAAGCTGTAGGAATTATTGGTGCAATGGTCTGGGGATATGGCGAGCTAAATGGTCGTATATCATTTCTTGAGTACCAGGTGAAGATAAATGAAGAGCATATTACAGCTATAGAAGAAGATGCTAAAGCTAGTCAAAATGCTGAGATTCCTGCTGACATAAAGCAGAATGAAAAGATTGAAGTTCTTGAAAGAGAAGTAGAAAGATTGCGTAGTGGCCAAGATAAATGATGACCTTGCTATCACGATTAATATTAAATGGCTCGTGCAGATTGTGGTGCTGGTTGCAATTATCGTTGGTAGCTATTACCAGGCACAAAAGCGCATGGCAGACAACCAGAGACATATACAGATAATAGAACAAGATTTAAGCGATCTAAAAAGTCGTGTTAGTACAATAGAAGCAAAGCGTACAAAAAGATTAGAGGATGAAAATAAATCCCTAATAGAAAAAGTAAACATTTTCAAAAAACGATAAACACAGGAGTCTAAAATGGCTAAAAAAGAAGAACAAAAAGAACCAACTCTTGTACTCGATGAAAAAGAGTATAAGATCAATAGTATGAAAGATGAGGAGAAATTAGTAGTCGCTCATATTAACGACCTTAATCGCAAGATTGACAACGCAAAGTTCAATCTACAGCAGATGGAAATGGGTAGGCAGAGCTTTGTTTCTAACTTAAAAAATAGTTTAGAAGCAGAAGAAGCATAATAACCTAAAGGGGGAGCTTAGTCTCCCCCTTGTTTTTAGAGGAGAAAAATGGTGGAGAATTGGACAGAAGTTGGATTTGCTGGTTTAGCAGCAGGAATACTATGGATGACATTTAAGTGGATGACATCTGAGCTAAATAAAAAGATTGATGACCTACATCAAATCATAATAAAGCTAATTGACTCTAAGAATGTAATGATTGAGAAGTTCGCAGAGCTTAACGATGAGCTAACTGACCAGTTAAATTATATTGAAGCTAAGATCGGTAACGGTCGCGGATCTAAACAAAGTAGAAGGTCATCCAAATGAAAGTAGAAGCCTATCGCGGTGAGATACTAGAACGCCTAACAAGACTTGAAGAAAAGAGTCAGGCGCATTTTGAGGTTACAAAAGAAATTAGAGTAGATGTTAAGGCCCAGAATGGCAGAGTAAGAGCCTTAGAGAATAAACAAGCGTGGTTCACAGGAATACTAGCAACCGTCACTTTTGTTTTTAGTAGTCTTTTTGCATGGATTAAAGGAGTTAATTAATTATGGAAATCTTTACACAACATTGGGAATGGTTTTTACTAGGATTTATGGTTTGTGAAAAACTGGTAAAATTAAGCCCTACAGATAAAGACGATATCTTGTTAGATGTCGTATGGACTAGTATTAAGAAAGTAGCAGGGAAATAATATGCTTAAACGATTAGTAGGTAGACTTGTAAGAAAACATGGCATGAAAAAGCTTATGATTATGATTGGTGACTTTGCAGTTAAGCAAAGCAGAGGCAAAGACGATGATAAAATATGGAACGATGAAGTAAAGCCATTTATTGAAAACAACTTTTAGATGGTCAGCATAAAGCAAATGCGCTCGCTAATACAGCGCACCTGTAGTGCAATGGGCGATAAGTATGGCTCTGAAAGTGCTGTAGATATGGTATTAGCTACAGGCATAATAGAGTCACGCTATGAGTATATTACGCAGATGAATGATGGCCCAGCAAAATCTTTCTTCCAGGTAGAACCAGCAACAGCCGTTGACAATTGTATGCACTATTTAAAACATAGGCCAGAGCTTATGCAAAAATGTGCAGAGGCTAGTTTGGTTAATTTAAAGTATTGGCAGATGTATGATAATAAAGTCTGGGCTGAAATCTTAGAAAAGAATATTGCAGCAGGCATAGTGCATTGCCGTATTAAATACTGGAGAATACCTAAACGTATGCCAAGTGGTGTTGAAGGAATGTCGCACTACTGGAAAGATTATTATAACGCTGGTGGCAAAGGCAATGCTGATGAGTTCGTTGAACAGGTTACTAAGTGGCTACGTTAAGTAGTCGAAAAGGGTTTAAGTAATGGATTTAGCGGAAAGAATGCAAATACTAATGGATGAGGTTCGTGCTATTAAATTATTTAGCAGAGCTATGAAAAGAGATTTTGAGACAGATATGTCTTTAACCTCTTTGAAGAAAATTGCAAACCTAATGTCAATGATTGATGGTTTAGATGTACCTGAGATAGTCTGTTCGTTTGAATCTGTAGAGGAACAAGAACTTATAAACAGTAAACAAAGTGGACTTGCATAATGGGTACAAGACTTGAAGCTTTTTGCAATATCAATACCGACCTTCAAGGTGTTGAGCCAAATATAGATAACTACGATCGAAAGAGACTAGTACAAAACTTTCAAAGCTATTCAACAAATGTATACGCTGCCTATAACTCTGGCTATGTAAGTATGAGTTATGTTGACGGTAAAGAGATGAATATGCAGACATCACTCGGAGCTGTAGATTCTTCAGATGATGCGTTTTATGATTCTGCACAAGATGCTCTATATGTATACAGCTCAGTAGACCCAGACAACCTAACCTATGAAGCAGGAGAGGACTGGGCCACAGTAAAACAGCGTGTGGTAAACGAACAAGCAGACCGTATACGCTCTTTTATCAATAGACCCATATTTAAACGTACAAAGTCAGAAGACCAGGGCGCTGCAAGTAGAGATTATGACTTCGTACTTATTAGCTCTAATGCAGGACTAGCTTGTGCTGAACTGATGCGACCTGTAGATCCTGAGAGAGCTTTGGAAATAGAACAGCGTTACCTATCACCTGATGGGGATGGTATGCTAGACCTTTTAAAGCGAGGCGAATATGCACTATGGCATGAGTCTAGCTATGAAAAGAATGAAGGAAGAATTGTACCTGTAGCTGTTGATGCGAATACTACTGGCGGTATTTTAGACACAAAGTCAATTGCACTACCAGCCGTAGACTATGACGATGTTCGTGTAAAGATTACAGCAGGCGGTACGTTTACAGCAGGAACAGAAAACACCAGCGTAAAGTATAGTGTCTTTGTTAAGAACGACAAAGGACTAGCAATGGAAGAAGTGATACAGTCAGAAGAGATCAATGGCGATTATCAAGGCTTGGCGTACGGAATGTATATACGCTTTGGTGAAGGGGTCTATACGACCAACGATGCATGGAGTATTATAGTCATGGGCTTACCAGAAGAGCATGGCGAAGTAAAATCAGAACAAATTTCTAGGAGATAAGATATGCCAAAAGGTAAAGGTTACGGTTACGCTACAAAAAAGAAGAAGAAAAAGAAGAAAGTGCGCGTTAAAAGGCGTAAGTAGAGTTTTGTGGCTACCCAATACACCGCAGTTATCAAAGACAATGTTATTGACCCACTTGAATCACTAATTAAGGGTGAGTTCGATAAGTTACCTGTATTCTATGACATTGATTTCAAAAGTCGTGGGAATTTCTTTCTGCGATTTATCCCTACACAAGACGAATTAGACCAACCTACTACAGAAGACCAGATTAGATTATACGGTGTACTCTTGCGATTGTATAGACGTACTCCTGGAATCTACTCACGCAGAAACAATCTAGAGCAATTAATGAATTACTCAGATAGAATAAAGCGACTGGTTGGCAACAATTCAAACTACAGCCCCTCATCTAGTTATAAATGGAATGATGCTGTCATCACTTTTGTTAATTATGAGCCAGAGCTTGAAGATGCAGAGAACGCATATCAAGTAGTAGAGCTTTTATTTAACTGCAATGTATTAATATGATAAGCTACAATAAAACATTTAATCAAAACGTATTGGATAACTTGAGACTATTGATTGCTCAAGAATTTCGGAATATTCCTATACGCTATGATAGTGTGTACAGAGGTAACTCGTTCTTTCATCTAACGCCTAGAAGGGATGAAATCATTGAATTACGCTCAGATGGCGCGATTCGTGAATACTCGATACTTATCACCTATAATGAAAAAGAACGCGGTAGGTACGTCAAAAATCGCAGTTTAGATAGCCGTATTAACATTGTAGAGAGATTGAAGGAAATTATCAGGGTAAATGTAGCAAGTATTGATGATTTTCTATACTTTGTTGATTCTGGTGGTAATAATTTTTTAACTAGCGATTCTGAGGAGTTGCGTATTTTAAAAAGACCTATTCTTATCACAAGCACCGATCAGTTCTTTATTACTTCAGATGACAAAGCGTTTACAGTATTCCCTGCTGACTTTAGCTATGAGTGGCATAACGCTAGATTGCAATCTGTAAACTATGATTTAGAAAGAGAGAATGCTAATTACTTATCATCTAGTATGGAGTTTCTATGCGTAGTTGAAGAGGTATATGCGTAAACCATTAAGGTATAAATGATGGCAAAATATAAAGCAAAAAAACCAATAAGTTCATTTGGCAGTTACAAAGGTCTGACAACTGAAGATTGGAACGCATTGAATAACGGCAAATCTGTAGACTTAGATAAAGTGCCAGAGGCAGCCAAAGAATTTTTAGAAAAAGTAACACCTAGTAAGAAGGAGTCTAAGTAATGGCTTTAGACGGACAAGCATTTAGCCCAAAACAATTTCAATTAGCAATACAGGGTGAGGCTGCAATAGGTACAGCAGACATAGATGGCCCAATGAATCTAGTTAATATAGATAGTATTGAAATGCCTAATCTTAACCTAACACAAGTATTTGATGTACGAAGTGGATCAAGTGGTAGGGTTGCCGATGCAGATGATGTACTTATAGATGAAAAAGGCGTTACAAAAGAAATTACTTTTTCTGGAGTCTTTGATCAAGTGATTGCCCCAATACTGCTTGGCAACGTACTAGGTGGTGCGACTGTATCTACAGACTTAATAACCGTACCTTATAATTACACACCAGATGAGCTTCAAACTGGCGTAAGTGGAGATGCTACTAAAACATTAACACTTGCTGTGGTTAACCCTAAAACAAATGATGGGTCAAGCGATGAACATAGATCTATGATTTTTCCAGGGTGCGTTATTACTTCACTAGCAATTAGTGGTGATATGTCTAACGAATCAGGTCGCTTACGCTTTACAGCAACAGCAAGGACTGGTTATATATCTAATTTTGATGAAGCAGATCCAAGCGTAGCTAGTGCTTTTACAGCTTACGGATCAGCCTACTATTCACTTGCTACAATGAGTGCAGGAGTAAAAAGAACTATAGCTGGCGCTGAAAATTCTGTTATACAAAGCTTTAGTTTAAATATAGAAAATCCAGCAGAATTTGTAGGACAAAGCACAAATGGTAACCCAGATGCCATTGTTAGAGCTGTTCCAGAACTTTCAGTAACCTTAGATGCAACCGTAAAATATGATAGCAATACAGCAGATTATTTTGAAGCGCACAAAGCTAACTCTCATGTAGTATCAAATGTAGCGAATCACGCTACGATAGCTGATGCTAGTAGTTTTGGCTTTATTGGAAGTTATGGAAGAATAACGAATGTTGCTTATAACGAAGCAAACGCAATGATGCTTGATGTATCGACTAAGTTCTTTGCATCTTCAACAAATCCCCTTATTGCAATTACAACCTAATAAAATATGATAAAAACAAAGCATGGTGAATTTGAGATTCGCCCTATCACTTTTGGTGAGCGTAGAGAACTCCATCGTTTGGAGATGAAGGTGTTTTGGGATGAAAACACTATTGAAAAAGACGCTTACTTTGATCTGTTAAACTGGTGCATGGAAAAAGCTTTTCCTAACCCAGAAGAAACCCTAGAGAAATTTGATGATGCACAGATAGACGAAGTATTGAATGATGTCTATATGCATTATAAGGGTTTAAATCAAAAAAAAACTGTCAAGTAAGAATCTCAACCTGGGCTAATTACTTTGGGTGGGGCAATAGCCTGTATCCTTCCAAAGTCACTACCTACGAAGCACAAAGCCCTACCCTGGGCAAGATAATCACATTTACAGAAGATGAGATATGGGATGAGTGCGCTCGTATCGTAGAAGAAGACAAGCACAATAAGTTCTCTATTGGTCAGAATCTTTACTACAACCTCAACTTCTTCTGCAACCCTAAGTTCTTTCTAGACAATGAGATAGAAGGATACATTGACGATTACTTTGTCTCTAACAAGTTTAACCTACCGCTATCAGACACGCTATACAATGCCGATGCAAAAACAATTGACATCTTTCGTGTTATTAGTGAAGAGCTTACCGCTTGTGAAAAAAGATCAAGGGAAATGAATAATGGCACAAAATAAATTTATAATAGAAGTTAAGGCCAAAGGATTTGGGAACCTTCAGGATCAAGTCAAAAGATCTGATGATGCCTTAACTAGATTTGGTAATAATACCAGAAGACAGCGTAGAGCTACTAAAGGATTAGAGCGTGGTATAGGTTCAATAAGAAATACAATGCTTTTATATGCTTTTGCAGTTGGAGCGGCATCAAAAGCAACTTCAGTATTTATAAGAAATGCCTCAAAATTTCAAGACGTAAAAACAAGACTTATCGGATTAACAGGATCGGTTGTAAAAGCTAACAAAGCCTTTGATACTTTTAATGCAGTAGCAGCGACTACTCCATTTACGTTAGATGACGTAGTTAACGCTGGAGCGCAGTTAAAAGCATTTGGCGCAGATGCAGAAGCATTAATTAAGCCAATTACCGACCTTGCAGCATTTATGGGTACTACAGCTACCGAAGCTGCAAACTCTTTTGGAAGAGCGTTCGCTGGAGGCGCTGGAGCTGCGGATATTTTAAGAGAGCGTGGAATCTTAAATATTATAAAGACTACGCAAGGATTAACAGACCTTAAAAACACATCACTTCCAGCTTTTAGAGAAGCGTTAATTAGCACTTTACAGGAACCTACAATTGGAATTGCAGGCAGTACAGATAGGATGTCAAAGACCTTTAGCGGTGCAATGTCAAATATGGGTGATAGCTTAACTAGGCTTACAGCTACAATGGGAGATGCTGCACTACCTACTATAACTAAGTTTGTTAGAGGGTTAGAAAATACTGCAAAACAATTAGATACAATATTTAAAGACTTAACGCAGACTGCTGCTGAAAAAACATTAAGAAAATTAAAAGAAATTAATGTGCAAGCGGAAAGCTTGGGAGATTTAGAGATATTAGTATTTAAAGATCAATCTGCTAAAAATATACAATTAATTAATGATGGTATAGCGAAATTAATTAATAAAGATGCGCCTCTTCGAGAGCTTTTTGATATATTTGGAGATTTTCAGCGAAAAGAATTGCCTGCAATGTTTGGAAAAACTTTTGAAAATGTTAAGAATGTTACTATAACTTCAAAAGAAGCAGCGAATGCTATAGAACACTTAACATCTTTAGTTAATCAAAATGTCGCTGCAAGTATACAGGCAGCACAGGTTGATGGTGAGGTGACAGATGTACAAGCCACATTAGTTGATGGGCTAAATGAAGAGACATTATCTTATATATCTTTAATATCTTTATTACAACAAGGACAGAATGAGTATAAAAGATTAGCTGCTGCAATAGCAGAGCTTATGGGAAATCAAAAAGAAGTTACCGCTGATATAGTAACATTTAAAAGTGCTATGGATAAACTTGGCACTAGTGGCAAGTTTGCTTTAAGAACATTTGATAGGTTTGGCGATGCGTTTGCTGAAGCAGCGTTAACAGCAACTACTTTTGAGGAAGCTGGAAAAAAAGCGATTAGAAGTCTTGCTGCTGAGATAATAAGCAAAGCAGCTACATTTGCTATGATAAGAACATTTTTTGCTCCACAGACACAAGGATTAAGCTTTGGTAAGTTTTTACTTGGTTCGCTGGGAATTAAGCACGAGGGTGGCCCAGTACAAAAGTTTGCTAGTGGTGGTGCTGTGCAAGGTATGGACAATGTACCAATACTCGCTCAAGCTGGAGAATTTGTCATAAAAAGAGATTCTGCTCAATCAATAGGACTTGATGCACTAACGCAAATGAATGAGTCAGGTCAGGCAACTTCTAATATAAATGTACATATACATGGTGGTGTAGTACAGGAAGACTATGTACGCAATGAGTTAATACCAGCGATAGCAAGGCAAGGAGTAACGCTTGCTAGATCTTAATACAGGTTTAACAAATTTATTTAATAAAAAGTCTAATACAGTAATTTTTTTAGTAAGATTATACTATGGGGATGAAACTAATTTTACAGGAATTTCAACTGCTGACTACACAGATAGTAGTGACTTTTATAAAGGCGTTATAAGTTCTGTAGGTGATATATCTTCAGAATTAAATCTATTTACATTTAAAACAAGACAAAATAGCGTTAGTCTTAAAATTATAAACTCAGCTTCTTTTGATTCTAATAAGAAATTTTCGGATTTAGTAGGAACAAATAACTATGACAACAGAAGATTTGAAATTTATGCTATAGGGAGTGAAGCTTCTAGCACTACTAAAGAAATTATATCATACGGCACTATTTCATCTAATTTTGAATACAATGAAAATTCAATAAAAATAGTATTAAACGATTACAGGAATAGTGTTGACACAGGATTACCGCAAACTATAATTACAGAAGATAATACTTCAAGCAATTTTCACTATGCCCCAGAAGAAAACTTTAATAAACCAATACCAATGCTTTATGGAAACCATAGTCACAATACTGCTTATGATAATAGTGTTACAAATTTTAATATTGCTGATGAACGATGGGCTACGAGGTCAAAAGTTCCTGCTGTCATTGTAAATGAATTTGATACAGATAGCAATAAAGCAGTTGCAATGGTAGACACTCAAGCCGTAAAAGACTTAAATGTAAATACAGTATATACTTATGACAATGGCATTTATAGCGCATTTATTCCAGGTAATTGTGCTGTAAGTGAAGCAAATGCAACAGTTTCATTCGTTGGAAGCAAGGCATTTGCTATGATACCATTTAACATGGATCATCAAGAAAATTCATCGTATAGTAAAGATAAGTTTGAAATAACAACAAAAAGTGTGACAAGAAGTTCAAGTGGCGATTTTGAATATTTTGATTTTGGTATACCAGATACAACAAAATTAGGAAAAATTGATAGTAGTGGTTCTATTAAAATATTTTGCATTGGAAGAGAAACAAGTACAGAAGCACCACAATTACAATTTGAAATTAACGGAGTAGCAGCTACGACCCTACAAGATGCATCAGGCTTTAGAAGTCATTTAGGAAGTTCAGACTTTGGAGCAGGATCAGATGTGACTGGTGATTTTTCATCTGATGAAAAAGAAACGTGGGATTTTAACTCAGAAATAACATTAGTAGGTAGAAAGGTTAGCACAAACGAAACAATCGTTGAAGTTGAGCAAGCCTGGTTAGAAGTTTTATATACGGTAGATGACCCTATCTCACATCAAGGGTACGTTGAAGAGCTTATTAGTAGACCTGATCCTTACGATGGTTATAGGTATGATGCAGCAGAATATTACACTAGCTCAAAAACATTTGTTGTGCCAAAAAATATGCAAGTGATTTATGTTGGTGCAAAAGGTAGAAAGTTTGGAGATTGGATTGATGGCTCAAGGGGATCGCCAGGTAATAGTCATAGTGCAGATGATTTGATTAGCCATCCAGTTTATATTATAGAAGACATTTTAAGAACTGAGCTAGGACTAGCTGATTCTAATATAAATATGATATCTTTTGATACTGTTGCGGCAGCAACAAGCTCTTATCAATGTGCTTTTAGTCAATATAACAAAATACTAGCATTTAACCTTATAGATGACATTTGTAGTCAATTCTGTTTTTATTTTTTCTTTAACGGTGAAGGTAAAGCGACACTTGTTAACAAGAAACTTACTTCTGCATACGACCCAGATTCACTTTCAGAAGATTATACAATAGATTTTTCTGATTGTATTCTTAAAGATATTAAAAAAACACCTGTAGATAATGTAAAGAATAAAATAAGAATTGAATATGATTTTGATTACGGTTCTCAATCAAATAGATTAAATATTGAAACTTCTTCGCCAAATACATCGGATTGGAACAGGGATAAAGCTTTGACGTTAACTGTGGATTGCAATAAAATACCATTCAATGTTGAAGCTTCAAGCTTGGCTAATGCTAAGTTGGTAGCAACTAGTATTCATAATCTTTACAAAGACAATCTTCAGACACGAAAAAACATTATAAGCTTGACAGCTCTAAATCCAATATATTTAAAATGTGAAATTGGAGATATTGTGTCTTTAACAAATACACCTTCAAGTATAACTGTTTTTGGAACAGCAGTATCAAATCAAAACTTTATGATAACAAAAGTTTCTAAATCTACAAATAAAATAAACTTAGAATTAACCCAGGTATCTTAACATGGCCAAATATTTTATCTATCCAAACGCAAATCTTTATTCAGCAGACCCAGTAGGGGGCGATCAGACTGGTGGTACTAACAATTTTGCTGCTGATGCAACTTCCGCAACCAATGAAACAAGGCTTACTGACGTTTCTATTGCTACCGCAGCAGGGATGCCAGCACAATTTGACACCGTACAGTTTGATTTAACAGCATCTGGAAATACGATTGATAGTATAGCTGTGCATAGTACAGCAGAAGATGCTGACGATATTGATTGGTATGCTAGTGATAGCGCTACAACCAATGCCTATTCTACCTTTATTACAGGTTCTACTATGACTACCGTAAACGCTGGGTGGACAGTTAGGACTGGTGTAACGGTTAGCAGTTCTTCACCAGCTACTCGCTATTACTATATGAGACAAAGTGCTGGAGCTAATAATACACTAACCGAAGTTATCTTAGGTACAAAACTTGACTTAACTAACGTAAAGCTAACAGGTGCTGAAGGTATAAACTACGGCAATGACCTGATGGTAAGTCATGGTGGCAATGAGTTCTCTAACCAAAGACATGGTGGTAAGAAGTTTTGGAACTTTAGCCTGGGTCATTGTAGCTCTACATATAAAGCAAGCCTAGAGGCAATGCGTGAGGCAGTCGATGGCGCACATTATAAGTTTTTATATTACGATGGATCTGCTTATAACTACGTTCGTATGAGCGGTGATAGCTTACGATTTAAAGAAATTGCATATGGGGTCTACGATACTACTATTAAACTTACAGAGCAGTTAAGCTAACTATAAAAAGAATTAACAATCATCTCTGATGATTTCTTCTTATCATCCCTAATCCAATCTGCATAAGCGTTCTCAGTATCTTTTACATTCGCATGGCCTAAATGCTCTTTGACCGCATAGATATTCCCTGATTCCCTTAATAATATAGTTGCAGAAGTATCTCTCAGGTCGTGGGGTGTAAATACAACACCAGATATCTTACTCGCTACAGTTATTCTACTACGAATGCGTGTCTGGCTGATAGGTATAGGATATACATCAGCTTCATCGTGTGTCAGTTTAAAATAATCATTAATCTTTTTTAACAGCCTTTGATGATGGTCTTTAAGGAATGGTATCTCAAGCGGTTCATCAAACTCGCGCTTATGCCCTTTGTTTTTTATATAAGCCACTTCGCCCTCAACGTCTATTTGTTCCCAGGTAAAGTCAGGCCTACATAATTCACTTATGCGACATCCAGTTAATATATACAGCTCAATAATATTTTTAGTGATAGGACAGATATCTGGATGGTTAAATATAGAGTCTAATTGATGCTGTTTTAAGGCGTTCTTTTTACTCTTTATAGTCTTAGGTAGCTTAATTGGTTTTGCGTTGATTGTACCCCTAATTTTGCCCTCAGAAACCTGTTCCCTGGCCCAGTTTCCTATGTGATTTAAGCATCGGAGTGCAGTAATGCCAGAGTTCTTCTTATCTGGGTTTCCGTAACGCTTATAATAGAACTCATAATCTATTTTGCTAAAGTGTAAATCACTACCTAAATCATCTTCTAGCTTTTTCATTAAAGACGTGTAGCGCTTTACAGTTTTAGTCGCATACTGCTTATACGGTATAGCGTTAACAGTAAATGCCCTGAACACCATACCTATAGTAAGCTCTGGTACAGTAATGTTAACAGAATTTATCTTACCATTAAGCTTACTGTTAATCCTGTCTCTTTCCTCTACTAATAAAGCATCATTATAGATAACATTAGCCTGGACTTTGTTATTAATTGTTATAGATCTATAGGGATTCTTATATAAATCCCTGTATCCCTCTGGAATATACTTAATTAAGTATTTATTGCTCTCTAATCTGGTAATTGTTGCCATACTGGTTAAATCCTTTCGTCTTACAGAATAAAAAGTAATAATACATATTACATTTATGCAAGTTATATTTTTGCAAAAAAAACCTTTGCATTTATATAGTAATTGTAATAAAATGTGAAACCAAAACAGGGATATATATTAATGGGAAGACCTAAAATAAACACACCAATCCAACCTCAATTAAAAATTAATGAAGTTTTAAAGAGGCCGAATGTGCAGCGGACATTATATTGGTTGTCTAAGCAAACTGACATCAATCATACGTTATTACACCAGATTGTAAATGGAAAACGTAGATTGCAGGACTACCAGGCTGATAAGATTTTTCACACACTACAAAGATTTAATATAGACGTAACACGCGAAGAGGTCTTTATTTGACCTGTAGCAAATTAGATTATAACTTATAAAATGAGGTACTCCACATACCATGAGTCAAGTCAAGCTAATCAAGAGTAAAAGTTTTAGTAAAAAAGAATTTCTTTCCTACATAGGGTCATTAGGAGCAACCTTTCGTCATACAAGGCCTTCTGACCCTATGTCATCTGATGCATTCGACATCTACACACAATCAGAAATACATAAATATCACATTATTACCGAAGTGTGTAGAAAGCTTGATACAATGAACATAAAATATGAGGTAATAGATTGAAACATTTATTATGGTATTTAAGAGAGTATTGTGTAGAAATTATAATTTTAACAATGCTAATAGCAGTTTTAATTAACAATAGGAGTATAATATGGCCGTAAATAAAAAAACAGGTACAATGAAAAACGCTGTAAAGATGGGCGCACAAATGATTAAAGGTTTAAAGGTTAAGTGGTCACACTTAGCAAAGCCTGATCTAGAGTATAACTCTGGACATAGTGTTACCGTAGAAATGAACGATGAACTAAAAAAACTGCATAAAGAAATGCAGGCACAGACTGGCGTTAAACATATTAATGGATTAAGTGAATACGAGGGAATAGAGACTGCTAAGTTTTCTACAAAAGTATATGTAAATGAAGGTGTTGAAAAGTTCCCTAGTATTTTTGATACAGATGGTCAAAAGACAATGGATATACCTTTTGGTGGTGACGTAGTGAATCTTGTGTTTAAACCTAGAGAATGGGATAAGCCTAAGAAATCAATTAGTTGCTATTTGCAAGAAATACAGGTGGTTGAAAAGAACGGTGGTGAGTCAGTTACATTTGCAAAGGTACAAGATAAGTCTAATGAGGTCACGTTTAGTGAACAAAAAGATGAAGAAGCTCTACCGTTCTAAATTAGACGGTAAAGATAAGTTACATATTCAAAAACTACAACAGAAGTGGGATGAAGAAGTGAATAGCAAAGCAAAAGGTACAGGATACGAGAACGAACTTGTAAAGAAGCTACAGGATGCTGGCTTTAAGAATGTTAAAAGAGCCTGGGGGTCGGATGGGCGTAGCTTTGGGGAAGCGCCTGATGTCGATATCAAAGCGGATGATATTTTAGTGCAAGCTAAAAGACGTAAGTCGATCCCTAAGTGGCTCTCTTTAGGTAATTGTGATGCGGTCATGTTTCGAGAAGACAGAGGTATCACATTTGTATGTATGACTTTTGATGATTGGGTAGAATGTTTGAAAAATGTCCGCTTGTAGAAAACAGACAATGTGCTTATGCAGGATATGATAAAGAGCGAAGATTACGTTGTGGTTTTGCCACACATCCAAATTTGGTTTCGGACTTAAAGGTATGTGGTCTGAAACTAAAGAAGGCGAGAAAGAGAAAAAGACGATAAACTTGGTTTGGCAAAAACTGGTTGACTTTCTCGCCTATGTTTTAACAGAAGTGTGCGATACGATCCTTTCGTTCTTACCTCGAGCAACACATAGCAAAAATGTGTCGCACACTTCTAATAAATGTCAACATGAAAAGCTTATCCATCTATTCGATGGTTACGACTATCGAACGGATATATGGGAGTGTGAAAGTTGCGGAATAGATATACAAGAGGAGTTTTAACTTATGATGATTAAATGGTTTTTTATATATCTGTATCGTTACTTCAAAGACGGTCGCAGCGATAAGCAAAAAGAGAACGTAGATTGGTTTTTAAGGGTAAACGGAAATAAAACATTATTAAGAATATGGAGATATTTAAATGGCTGATAAAACATTAGAAAAAATTAAGATTACGGAAAAGATGGAAAATGAATATCCTGTAATGACAAAAAGATTTAAACAGCTACAGCGAGAGCAGTACGAATTGTTCTGTAGAAAACAGCACGATTACGGTAGTGGTAATATTTCTGTAGGTACAAACCTGGAAACAGCAGAAGAAGTGCATATGTCACTATCTGGTATATGGTTTCGTATGAACGATAAAATAGAACGAGCAAAGAACCTTATTATGCGGAAGGGTAGTTCTGCCGTTGAAGATGAACCTTTAGAGGATGCGTTCTTAGACTTAAGCAATTATGGTATCATGGCCACACTTGTAAAAGAACAAATCTGGGGGAGATAATGTGGAGAAAATTCAACCCTAAAAAACGCGGAAACTTTACTGGTATATATGCTTTATACCAAGACCATAATCTCGTATACATTGGTTACACAACAAATGTCTACAGTCGATTAAGAAAGCACGAGATAAGTTATGACCTGGCAAAATATAAACAGGTTGATGACCACAATATAGCGAAAGCTCTGGAAGAAAAGCTTATCAAAAGACTTACCCCAAGTTTTAACAAAGATTTTATAAAGCCTGATGTAGAAACAAAGGCATTTTCCTGTCAATTAGAGCTTGACGTATGGAAAGCATTAAAGATTAAACACGCGATCAAAGACAAACCTGTTGCGGACATTGTGAATGAGGCATTGCGTGAACAACTAAAAAGGTGGGTGGAAATTGGAAACCAAGCTAGTTAGATACTATCAAGTTATAGAGGTCTATAAGAAATTAATTAAAAGAAAAACAGAAGAAGGAAAGGATAGTATGCGACTTAAAAAACGGTTGCTTACTATAATGGTACATGGCAAAAACAAAAGCACATACAGCGTATAAGTTAAAAGACGGCTCTAGGGCAAAAGGGGTTACAACCATTCTGAATAACTTAGGGTGGAATAAGAATATACTAGTGGCCTGGGCCAGGAGAACTGCATTATCTGGAGAAGACCCAGAGGCAGTATTAAAAGAGGCAGGCACGATCGGTACATTAGCGCATTATTTATGCGAAAGTCATATTAAAGGTGAAAAGCCTGAAATGTCTGATTATTCTGCGGAGCAAATAGAAAAAGCTGAGAATGCATTCTTAGGATACCTTGAGTGGGAGAAGATGACTAAGCCAAAGTATGAAGCGATCGAACTTAAGATGGTATCGGAAAAATATAGAGTAGGTGGTACTGCGGACTTTATAGCCAGGATAAATGGCACATTGGTTTTGGGTGATTTTAAGACGAGCAAGGGTATCTATCCAGAAATGACGGCTCAACTCGCAGCCTATCGGAAGATGTACCTGGAATTACAGCCTAAAGCGAAGATTGAGTCGGCTATGATACTCAAGCTTGATAAGAACTCTGGTGCATTCTCGCATCACTTTGTAGGGAAATCACAGCTTAATTGGGGATGGAGAGTATTTGAGTGTTGTATGGAGCTTGATAAGTTACAGAAAGAGATTTAATGTGGATCATACCCAAGAACTTACCCACCTATCTCTATGTACAGGATACGAAGGGATTGGTAGAGGACTCAGAAGAATTTTTCCAAATGTCAGAGAAATCGCTTATGTGGAGATCGAAGCCTTCGCAATCGCAAACCTGGTCGCGAAGATGGAAGAGGATGTCATACATCCGACACCTGTCTATACGAACCTTAAAACCTTCCCATTCGCAGAGTTTCGTGGAGTTGTGGACTTCCTTAGTGCAGGATTCCCATGTCAACCTTTCTCTGCCGCTGGTCGCAGAGCTTCCACAGAAGATCCTCGACATTTATATCCCTACATCGCTAGAGGAATCACAGAGTGCAGACCAACTTATGTTATTCTTGAAAATGTCGAAGGGATTATCAGTAGTAAAACAGCCGATGGTGAGTCGGTACTCAAGTATGTCCTCGGAGATTTGGAAGAAAGAGGTTATAAAACAGCGTGGACTTTGGTCTCAGCGAGTGAAGTTGGCGCTCCACACCAGCGGAAGAGAGTTTTTATCTTGGCCTACTCCAAATCAAAGAGACCACATGGGAAAACGTAGAAAATTAACAAATGGTGAAAACATTAGTAAAACTACTGGTACAAAATTTGGTCTTGATCTTAATCAAGCAGTAGAGAATTGGCCTACAGCAGATGCGACCAATATTAGCGATGGAGTACCCTGGGAAATATCTGGAAAACAGCTTGAGGAAAGAAGAGCTAGAGTTAAAAAGGCGGTCAAAGAGGGAAAAACTAAAGCTGGGAGTGGCAGATCGGTCAATTTGGCGATGGCGGTACAGAGGGAAATGTCTTGGGCTACACCAAACACAATAAATCACTTACCACCAAAAGAAAGAGAGGCAATGGAAAGAATTTATGAAACGCATAGGAAAGGAGAAAAATCATGTCTAAAAATTGGCCTGCAAGACCAAAACAAGATCAATATAGATGGGAAGAACCAAGAGTCGTGGGGAACACCGAAAGAACAAGACAGTCGAGCGGCAATGACCGACAGGAAAAAAAGCAACTTAGGAGAACAGGCTCAGAACAAGACGGGAAAAAAGCTCAATCCGAATTGGGTGGAACAATTGATGGGTCTACCAGTGGGGTGGACTCAACTACCAACCGAGTGGACAGATTGAGATTGTTAGGGAATGGCGTAGTGCCGCAGATGTGTGAACGCGCGTTGCGAATACTATTGAGGGATATTCATGCCAAATAAGGAAAGTAAGAATCGCAAGCGTTTAAAACGCAAAAAGACGTTAGAGATAAAGCAATATAAAGCACAAAAAAGAAGAGAAAGAAAAGATGCCAAAAAAGATTAAAAAAGCACTACAGCAAGACGATTGGAAAAGATGGAAACGCAAATGGCCGTATGATAGCCTGGAAGACCCACGATATATAAGTGAGAAAAAAGCTACATTGATTAAAAACGGAAATGGGTGGTGGTACGATAAAGGATATAGAAGGTCTTTAGTTGAACAGTATAGTTAATACTATAAATAAATGCTTAGTAGATAGTAAAGAGGTCTATGTGTAATAATTGATTTAGGGCTAGACAGAAATAGATTGTTTAATAGTTAATTAGTTATCTAAACAAAAAACCGTCTAGCCTTAATTCAACTAAGAGGAATATGTATGATAGATAATGTATTTAATTTATTTGAGAGCTATGTAAAAAATATAAGAAAGGCTAGTAAGCCTGGTAATTGGGTAGGCCTATGTCCTTTTCACGAAGAGAAAACACCAAGCTTTTATTTTGATGAAGAGGGACTATATAATTGTTTTGGCTGCAATACGAAGGGAAATGCCATAACTTTTGCAAAAGCGTTCGGAGAAGAGGCTCTAGAATTGCCCAAAATAGAGATATCTAAACGTAAGGTGAAGGAATGGTCACCTCCAAAACCGCTAGATCCTCATAGATGGTTCGATGTATTAAATCAGGCCGTTGACAATTTACTGTTTAATTACGATGATATTGTAGGTGATTTTCCCTGGGATAAGCGTATTGTTAAGAAATTATACATAGGTTACGATGAAGGTACGTTCTTGTTTCCATATTTTAATCATGAGGGGCGCTTGGTCAATATAAAGTGGCACAAAAAGAAACAGGTGACTGGTCACGCGACTACATATATCTATCCGATGTGGCATATGCTCCGAAAATATAGAGGTGACAAGACATTGTATATTGTTGAAGGTGAAAAAGATTGTGTTTCTATGATTTCTAGTGGTAAACAGGCGATATCTTTTAGCAATGGAGCCAATTGCACCCCTGCGGATGAGTTATTGGGTATGGTTACGAGTAAATTTAGCGATATTTCGGTTATTTTTGATGATGATGAGGCAGGCAAGAAAGCTGAAGCTAAGATGATTGAGTATGGTAATGCCAAAGTTTAGAAAATCAGATATAGAATTGCAGAATGGGGAAGATCTGACCGATTTTTTACAGCGTAATGGTAAAATTACCGATGAAAAGGTGGTCAAGAACGGCACAAGTGTCTTGCAGGGTATGGATATTTGGGATACTCCAAGCCGAGATGTAGAGTGGGCGGTTAAGGATATGATTCCGATGCGTAAAAAGACAGTAGCTGTTGGTGATTTCGAGGCAGGAAAGAGCTATTTATACCTGGGTGCAGCATTGTCGATTGCAGGGGGGAAGACTGGGTATATCGGATTTGAGATACCAAAGATGCGTAAGGTGTTGTATGTGGATTTAGAGAATGGTATCGATGAAACACTTGGTAGGATACGGAAGTTGACTGTTGGGCATCAGATTGATAAGTTAAAAGCATCAGATAATCTAACGCTTATTACGAAGCCAGGTGATTTTGAAGAGGTATTTCCGCTTATAGAGACACAAGTTTTAGTGCAAAAGCCAGATGTGATAATTATAGACAACCTTTACCAGCTTTCTGGCGCAAGTAATATATCGGATGCAGATAAGATAAAGCCGTTGTTGACTAAGATAGAGAGATTGAAGGAAAAGAGCGATGCTGCGCTAGTGGTGATACATCACTTTAATAAGAATACACAAGACCAGGGGGTTGCTGAAGAGAGAATGGCAGGGTCGAGTGTGCTTAACTGGTGGTATGAGCATTGTTTGCTTTTGTGTAAGACCAATCAAGACTTTAGTTTACTTGCGGTAGGTAAGAGTCGTATGGGTTCTAAGAATCCTGGAGTCTATGGTATAGAGATAAACGATCAATCGCAAGGTGGTGTAGCGGTAGAGTGCGGTGGCCTGGTTTCTAGCGATAAGATTAAGGGATTAGTTATTCCAGAACCTCGCAAGACCAAGTGGGAACATCACTTGAGTAGAATGGCGAATGATTTTGAGACACATGAGTGGTTAAATGTCTGTGGAGATACCCAGGATGACAAAGTATCAGATGTTACAGCGCATAGGTGGTTAGGGGAGATGGCAGCAGTTGGAATAGTCAAAAAATTGTCTCATGGTAGGTATAAAAAGACTAAAATGACCTTTTATGAGACAGATTAGGCCTGGGGGGAGGGTATGATAGTTTTGATAGTTTTGATAGTTTCAAGCCTCCAAACTATCAATACTATCAATAATAAACCCCCTTCACCCCCTATTTTCTACCTTTTTAGTAGAATTTTTAGGAAAAACCCTCATTCAAACTATCATTCAAACTATCATTACCCTTACCCTGTAGATATAAATATAAAAATACCCTATGTCAGATAATATAGAAGACCCTTTAAGCAGTATTATAGATAAGTTAGATCTGAAGTTGACTGACCCTATGTCAGATGATATAAAAGAGTATCTAAGCGATAAGTATCATCATAACCAATGCAACTTAGGTAGGCCAGAGTTAGACTATTATTGTATGTTAGCTTATAAAGATGAGAACGATAAGCTACTATGTGGTGCTATCTTAAATTGGTCAAAGCATCTTCAGGTAGAGGGTTTGCGTAAGTGCTTCTTGCTTATGAAGTATGAGCATAAGTTGGCTGAAGCGAATCGTAGGCGCAAGGGTAACTTTACAGGCCCTAAACACAAGAAGCTTAATAGATAGTTACCCTTACGATCTTATTATAAGATTACTAAGCCTCGCTTTCTTTCTCGATCTGTTCAATCGTTATTATATTATCGCAATCAGTACATTTTATTGCAGAAAAATCTAAGTGATAAAGTTTGAGAGTAGTTTGGCAAGCACTACAGACAATTACTTTTTCAGGGCAATCCATCACCTCATTATCTTTTACAATATCCATATAGCAACCTGGAATATCATCGATGCTAATTTTATTGTTTTCCAAGTCTCCAATAATATTGTAAATATTCAAAGCTTCTTGCTCTAAAGCTTCTATGATTTTTGTTTTTTCATTTAGTGTCATACTCCACCTCACTTTCTATAAATGCTCTAATTTCTGTATCATTTCCAACAGTTTCTACCTCAATAACATCTACATACCAACCCATTTTATCTTCCTCTTCGTAGTCAATCATGATTTGAGCATTGTTGTCTTGTGGACAATCTTGCAAATATTCTATTAATTCTCTGATTGTCATAACTGCACCTGGCTTTCTTCAAAAATTTCATTCTCAATTAATTGCTTATAAATACACTCAGCTAATTTATCATAAGTCTCACGAAATTCCATATCTAAAGAATCAGAGCATTGCCATTCACCATGTGGCTCACCATATTGCTCTTGAATCTTAGATATACTATCGTTTAGCCAAGGGAAAAATTCTTCGTAAATTTCTCCCATTATTGTTTCTTTGTCTTTTTTCATTTTATTACCCTTTCGTTATTAATATAAAAATCAATTATTACCCTTTGTAGAATAATATAAAAAATTAAACCTGGTTTTTGTTAATTTTAACTTTTGAACGTCTTTTAATTTCGTTCTCGCATTGTCTTCTAAATGATATAGGATATTTTTTAATACCATACATGACAATTGCAAGTTGTAAACCACTAAGCTGCGTGACGCTTTTATTCATAAATCAACCTCTTTAAATGTTAAAAAATATTAACATAAAAATCCATACGCTCATGATAAATACAAGCGTAATAAATTCTTTAAATAATCTAAATTTATTCATTTTCTAACCTGTTATTTAATGGATTAAAATATTTGACTGTTTTAAGTATTTGCGACCAATTCGCGCCACTTTTAGCGCTTATTTTATAACGGCCGTCACTTTGTTTAGATACTTTAAAATCGCTTAATTTTTGTCCAAAAAAACGCATTGTATCATCGCTAAAAAAATACGGTGCTGTTTTAAGTGTTCTCTCTTTTATTTCTTGTATAGTCATTTTTAGATTCCTTTCGTTTTAACCTAATACACTCCAACGGATCTGTTGAAGTGTTTCGTTCTTTTGAACTCTTCAGTTAGGATTTAATGAATGACAAGACCTACATTTTTCGTTGAATTATACCACCTGGTTGCATATAAATCAAATTCTGAGCTGTTCGTATAATTAGCTTTTTTTAATGCCTCAAGGCTCTTAAATATTTTTGTATGCCTGTCTTCGGTTTTGTTAATAAATTTTGATTGTTTGCCACTATCAGAAAATATAAAATCAAAGTTTATTGGAATTGATTTAAGCGCTTTAATCATAGTTATGTTATTAGTATATGAATAAAACCTAACACTTGGATTTTGTTCAGCTATTTTAAACCATTTTAAAAGATATTGTTTGCTGTAATAATCGCCTGAATCGTGAACCCTAATATATTCGGCCTTTTTATCTTTTATATCTTGATTCATTAATTGAATAAATGAATCTTTTAAACTTGCTTTTAGTTTTAATTCACTCCACTTACTAGCCATTTTATACATACCTTTTCTAGCGTAGCAAAATTCTATGCAGCTGTCGGCCATTGGACACGTAATCATACCATTTTTAGATTTATAAGCAGGGATTGAAAAGTTAAACAGGCGTACATTAAAATGTTTTCCTGTCTTTTTTATTTTACTGTTTTGTGTTAATAGATTCATTTTGCGCCTCTTAATTAATTTCGTGTTTATTGTTATTTTGATACTCTTCAACAATCTTACTAATATCATTAAGCACTTCTTCATCAACATAATCAACGCCTGTTGAATATATTTCAGTTGTCAAAAGCTCTTCAACTTGGAGCAGTGTTTGGTATTGTTTATGTGTTAGTTTTATTTTTTTAAACATTTTTAGATTTCCTTTCGTTTTAACCTAAGACCCCTACAGATCTGTAGAGGTTTCGTTCTTTCGAACTCTTCAGTTAGGATTTTTTAGCTTTAAAGTATTTTTTAATTATACTATCTAAAATTTGCGCTAACTCATCATCATTAAATTCAATCTGTCCTTCTTCCTTCATTTCGTCCTGCCATAAATTTTCGTAGGTACTTCCGTAAATATGATTAATAATTTCAGTTAAAGCGTTAAACTCTTTTTTGCTAATTTTAATCTTTCTACTCATTTTTAATTTCTTTTCTTTATTTTTTTAATTAGTTTATAATCATCATCCTCAAAAACTATATGCTCTTCAATCTTATGAATTAGAAAATATTCAGTAGGTAATTGATTCTTTTTATTAATTTCTGTCCAATATTCTCTTTCAAGCTTTAAAGATTTTTTAGTTCTTTTAAATGGATTTTCTTTAGTCTTTAATCCGTAAGCTGTTAAAGTGTATTTGCCGTCTTTACCTTTTTTAATTCTAGGTTTATCACATTTATAGTTTGATGCTCCAAACTTTAATAAAACTAAATTAGTATTTCCATATCCTTGATAGTCTGCTCTATTTCTCCACTTATCATCCTTAAATTCTTTAGTGATTTCATAAAACCCTTTATTGTTAAGTTTAACAGATTTTAAAAGCCTATTCATATCTGAATATTTTAACGGCTCTTTCTCTAGCCAATTCATTAAAAAAGTATATTTATTTTTATGTTTCATTATTTATTATCCTTAGTTATTTATTAATTAATATTTTAATTGAGTGGTTTGCCAAAAAAAATAATACATACTAAATAATATGTAATACCTGGGAACACTATTAAACAATCAATGCAGAATACAATCATCATACCTTTTAATATCTTATCATCTTGATTTTTAATAGCTTTTATTATTTTATTAATCATTTTAAATCCTTTTGTTTGGTTGCTTGTCATGGTTATATAATACACAATAATTATGTTAAATGCAATAGTTTATATAACATTAACTATTAATAACCCTTTATATATATAATTTTTTTAAGTGCTTCCTATCAAACACACTTAACCGAGAAAAACTATTTACGATTTTTACGATTGAATTTGCGTATTAACTACCGATTACATATTATTACCTCAATGGTATGCGAACAATTGAATCTATTTAAATCAAAACCTGGTTTTTTATCGTGAATAAAGCCGAGCCACAAGGACAGCTTTTTGCCTGCGACATACATCGCGCCTAAAATTTTTTTTTATTTTTAAGCACCAACATATGTTACAATAATGGACTGGCCAATAATCACCGAAGCTGACTACGAAAGACTCATCGAATCCATCGATCTCGGTGACGAGTTCTTTCGCAAACTAGCGATCTTCCGCTCTGGACTCATCGAGCCACATATGAGGCATTGGCAACTCTCGGCTCACGAGGCCTACGATAAACTATCTGAGCGTGAACTTCAGGTCTTCAAGATGCGCTTAAAATCACACAGCTTCCCACTCATAGCAGAAAACCTGGAAATATCTGAATCATCAGCCAAAACCTACTGGCGCAGAGCCATACGCAAGTGTTGGGTTCTATTTGATGTAGTCTAATCTGTAGTTTTTGAAAGACTATAGGAATCTTATGGACAAAAAGAAAAAACTAGGCAGACCCAAGCTAAACATCGATGCTGAAAAAGTAGAGATGCTCTCAAGCTTTGGTTGTTCTACGGTAGAAATAGCAAAGCTTCATAATTGCGATGAGCAAACCATTCGCACACGCTTCAAGCCAGAGATACAACGCGGTAGAGAAAGCATGAAGATCAAGCTACGTCAGCTTCAATGGAAGACTGCCGAGCAAGGCTCAAACGCAATGTTGATATTTTTAGGGAAACAATATTTAGGTCAAAGTGATCGTAATGAACTAGAACTAGTAGGCAATCTTGAGGGATTACTCAAAGAGTGTGGCTACGAAGATTCACCCATTGAAAAGAAAAGTATTAAACAAACAGAAGCTCTGGAAAGCCCTAGAATACTCGCCTAGCCCTAATCAACTTTCCGTACATAATTCGACAGCACGCTTTCGAGTAAACGTACAGGGAAGAAGGTCAGGCAAAAGCTATAGTGCTGCTAAAGAAATCTTGCCCTACATCCTTACTCCTAACACGAGAACCTGGATAGTTGGCCCAACGCTTGATTTAGCAGACAAGATTATGCGAGAGGTCAAGATAGACATCATCACAAAGCTCAGACTTCCGATCGCATACAAGAAAGAGATTAGCGGTGCAGTACACTATATGAAGCTAGCTGGTCTAAACAGCGAAGTATCGGTCAAGTCAGCAGACAGACCTGAGTCATTAGTTGGTGATGGTATAGACCACTTAGTAGTAGAAGAAGCAGCAAAGATAAGGAAAATCGTATGGGAGCAGTATCTCAGACCAACACTAGCCGACAAGCAAGGCTGGGCGCTCTTTACAACAACACCAGAAGGATACAACTGGGTATATGATTTATGGCAACGCGGAAAGTCGGAAGAATTTCCAGACTGGGATTCCTGGCAACACCCAAGCTGGGAGTCTCCATTTTTCAAAGATGACATTGAAGAGCTAAAGAAGACACTTACATATGAAACATGGCAACAAGAGTTCGGAGCGCAATTCACCAGCTTTTCAGGGAGGGTTTTTCCGTTTGATCGCACCATACACATCCAAAAACTCAAGTATAACCCAGATCTTCCAACCTATGTGGGTATCGACTTTGGATACCGCACAAGTGCAGCAGGATTTTTTCAAGTCGAACAACATCCAAGTAAAGATAAGATTTATCTCATAGATGAAGTGTGGGAAGAGAATATCAAGACCGAAGACTTTGCAGATAAGATTAAAGCAAAAAGATACCCTATTATCCGTTATTTCGGTGATCCAGCAGGAGGAGGGGTACAGGCGCAGAGTGGAATTGGAGACATAGAGATTTTTAGAAAGAAAGGCATTAACGTTGAATACAGAAGGGATAAAGTTTCACGAAACATTCCAAACGGTATTACTCATATGCGTACTTGGTTTGAGGATGCTTCTGGAAATACCCATTTTTACGCAGACTCCAGAGCAGAAAAGTTTATATCTAGCTTTGAGAACTACCGCTATCCAGAGAAGAAGAAAGACCAAAGACTTAAAGAAGAGCCTCTAAAAGATGGACTCAATGATCACGCCTGTGATGCCAGTAGATATTTCTGGTGTAATCTTTTTCCAATTAAAAGTAGAACCGCAGGAACGGTAGATTGGTAAATAAATGATAATACAAGATCTTTCAGAACAACTAATAATAGATAGTCTAGCAGATTATCTAAGCAACATAGAGACAAGGCGCACTAAAGAGCGTGAATACCTTCTAGATTTCTACGAAGGCTTTAATATCGAGGAATATGTAGGAGAATACTTTGGCTCAGAAAGCCTCCAGCAAGTTCCAACGTACACGCAGAACCTAACGCGCAGAGTATGCAAGGCCAGAGGACAAGCCTACAAAAGACCTCCACGCATAAGCGCAGACCCTAGATACAATGAACTTGCAGACCTACAAGGTCTTAATTCTAAGCGTAGGCAATTAGAGCAGACTACATTTTTGCTAGGAACAATGGCTTACCGCAGTTTATGGAACGAGAAGAAAAATAGAGTAGAGTATGAACTACTTCCATTCTTTGAACCGTTATTCTTACCAGGAGAGAAAGAGCCGTTTGGCGTTATCTATGCTATTGAAAACGAAGGAATGTCTAAGCTTGCAAATCAAGAGTATATTGTATGGACAGCAGACAGGGATGGTATGCCTGGTAAACACTTCGGTATTGATGCACATGGTGACAAGTATTCGTTTAATGAAGGGGATGTCAACCCCTACGGAATTTTACCAGTATCCTTCTGCCATCGCTACTCTCCAATTCGAGACTTTTGGGTTGGGGATGCTAGTGATGTCGTAAATGCTGACCTAGCACTTTCAGTAGCAGCTATGGAAATATCGTTGTGCATCAGGCTTGGTGCTATCGGTGTCAAGTTCGTAACAGGTGTAGATGATCGCTCACGCATTTCTATGGGTGTAGATAAGATTTTATATCTTCCAGAAGGCGCTAACTTTGGGGTCACAGGCCCAAGTGCTAGTATCGATGATTTAATTAAAGGTGCTAAGTATCTTGTAGAGACTACTCTAAACAATAATCAGTTAAGAGTAAAGTTCATTGATTCTCATGGTAACGCAGAATCAGCAGAAGCTTTGAGAGTACAAGAGATTGACAACTACTCAGAGGTACAAGCCAATATCGAAGACACTTGGAGAGCATGGGAACACAATCGGTATGACATAGACCGCAGAATTATTGAAGTGCAGACAGGTCAGAAGCTAAGTGCAGACTATCTAGTAGATTTTGAAGAGCCACAGATTCTATCACCGTCAGAAGAACGCGAGATGTTTACCTGGTTGTTCCAGAACAAACTTGCTACGCGTAAGTCATATCTTATGCTAAAGAATCCAGATATGCTACCAGAGGATGCTGAAAAGCTACTCGAAGAAGTAGATGACTCAGAAGGATCAGGGAATAGGCTTTTAGATAGACTGCAAAGCTAATGCCTTTAGACAGTACGATTGACCAAGCGGTCGCAGACTTTGAGTCTAGACTTACTGAGGCTCAGAATCAATTCACAGAAGATGTAGAAAATTTAAGGGAGCAGGGGCTATCCACAGAAGAGATACTGATTATTATAGGCGGTATCACTATGGTCGATTACTGGCTAATTGACCTTCAGATGCAACAAGCGGTCAACAGACTAATGATGTCATTCGACACGCTACTTGACGATGCAGTATTCTTTGGTCAAGTATCAGAACCACAACTAGTAGCACTTCGCAGGATGCAACAAGCATCTATCTTGCGTTATGCGAATGACATCGGAGAGAGGGTCAGATTATCTTTAGTACAAGGCGTTCTACAGAAGATGCCTCAAAAAGACATTAGAGCAATGCTACTGCGAGACCTATCAATCAAACCGTATCAAGTAGACACGATTATTACTACTTCAATGGCTACTTACTCTAGATCGCTTACGCTTTTACAGTTAGAGGATAGTCCAGAGCAACGCCTGATTTATCAAGGCCCAATGGATTCTAAGACTAGACCTGTCTGTATACGGATGTTAAAAGAGAATGGGTTGACACAATCTCAGGTAGAATCTAAATACCCAGGCGCTTTACGAGATGGCGGAGGATTTCGCTGTCGACATCAATGGGTCGCTTTGTCACCTAAAACGCAAAATAGAGACATACAGCAAAAAGCTAAAGTAGCTTATCAAGGTATGCAGGATAAGGCAAAGAAGAAAGGCAGGGCATTTAAAGTGCCAAAAACATTAGAAGAGTATTACGGATGATTAATTTAAAAAAAATGTTTAACATTAGTCCAAGATTTTTTAGGATATTAGGCGGTCAAACTGCAAATGAACACGCCTCTTATGTTCGTAATAAAAAAAGAGACCACAGAGGGCAACCTTTTGTAGCGTACACCCCAGCTTACGAAAAACGCAAAAAAGCAAGAAAAGCAGCTAAAAATCAAATTAGCTCACTTCCAACTCCTAACTTAACCTTAACAGGAAAAATGCTTAACTCAATTAGACTGATTAGAGCAGGCAGAAGTGGTTTCGTTTATGGAATTACCGATCCAAAAGAAGCAGCTAAGATGGAAGGTCATCAGACTGGAGTGTTTGGTAAGAATACTAATAAAAGAAAAAAAAGAATTATCTCATCTAGTGAAAAAAATGGAAATGCAGTTCCTCCAGAAATAGGGGAAATGATTATGAATGAGATGGGCAAACAAGTAGTAAGACAAATCACCAAAGAACTCAAAAAAAATAAAATGGGTTTTAAGGTATACACCATATAGGAGAAATTATGGAAACGGACTCTAAAGTAGTCGCTCAGAAAGAGCAACCTGTAGAACAAGGCAATGTTCAAGAAAGTACCGACAGCAGCGCTGATGTTGGACAACTTATCGCAGATGCGAAAAAATACAGACACCAGCGCCAGGAAGCTGAAGCAAAGGTAAAGGAATTGCAAGGTCAACTCGATGAAAAAGATGAAGTAGAGATGCAGAAGAACAACGAGTGGCAGGACTTAGCTACCAAGTACAAGTCTGAACGAGACGAGTACAAATCTCAGGCAGAAGAAGGCGCACAGATTAAAGAATCTGTACGAAAAGACCTTCTGAATCAGCTATCTGACGAAGATAAAGAGTTTGCGATAGATCTGGATACTTCAAAACTCCAGAAATTCGTGACTCGATCATTTAATCAGAAAGTTAAAACGAATGAATCGTACTCTACACCAATGCCAGACCGCTCTGTCAATCCGTTCGCGGAAATGAACAAAGACGAGAGGCAAAGGAATTGGAGTAAGGTTCTTTCAAATTACGCTAAAAAATAGCGTGGAAAGTAGATAACCACTATGGCATTATCAGAAAATTTTGCTGGCGCATCGGTTACCACTACCACCGCTGCTAATTTTATACCTGAAATTTGGACTGATGGAATAAAAGCATATTTAGAACGCAATCTTGTGTTCGAACAATGTGTTGATACTTCCCTCAATGGACTTGTTAAAGGTAATAAAGGTGATACATATCATATCCCTAAATTAGCAGAGGTTAGTGATGCCGCTAAAGCAGCAGAAACACTCGTAACTTACGCAGCTTCAACGCATGCAAAGGCCGATCTTACGATTGACCAGCATCGTTACGCTGCAAAACTCGTTGAAGACATAGCATCTGTACAATCAATCCCAGGTCTTTTTGAAAAAGAAGTATCAGGTATGGCGTACGCGCTTGCTAAAACTTATGACGCATTTATTGAGTCTAAAGTTGAAGCAGCAACTACAAATAGTACAGCGCTAGGAACAGACAATGTAATTACCGCAGCTGAAATTCGTGGGGGCATGAAAACCCTTATGGAAGCTGATGTAGACACGAATGAGTGTAACTTTGTCGTTTCTCCTGCATTGTATACTGCAATGCTCGGAATCAGCGATTTCGTAGATGCGTCTAAAATGGGCGCAGGCGTATCTGGATTGAAGAATGGTCAAATAGGAATGCTTTACGGTATGCCTGTTCTCCACTCAACAGTCATGGGAGCATCAGGATCAACTGGCGTGGAAGTTGGATACATTTTTCATCCTTCAGCCGTTTCCGCAGCTAGACAATTAGAGCCAAGAGTACAGAGCGAATATTCTGTAGACTTCTTGGGTACTAAAGTCGTAGCTGATATGCTTTACGGAGCAGTCACAGTTTTTGAGGGTAGAATCCAAGAGTTCAAGAATCCTTAATCACTAATAGGAGTTATATGGGGGCTTTCATTAGCCCCCATTCCTTTTTTAAATCCAGGGTAATATATAAATGGCTACAAATCTAAAAGGCATAAATCTAAAAGGCTTAACGTCAAGACAAAAAAGTCAAATGCAAAGGCACAAAACGCATCACACTAAAAGGCATTTATCAAAAATGGCTACAGTAATGCGTAAAGGAAAAACCTTCGCACAGAGCCATAGGATTGCACAAAGAGTTGTAGGTAGATAATGGCTATAAATTATAGAGGTGTAAAATTCTCTGGTTACAATAAACCAAAAAGAACGCCAGCGCACAAAACAAAAAGTCACGCAGTTCTAGCAAAGTCAGGGTCTAAAGTAAAATTGATTCGCTTTGGACAGCAAGGCGTTAAGGGTGCTGGTAAGAATCCAAGATCAAAAGCACAAAAAGCAAGGCGTAAATCATTTTTAGCTAGACATCGCAAGAATATAGCTAAAGGTAAGATGAGCGCAGCATTTTGGTCTGCAAAGGTAAAATGGTAATGTTTAGAACTTTCGATTATGAATGCAGTAAATGCGAAGACACATTTGAGATAATGACTAAAGTAGATGAAACTGCTACTTGTAAATGTGGCAACACGAATTTAAAAAAACTTATGAGTGGGCCTTTATTTAAACTTAAAGGTGGCGGTTGGCCTGGAAAAGAGTTCAAAGCACAATCTGACTGCAAACGAATGGCTAACGGTCAAAAGATATAGATGTAGTCTAATTCCCATTTAATTGAAGTCTATTAACAGGGGAACATAAATGGCTAATTATAATTCAGATTATACTGGCGCTCAAATTGACAGCGCAGTATCCAGAGCAAATTCAAGCGATGTGACCGCAGGAACGGTTGCAGCTAGTAAAGCTGTTGTTGTCGATTCTAACAAAGATATCACAGGATTTCGGCACATTACCGCTACAGGAACGGTTACAGCAGCAAACGTATCACTTACTGGCAACGTAGATCTAGGAGATGCTTCTGGAGACACGGTCACCATAACAGGGTCAATTGATTCAAACTTAATTCCAGCAGCAGATGACACCTACGACATTGGTTCGTCTAGCTATGCCTGGCAAGATGTATACTTAGAAGGCAATCTTTATTTTTCAGATGCTACAGAAATAGATGTAGCAAGCGGTGATTTAACCGTAGATGTAGCAGGAGATATAGAATTTAACGCAGATGGCGGAGACTTTAGTTTTAAAGATGATTCGTCTACTTTAGCTACAATTAGTAGTTCTGGTGTAGTAACAGGCACAATGACCATTACTTCAGCTAGTATTACAGATAGTAGTGGCTCTATTTCGTTTGGTAACGAAAACCTTACCACTAGCGGAACTATACAATACGGCAGTATTTCTGACGGATCTATAACCATCACAGCTTTTGTAGATGAAGATGGTATGGATTCTAATTCTGCCACACTCGTACCTACGCAACAATCAGTTAAGGCTTATGTAGATGCACAAGTAACAGCCCAAGATTTAGACTTCCAGGGTGACTCAGGTGGTGCATTAAACATTGACTTAGATTCAGAAACACTAACTATAGCTGGTGGAGAAGGAATTGATACCTCTGGTTCCTCTAACACAATTACTATAGCTGGTGAAGATGCGACTACATCCAATAAAGGTATCGCATCATTTAGCTCAGATAACTTTGCTGTAAGCTCTGGAGCTGTAACCATAAAAGACGATGGTGTGATTCTTGCTACAGAAACTACTGGAGATTATGTCCAGAATATTACTGGTGGAACTGGAATAGATAGTACAGGTGCAACTTCTGGTGAAAATATAGCACATACTTTATCAGTAGATTTAAACGAACTCACAACCGAAACAAGCATAGCAGACGATGACTTTATCGCTATGGTGGATGCTACGGATAATGCTTCTGGTAAAATAACATTTGAAAATTTAGAAGATGCAATATTCGCATCCGTATCTGGTGACATAACAATTACAGAAGCTGGGGTTGCTCAGATAGCAAATAATGCAGTTGATCTTACAACACATTCAACTGGTAACTATGTAGCGACAATCGCAGACTCAGGTGGTGGTGGAATTACAGTAGCAAATAGTGGAGCAGAAGGTGCAGCAGTTACTTTAGAATTAGATATTAAAGGCTTAACAGACGATGCGATAGCTAGTGGAGATTTTATTG
>VTLG01009415.1_pt1 | contig 34949 bp, 35 predicted proteins | sample 4694571 | NCBI WGS metagenome assembly VTLG01 (sample SAMN12604809, study PRJNA352737) | marine metagenome | biome: ENVO:00000447; feature: ENVO:00000209|ENVO:00000569|ENVO:01000036; material: ENVO:00002151; isolation source: viral sequences binned using virsorter ...
TTAGGAAGTCGAATAAATCCAGTCGTGATTCCACAGTAAACTTTATGAACGTTACCATGTTCGAGATCAATGATCACATCTTTAAGGTTTGATTCTGTATGACCAACTGCGTAAACAGTAAAACCCTTCACATTACCATGTCTCTTAATTATTTCTCTTTGTTCACCTACTCGGAGTGACAAAGACTCATGATATGCAGACGCTCCATCGACAGGTGTGTATGAAAGAGAACTAGAGTGGAAGAATGTTCCGCTTGCTCCATCAGCATATGAACCACCCTGAGTAGACATGAAGAGTAACTCACCAGTTACACCCATATCGATTCCGTCTGGTGCGTTCGCTGCGATACCCTGTAAATAAATCGTGTCGTTGAAAACAGAAATTTCTAGATCACCGCCTTCGGTGATTGTCTTAAAATATGCTGTTGCACCAGACTGGTTTGCAAGTATGGAGATACCATCTCCGAGTGTTGTAATTTTTAAACCACCTGTGGTTCCCGTAGTCCCTGTAGGACCACGAATATCAGCAGCGACACCGTTGTATATTCCTCTAGTTTTTACATCGGGAACTGTAAACGTAAATCCACCAGCAGTCGTTCCAGTTTCTCCGAAGAATACTAGCGAGTGTTGCGGATTACCACAAATACCTACAAATCTATAATTTGTGTAATCATAAGTTCCAGAACCAACAGGCGCTGTAGGTCCACAGAAACCCAGTCCTAATCCTTTTTGTCCAATCGGTCCTGTTGCACCCGTTGGTCCTGATGGTCCAGTGAAACCCTTTGGTCCCGTACCAGCAGATAAAGTAATACCACTACCTTCAACTGAACTACCACCCGTGCCACCAGTAGGTCCAAAAACAGGGACTGCACTGTTGCTCAGGTATGATGAAGCGTTTTGTGGATTACCGACTAAATAACTCACTTACTCTCCTCAAACTGACTTAAATGGATTATCTTTTGCTGAAGCATACACACCATACCATTCTGTTTTTTCAGTTACCACATCTTTCGTACCAATTGTAATGAACTGTATAATATCTATGCCTCCATGAGGGACTGGATTTGCATTTCGCGGAAATTTCCAGTTAGTTGGGAAGGTTGTTTTTGATGCGGAGACTTGAGTATTAGAATTTGTTTCACAGAAGTCAGGAACGGTTCTTACACCACGATTACCTTTAGATCCTGTGTTAATAATTAAGGAGAAAGCAAGTGATGATTGATATCCATAGAAGAACGACCAGTCATCATCATAAGGTTGTGATGTGTCTATAATTCTTATGAAAGGCACATTTTGAGCATCTACTTCCCCAGTGAGATCAAAGTAATCTTGAACCAAATCGATCTGTATGTTGTGTCCAAAACTCTTACTGTCCCTCGCTGCGTTAAGTGTAAGTATCTCGTTCGGATTTATTTTATAGATCAAAGTATGTGTTGAGCAGTCATACTCAGAAGGTCTAATTCTACCAGTAACCTCTTTTGTTTTGAAAGTCGTATAGTCTAACGAGAAAGTTGGACCCGCATGAAAATTCGTAAGTGTTGCACCAGACAGTCCCGTTGCACCAGCAGAGTTTTCATTAAAGAATACTAACTGACCAAACTCACCATCAGCGTTTACAGCATTGAACGTTCTAAACTTAATACGAATAGTGTCACCATCATCGATGACTTGCACGCCTCCACCACCAGTTAAACTCTTAAGAAAGAGTTCTCCATTTTCAGACTTCTGGAAAAATGCTCCGCCTGTTGCTTGTCCGACATTTTCACCTCTCAACCAATAGTTTGTTTGACCTGTTGGACCTCTGTAATAACCACCATCAGTCGTAACACCGTTTGAGAAAATATTAATTAAGTGATATGGTTTACCACCTAACGGACCTGCACCAAACGTACTGGAATATGTGATTCCTATAAGGACAGGACCAGCAGATCCTGTAGGACCACTTGCTCCTCGATTACCAGTCGCACCAGTAACTCCTCTAGGACCAGTCTTTACTTCAGTTGTTAATGTTACACCTGTCGGTCCACGAACACCGAGGTTTAATGGATGGGCGCTTGTGCTATAAATATAACTCATAGCCTATCCTTATGTTACTATTTTAAGTGTTCCACTATCCGAGAATACAGTATCCGTAACTGATCCACTACCAGTTGTTGGTAGATTAGTGAGTCTAAGATTTTTAACTTCTAATGTGTCTATAATCGCAGCACTCGCAGATGGATCAATTCTAATAATATAATTCATAGACACATACGGTGATAGATTTGACTGGAATCCAAAACCACCTGCTCCAGTTTGGAATCCAACTGCACCCGCTCCATCATTAGACATATCGAATCGACCATCACCACCAACTCTTCCTCGTGCATCACTGTCAGATTCACCGAGAGGTAATCTTTCTCTTAAGTCTGGTGTGAGGGATGTGAAGACTCCTGTTTTATTACTCGTATCATTAATGATCGATACGTTTCCACCACCGACTAGTGTAGCATTACCTTGTTCAAATTCATACAACACTGTCTTAGGTCTTTTGAATGTAGCAGTTGAAGATCCACCCTTTGTGATAGAGTCAAACTCATTTAAAGTTTCGAAGTTTTGATTTGCATTGGTAATATCACTTCTTAATGATTGCTCAACAAAGATATACCTACCACCATTTTCGATACCACCTGACGCTCCGACAACAACACCCTCAATCGTTCGAGTATTGTCTGCAACAATTTGCTGCAATCTATCTCCAACGTTTACACTTGTGTCAACTTTCAAACACTCAACCCATCCATACCTCTTACCCACTGTGTCATGGTAAAATGGATATGTTGTTCTATTGATTCCAGGCACACCAAACTGATCTACCTGTCCATCACCATTACATATCGCCCACCCTGTTGGAACTTTATCTGCTGAACCAGCCCAAGCGTGAACCACACCCGCTGGGACGATCTCACCTAATGACACAGCAACACTACCACCAAGAAGACTACCAACGTAATTGGTCACAGATCCAAAAATATCTCCGTTTACATCTTCTGCGATACGAGTGATCACAGGTTTTGCGACCCACCCAGGCGTTGTTGGTCTACGATTATCTAACCAACCTGCTGTATAACCACCCAAGAAGTATACATCATCTGCGGTTGCACCTTCATTAATAGATCCCGTAGTGTTGCTAAAGAAGTCATTCATCTTAACTACACCACCAAGACATAACTCAAAACTATTAGCATCATATTTTTGTGATACGATGCCTACGACTTCTGCGTTATAGGCGTTGTTTGCTTGTGCAGCACGATATTCTGCTGCTGTTCCATCAACACCACTGTTCCACCTAACAGCAGTACCCGCTGAGAATCCGTGGTTGTTTTGAACAACAGTAATAGCAGTCTTCGAACCTACACCACCTGCACCCTGAATGACTATGTTTGGATTTAATGCTGAATTATTACAAGTCATTTATTACCTTTCTACTGGACCATCGGGTAGGTCATTATTCAACTCTGCCTCTGCAAAGTAGTGTATTGTTATGGAGTCAACTTTTGCTGCTCCACGAAGAACTCTAATTTCAAGACCAGATGAGGTATCTGTAAACACGCTAACATTTTCTGAGTTACCTTGTGTGGTTCTTGTTTCACCAAAGGAACTTACTGTTCCAGCGGTCAATCTCATATCTTTCGCTGCATCTCTATTGAATCCTTCATTTTTAATTCCTGTTGGTGAGAACAACCCTACTGTTGGTATTGATCTCATCTCAACTGGGAACTTAACTATGTGTAAGAAGTTAGAAGGAACAATAAATGTTTCACCTCGTAAGTCAGGTTGATTCTCTGTACGCATAGTATTTTGACCAGTGACATCACCTAAGTCATAACTGTGCTGATAGAATCTTTGACACTTATTAAACTCAGTGTTTAAATCTTTAGTTTCGATAAACGTAGAGATATTACCTTGTTCGAGTTTAACTTGTGCAAGACTAACCTCACCACCGTAATTAACATTCATTGGTGAACCATCTGGTAAACTAGTCAATTGAGTAAAGAACGACAACGCTGCATAGTGATCAGCGGTAGGTCCGACTGGAGGATTGAATACTTCTCCTGAGGCACCTGCTGCGTCTGAAACTTCTGGAACAAAGAACGAGAATGCATATCTTGACCAATCAAGTCCAAGTCTAAAGTCTGTGATTGGTGTAAGTTTTTGACTCGCTGTGGGACCAACACCAGCAGACGGACCAAAGATGCTACCACCAGTTGTTGCGCCTGGAGTTGGTCCAGTAGAACCACCTGCATAGTTTTGCAACCATGCTAAGTGCATATCACCAGTTACACTACCTTTTGCATAGAACGATGCAGTCATAACTTGTCCCGCGAACGAAGTTACATCGGGGATTCTCTGTTCAACTTTATAGTATTCATTGTTGTTGGTTCCACCCGCAAAAGATATTCCACCCTTCACGACCGCATAATAATTAGGATGACCCTCAACCTTTACTTGTTTCTTATCGAACTTCTCTCTCTTCAGTTTGTAATCAAGAACTCTATGAGTACCACTTGACTTACCAGTGTACGGATTGTTTCCAAAGAATCCACCAGTACCAGTTTGTGATACACGAATCCATCTGTCTGCAAAGAATGAATGTGAATTACCTGTGTAACCGTTTGGACCAGTAACACCAACACCTCTTTGCCAGAAGTCGAAACCTCCGTTGATTAATTGATTTTCATTGACTCGTAAAACATTATCATATGTGTATCCAGTCGATCCAGTGGGACTCTTAATATTAAGAGTTTGTCCAGGCGTGGCTTCATCAGAACCTCTAACCTCATAACTACCCGCACCAGTATCACTGAGTGCATCGACTACAGGATGTTGAATGTTTACGACAAACGTGTTAGGTGCTATTGCATCTAAAACTTTAATCGCTCTTGCTGGTGGAACATTCGTCAAACCTCCACCCTCATCAAGATAGTATGTACCAATACTTGACACGATATTTTCTCGAAGCGATATGTAACCGCCTGTCATGATATCGACAAGTCCAGTTGCTGCATTTGATTCAACGACAACACCAAGTGGTTGTCCCAAAGATCCAGACTTCGTATAGTCAGCGAGTTTCAGACCACTAGGAGCAGATGGATCTGCTGCAACAACCTGACCAACTGAGAATGACTCAGACCCAGTGTTAAAACCTTTCGAGAAGATTGTTGCGTCGTTACCACTTAGACCACCATAGAACCGTGATGTCATCGGGGTTCCACTACCACCACCTTCACCCGATCCAGTTTGACCGAGAACATGTCCTGTCATTGGTAAGAACACACCCGTAGTGACACCAGTGGCGATCATGACTGGTTTCAGAACTAATCCTACAACGCCTGGTCTTTCTTTCTGAATCTTACCTCGTTCCGCTCCACCAAAGATTGAGCAGTAGTAAACACAGCCTGGTGAGAGACTGTTACCACCGACAATAACTTTCTTCCAGTTAGTATCCGTGGTTGAAACCTCACCTAAGAATGTAAGATCATAAACATCTTTGTTAGGGACGTTTGAAACCATACCCACAACCTCAGATGCGTTAATGCTGTCACCGTGAGTTTCTGCGTATCCCTGAGCAGAGGCGAAAGTAAATCCTACGTCTTTACCTTCATTTCTATAACGAAGAACATTACCGACTTTGAAACCGTGGTTTGTTCTATTGATACGTTTCTTGTTTGCACCACGAAGTATATTGGTAAAACCAACACCAAAGTCACTTGTGGTGTATGTGGTATCAAACTCTACGAGAGGACCATCAGAATTACTAATGACGAGAGCGCCTTCTTTACCACCCGTTGCTCTTGTTCCAAAGGGAGTGTACCAAGCATCACCTGTTCCACCATAAACACCGTTACGACCATCGAAGTCAAGGTAGATATTGGATGAGAGTGTTGGTCCAAAGAATACTCTCGACACACCACCTTCTGCACTTGTGCTATAGGTTAACCCACACCCCGTGTAACCATAAGGCGCAGACGGATAATCTTCACCTGCTGATCCAGCGAGAGTACGTCCAGTATAGATCGAACTATGATTAAGTTTACCTTCTAACCATAGACCCTCTTTTGTTCTCCACATGTTATCTTTGTGTAACATGTAAGGTCGATCAAAGACAAAGTGATCAGCGCCTGGACCCCCGAATGGGACTGTCTTTTTTGGAGCAGGGCCTGTTACACCACCACCAACAATCAGTCCAGCAAAATCACATCCAACATGGTCGTCATCACTATTCAGAACTAAGATATTCTGATCAAAGTTATAACCGATTGTAAATCCTTTACCACTCTCACCATCATCACCGAGATCAGACGAACCAATAAGTTTACCATTCACTCGAAGTGATTTACCAATGCTAACATTATTACAGAAAGTTGTGTGTGTTCTAAGAACGTTACCACTGAAAGCAAATGCGAGCGTGCCACCTGTAGAACTTGCATGCATCATACCATCACCAGCGGTAGCACCATAAACTTTGAGTCTGTTTAACTTACCGATGATGTCAGTGTTTGTTCGAACTCTCCAAGTTTCAAAGGTATCATTCAGCGATACGTCAGGAATCTTGTAGTTGCGGAAAGCAGTTGATAGCGTGTAACCTTGAGCGCCGCTATTTGCAAAATCAAAACTGTGTTTACCATACTCACTAGGATAGATACTGCCAGTACCACCAGGCAAAGCCCACGATGCAGTATAACCAACGATACCGTAGGCATATGTGTAACCTGTGCAACCTCCAAAGTAACCTGACATCTATCTCTCCGTTATGCTAATGGTACAGGTGTACCGTTTAAAAAGTATGGAACATGATTTGCAAAATAAATTATATTCGCAATACCAGCAGGAACCGCTCCCTCGGCTGCAACATATGTACCCATATTTAAGACTTCAATTTTATATCTCGATGCGCCTGGTGCGGATGAATTATAATAACCCTGTGCGTTATCAACAAGTGTAGGATCAACCTCAACAGCAGCAAAACCATCTTGAGGATCAAAAGTATCCCCATCAGGATTTACTTGTACCTCACGATATTGTAAGTAAACAAAGGGTTGACCTGTCGCTGTGCTTACATCAATAGATTTTGTGCTATTTAAGTAAACCGCATATCCCAAGTCTTTATCTTGTGGTCTAATCAACACATGGCCTGGATTCAATGTGACTGTAAAATCACTAGGACTACCCGCAGATCCGCTGTTTCGACGAACTGTCAAGGGAGCATCAAGAACACCACTATCTCCGACCACCTTTTTCGCTAAAGCATAAAACTGTGCTTGTAACAAAGTTTGCATTTGAGTTAACTCTCTTGCTTGAATTGCAAAGCCTGGACGGAACCCCATCTGAACAAAGTTTTTACTTCTGTTGTAGTCATCAAGACCAGAATCTTGGAATTCGAAAAATACTGCCATGTTTGCTTCCTTGTATCTTTATATGTATATCAGATTTGTCTTATCTGATCTCCACCAATGATCGCTCTAAACACAATTCCTTGAGATTGCGTAATAGAGTCTGATGCTCCTAAGTTATTCGTGTATAGTGGTATTGTATCAGTCCCAAACTGACCCTCTCCGTTTTCAACTTCAACCACCTGTGATTGCACAATTGAACTATCGTTACCAATCAAACCTGAAATTTCTGCGTTGGTAGATCCCTGATCAGTAATACCACTAAAACCGAGGACATTGATGCTCACAATGGGGTCTTTAGTTGCTGATGCTTTTGCCGCTCTGGCACTTGTTTTTTGCACAGACTGAGTTCCAGACTTTGTTTTATAATTAATTTTATAAACTCTGTCTGATGCAACCAATTGTTTATCTCCCCGTGTCAACTCTACAAATACACCCGAGACGGACGCGATTTTATTTCCTGTGCTTCTCGTTTTTGATGTAACCTGTGATGAGTTTAATGTATCCGAGACACTTAAATTAGTGGTACTCGTCAATCTAACTTTGTCAGACATTCGAAACGCTGTATTGGTTCCAACTACCTTATCGATATTATCACCACTAGAGTGTTTAAGATTTTGAACTAATGATACAGAATCAAAGGATGTTACATCTGTGACTTTCTGTATTTCAGACGAGTCTATACTTGCAACAATCATACCTTTATCAGAGTTTAGAAGTGAAGGGAAGTCTAAATTTCCGAGAGTAAATATGGGTCGAATGAGTGGACCAAATCTACCAAGACCTGCAATGAATTCTGTACCGACGATCTGATCGATTTCTAAATTGTACGTCCCACCAACATCGGGATCAGCACTAAGTCGAACAGCGTTCGTTGACGTTGTGTATCCAGATCCAGTTTTTTGGATTATGACATCCCGTAACGCATATCCCCTTCGAGATGTCACAACATTGTCACTGTCAAAATCAAAAGCAAAATTTATAATTGCATTGTCAGACGTAATTTGTTGTAAAGCAAATGATGGTTTCTCATTCCAACGTAACTCTTTTAGTGCTGGATCTATATCAAAACGTAAGAGTCTACCTTTGATTGAATTCCAATAATTCAGTGTTGAGTTACTTAACTTTAGAGAACTAGTAGATACGGCGTTATCAATATCCTCTCTGGTAGGAACAGGAATGTGTGACGCAGTTAGGAACTTAAAAAACTTACCTGTAATATTGTAAAGACGAAGCCATTTATATCCATCTTCGGTTGATATAATTTCACCAAAGTTACCATCTGGTCGAATCGTACTGATAGATCCTTTTTGGTAAGCATCACCATTCTCAATGCAAAGATAAACAGACTGGGTATTGTCTGGTCCAGTTACTAAGACGTAATGATTTGAATTTTGTCTTGCAGGATCATAAGCGTTATACACACTACCAGATACCCAGTTGATTCGCTCTGTAATCAAAGCAAAAGAATCTTCACCTTGTATGGTCTTACCAACAACCGCACCTCCGAGAGATTGTTTCGCTTCATCAGATGTAACGGTTTCCTCTCCCTCTGCGTTAAACTTACCAATAACAAAGGTAACAGGATTTGTTTTTACTTCATCAACGAAAGCCTTAGCGAACGTCTTATTGACTAATTGAACTATACCAGCATTACTCTTTGCAGACATGTTTACTCCTTACTTACAACCAGACAAAGACTCAGTAGCATTGTTAGGTGATCCTACATTAGTATTTATAGCACTTAAGAATAAGAAAGCACCGAGTGATATATCTTTCATCTGTGAATTAAGACCAACAGTAACAGACCAAGAGTTTGGATGATGAAAGATCCTGAATGTATCGAGTCCGATTAATGCAGCGTCCAAACCACCAGTCCCACCACAAACTCCAAGTGGGTCAAGTCCAGTTTGGTGAGCGGTTGCTCCCGCCTCATTTTTATACCAAAGACCTCCACTGTCTTGAAAATGTTGACTAGTATATGATACACCCTGACCTGCAACGTATGGATTGTATCCACATGGATACAGATCAACTCCAGATGCGTTCTCTCTGAGGTTTGTGCTTGTAGCAAATCTGTACGGGGTATAATTACCAATTACAGGTATCTCGATTGGTATCGTTGATCCAGTCGTACCAGGCTGATCAAATATATCAGTTAAAACATAATTACCAGCAAGGAACATTCCAGCGGGGTGCAGAATACTTCTCACATAGTCTTTGTATGAATCCCAGTTGATTTCTGTATCAATGAGATATGAATAATTTTGATAATATTTATTGTCATGTATGCGTGCAAATCCGCTCAACAAACCTTGCTCGCTACCATAATACACACCACACACCGAACCAGGCGCAGCAGGTTTACCCGCAGCGTTTACAGTAGAGCAAGCCTCATAGGTCGCACCTGCTGGACCAGTGAATCCTGCTGATGCTCCAAGAAACGCACCCTCTGAACACATATGAACAAGTTTTTTGGGATAGTCAATCGCAACATCAGATGCATAAAATGACCTAAAGAAAAAGTCATAGGCATCTTCGGTGCTTTTCATTTGGTAGAAGTCTTTTACATACTTTAAAAAGTTTCTTACATTTACAGCAGAGTCTTGTGGAGAATCAAAGTTTACAAGATTGGTCGTGATTCCATCTTCGTTTGTAATGAAAGTTTTGTTGGGTAAACCAACTGCGTATATTTTTTTAAATATTTTCATTAACTCATCTGGTGCTTCATCTATGTCTTTCAATAGTGCAAGGTCACCGATGTTTTGCTCACACTCTAGAAATTTATAAAATAAAGATACGAATCTTGTAAACTTATCATAGAGTTCTTGAACGTGACTCGGTAAGCGATCCTTCGCATAAAAGTTAAAATCATTATTACCACAAACTTTGTCCTCACCGAGTTCTAGACTGAAGTATAATTGTGCTTCTCTTGCTGCATCCCACTTATCTTTGATCGCCTTAGGACCAACTATGGGAGAACCTGCTCCAGATATACCACCACCAGTGATTACAATTGTCATGAGGTCAAGATCTCTATGTCACCCACTCTAGTTGTAAGTAGTGTCGAACCAATTGCAAGCACAGTATTTGATCTTGTTCTAGCAGAGAGACTAAAATCTGTAGTATTTTGAATATCATTTAGTTGTATGCGACCGTTTTCATAACTCACTGATCCGACATCTCTGATGAATGTTCCTGCGTCTGCATTAAACATTTTCATAATTCCCCTACCATCATCAAAAATATAAACTAAGGGGAATGTTCCGTCAACGTTAGCAATGAAGTTCGTCGATCTCACAACGCCTGGTAAGTTTGTTCTTTGTAAAGAGTTTCGTAAAGTAATTGTATCTGATATGGTTCCCTCAGGTATTTCTTTTCTTAAGAATACCTCAAGTGTGTCTCCAATTATACCTTCATCAATAGAAGTCAAACCAAGAGAGAACACTGGGAAGTTGAATGCTGTATCAAAAGCGTTTACTTGATATGAGTTGATGTAACTTGTAATTTCCTGTGTAACTACATCAAGCGTACTAGGAGATCTGGTTGGATCATAAAATACATTACCTGATATGACAATATCAATTGGTGTTGGATCTACAAATGTTGGTAAAATAGTAACGACACCTTTTGATTTCATAACACTTAAAATATTTTGTTTTTGACCACCTGTTAGTAATGCACCATCTGAACCTATGGCAGATACATATACTCGACCATAGTTTGGTGGGTCGTTTTCTTCACCACCCCAAACATTTGCGAGAACTCCAGCAGTGGATTGTCGTAGTCCAACTAAGTAGTCTTGAGCGGTGACAAATCTATCCTGTGCTTGATAATATAAAGGTGCGTTTGTTCTAACACTTTCTATGGTTTCTCTGTCCGTGCCTCCGACACCAGGCACTATCGTTGTTACGACATTAATCCCACTGATGCTACTAGTAAATGAGGCTATGTTGTTACCTTCAGCCCCTGTAGTTTCAAAGTATCTAAATCTAATAACTGCTTGGTCATTTGGTGTCTTTCCAACAAAATCATCACCAAAATAAACTGCATAGTTCCCGCTAGTGGAAGTTGTCAAAAAGTAAACCTTTGACTCACCAGTGACACCTGCAATGTTACCAGACAAGTTTGATATATTTAAATACTCGTCTGTTTGTCCGTTACCGTTATCTACAAAGACTCGAAGTGTATTTGTATCTACATCCGAGGAAGGTATCTCAAATTTTTGGTGCTGTATTGTTGCATCATAGGTATCAATGACTGTATCAATTTGTTGACCTTGATACAATTCAACAACGGTGTCTCCCGATACTGCATAAGATCGAACAGGAGTCCACTTTAGTCCACCACCAACAACCAAGTCACCAGGCTGAACCGTTCCAGTTCCATTCATTACGACTTCTGCTCTTGCTCCTCTTTTTGAGGTGGGTAAATATGAAAGAGGTTTTACGAGTGAATATATTGACTCTTCTCTTTGTGCAGTATCAAGAAAAGATTCATTTGCGATCATATTCGCATAATAACCATATAGAGTAGAATTATAAGCGAGGAGATCAAGCAACGTTGACATCGCACTACCAGTGAAATCATAATCTGTAAACACACCAGAGCCTGAGAGATAGTCTCTCAGGTTAGTTCGTAATTTACCAAACTCTAGTTCCCCTAGTTTTATATAAGGACGGTCGCCTTCGTAAACCTCTACCATTATCCTATCCTCTCTGCTGTTATTTTGACTTCAACAGTTTCTACAGTTGAAGATGTGATTGATTTGTTTTGATAACTTATTTCGATGTCCATCCTACCTTCACTGACATCCTGATTAATATCAATATCATTCACTGTAACTCTAGGTTCATAAAATTCAATTTGATCTTGTAAAGCCGATCTAATCTGAAAGTTGGATATAGGGTCCATTTGCTCGAATAAAAATCTACGAAGTCCTGCTCCAAAATTACTATTAAAAGGTCTTTCAAATGGATTTGTTAAAACAATAGTTCGTAATGATTGACGAATAGAATCTCCATCATACACCCTCAGCACATCTCCACTCAAACCCTGACTGGTGTAAAGTGGAGATGGTTTGAAGAAAAAATTCAAGTCAGAGTATAAGTTATCAGGCGTAAGTATATCTCTGGTAGCGACTGCACTACCAGTGTAACCCGAACCCTGACCTATTGGATAAATCGATGACATATATACCTCTTCTTATTTATCAATATAAGCCATCACGAACACAAGTTAATGTAGTTATGTGTTTACTTTGCATCTCAAATGAGTGTTTTACTCCAACAATCAACCATTCACCATCAAGCATATTAAATGGTGCATCATCCACGGATTCAACGTTTGCTGATACCGTGTTCAATAACTTTATAAACTGACCAACTGCTAATCCAAAATCGCCTGGAACCTCAACGCTTACCTCTGATGATCTTAATAATTTTTCTTGCGCCCTTCTGAGTAATGGTGTTCTCATGGGTGTATTCCAGAACCTAGCACTTTTACTACCAACGTATTCAAGATACTCGGGGTAACCTTCACCGTAGTTTGGGAAGTCCGCTCCATCAGGAACACAAGATTTTATATAACGAGGTAATTTATCATAAACACTATCTGGATCGACGCATCCACAGATGTCTGCTGTAAATCCTCTTCCATTCGGACTGACTACAAGTCCTGTTTCGTCATCAACCTCTGCAACTCCCTTACATTCATACACACCAATGACATCCTGATACGGAGGTTTTACATATCGATCTTTTAGTGTGGTATCTATTCTATCTCCATACGTTGTTCCTTGAACACCCGAAACATTGATATCAATATCAGCGTAACGAACCTCATCGAATATATCACCGTCTAACCACTCTTCCCACCACCATGTGTTGAGATCCGAACCAACAAATTGATCTCCGATGTATTGTCTTACCAACTCACATTCTAAAGGCATGTTGTTGTTGATCGTCGTAGCAAGGAACTCACATATTTTTGACAGTTTTGGACATCCTACTTCATCATCGTTCTCATCTTTTAATTCATCTAGAGAATATTCATTTCCGTCTACACCGATATAAGTCGGAGCAGGTCCAAAATTAATTGTAACCTCCTCTCCTTCACCTGCCTCTTGCTGTGCTAAATCTTTTAAGTAAGATCTATATTTACATTCTCGATAGGCATCCTGTAAACTCTTAACAGCCTGTATCCATGCGATCATCTCATAACGAACTTTTTCAACAGCACGCAAACCTTCAATGTCAAGGTCAGTATGAGAGTACCATGTATTCTTAGAATTACCATCGTCTAGAACAGCGGTGTATCGAAAACCAAAAGATGTAAATTGTTCGTTTAAAATAGATGGTTCTGGGGGAATCAAACTAGATGTGTTTGGATCAACAGGTGGACGATTACCAATATGTCTCCAAGAGTCATAGTCCTCACGAAAATCATATGTAACACCTTCCTCTACAAATTGATTTTCTAAATCATATCTCGGGCGACTATGTTGTATGACAGGAGTAAAAAGTTTAACAGGCTTTAAATCGTAGTGACACTCAGGGCGTACCGATTCATACGGTCGCTTTCGGTCAAGAGAAACATCCTCTAGTCTAAATTTAGTTTCTTCTCTTTCTTCGTAACCCATGATACCTCTCCTTATTTATAACCCTATATCAAAAGTAAATCCAGCATATGGATTACATATTGATTCCTCGCATTGTATGGGATCTGCCTCTGTATCCGCTTCGGGGTACGATCTACCTGCTACACAATGTTCGATTCCTTGTTGATATCTAAAATGAAAATCAGCGAGGTCTATATGTGCTGTCATATAGTCGAAAGCACCCAATCCTGTTGCATCACTAAATGCTGCTCTTGCTAATTTAAATTGATCATAGGCTCTACAAGTAGGGTATTGTTCATAATAAATATCATAGATTCCCCACATGCTTCCAAAATTTGCATCTCTATCGTCGCTACAATCTTGAGGATATGGTGGACCCTCCTGATATTGATATGGTATTCTACCAGACCCAAAAGAATCTACCCACGGTTCAAACTTTAAGTATGCTACAGAATCCTCTGGATCTCTGATTGAAGTTTCACCTGTTTCTGGATCTTCTATTGTATCATACTCAGCCTCAATTCTTTCATATAAGTTCCTTAGCACATATATCGCAGGACTGTAAGTAGCGACTCCACCTCCAATTGATCCTGATTTAGTTTTGTATGCAGGGTCGAAAGTAAAGTATATCTTTTTGGGATATGGATTTATTCTACCAGATGGTAATCTTTGAGGACCGAACCTCTCTACTATTTTCTCAAACAGATAATTTGTAATACCATCTCCACGATCCGCAGTTTCTCCACCCCAATATTCCCATGCATCATCTCCTGCTATCGTGGGATCACGAGGTTTCCAGTCTACAAATGGTTCACTATAACAGTCGTCTTCTTCGGTGCATACGGGAGGTAAATCAACGAGAGAATCCTCACCCTCTGGTATTCCTTCGATACATCTTGAGTCATTTGTTGTGAATACATGTTCAAATCTTAAGTCAAAACATTGTGGTGGTGGTGGGGGACATGAGTGTGGGGGATCAATTGGTGACGTTCCATTACCAGGCGAATTTGTAATAGTAGCGTATTCGGTAATATTACGAAGACCTGACATTTCATGTAAACGACCATCTAACTCCTCACAATGTGAAAACCCTATTGGTCCAGTTGGTTCTCCATTTTCAAAATTAGTATTATAACAGTGTGCAACACACTTTTTACACGGACAATCGACATCATCATCTTCTAAACACGGACGATCTGGGTCTGCTGTAAAACCGCAAACTTGATACTCCGCACACAAACTACCTGCTATATTTGATATCGGCACATTTGTTTGTTCAAGTGGTGCTTGACCCGTACTTGATACACCACTCTGACACGGCGAATCGCTTGCAAAATTACAAACTCGTAGACCATCTGTAGGCGGATCAAATTCACCACTTAATTGTAAAAAGTGAAATCCCGTTTGAGAACACAGTCCGTTTACTAATAGTCCTTCATCACCCTCAGGTAGTTCACTCCCTTCAGAGTTCGCACCATCATAAGCATTATATTTGCAACAAATATCTTCACGTTCACTTCTAAAATCTTCAACAGCAGTAACAAGGTCATTGGGAGACAGTTCATCAAAGTCAACGTCATCGTACTTTGCTTGGAAGTTAGGTAACAAATCTAACGGATCTCCGACCTGTGTGAGCGGAATACCAAATCTAGGGAATGCGGATTGACATGGTAGCACTCCCTCTTCTCTTGGACATAATGGTTCTGGATATAAAACATTTTTTGCTCTACAAGCACAAGACTTACGACTCCATATTTTTACATCTGAAATATCAACGAGTGTATTTTCACTTCCTAAGTTATATACCTGTGTTCTTTCACATGGAGGACCGCCCTCTTCTAGCGGAGTACCATCTGCTCCAATCAAATCTTCTAGTCCAACGCAGTCTGATAATAAAACTCCATCCTCGCACGATCCATTACGACAGCATGATCCTACCTCATCAGCGGGTAGAGGAGGACCACATTCGTCTTCAAATTCTCTTAAAGCACATGGGTCTTCACTAAAAGATCCACTGATTTGACTACAGCATTCTGGTTTAATATTATCTGCACATCTACCTGCAACACAGCATGATCCAAGACCATCTTCGGGATCTGGCTGCTCATCGTCAAAACACTCACACTGTAGTTCGGGTGGACTTCCACTAAAACACCAAGCAGGACTGGAAGGTAAAAAAGCACCACAACAATCCCATTGTGGTGGTTTAAAACATGGCATCGGAGCGTTACCGTCTGCGAGAAAATCACCATAACCAGCAGAGTTACATTGAAAAGGCGGAATTCCATAACACTCGCAATACGCAGAATTATCACCAGGCCAAAATTTTTGATTACAAGTTGTTCCTACTGCGCCTGGTTTAGCACGACTTCTTTGCCAAGGTTTTGGATCTGCCTGCTGATACGCTAAATAAAACTCATAGTCTAACTGCCCACAAGACTTAACTGAAGGAGTGGAACATAAATACTCACCCTGTTCGGGGTAATCTTGAGCGCCTATAAACACACAGCATTGACCAAGACAGCCTTCACAATGTTCAAGCCCAGGCGATGGATACCACTGATTCGTTATGATATCATAATTCATGACCGTCTTTCCAAAACATGGTTGATCAAGATCTTCAGGGTCACCACATCCAGCGTTTACATAATCATTGTAGGCTAATACATAATCATAAGTGCATAAATTTCCCGAAAGAGTAGCATTTTCGCATGGGTCTGATTCTACACACTTGCAGGTATCCACATCACATAGATTATCGTCACCTTTATAATCACCACCAGTAGATTCACAAATTGCTTGAGTCGTGTTTGAACATTCTAGACCTATGCAGCACGCTCCCCGCTTTGGAGGTTCGCACTGCTCTTGACAGGGATCATCCTCACAGGATAATTCTGTATCACAAAAAACTTCACATCTCGGAGCAAGTATTGGTTGTTCAAAGTCATCTAACTCACCAGTCTCTAAGAGATCCTCACAAAGAGTACCTTTACCTTGAAACTCACCACCCTGATCATTGCAGTCATTCTCATTTGTCTCTATGCAATAATTTGGTGAACTTACCTCTTCATTACAAAAACAACAAGCACCTTCTTCCGTGTCATCTATACAGTCTGTATTACATTCATCAAAATCTTTCACACAATAAGAACGTGTTACAGGCTGAACGAACACTTCCATACCAACTCGAACCTTACCTGTATCTTCATCAACAAATTCATTATTAATAAAGTATTTTTCAGCCTTGACTTGAGGATGAATGACATCTTCATCCTGTAAACAGAATGGAGAACATGGTTCTTTATAATGTTCTATGATGGGAACATCACTCGTCAGATCAGCGGGTATTGCTGCTGGACCATAATGTATATACGCTGCAATATCATCACCGCAACAGCACATTCGATGCATCATGTTAACCCTCTACTTCTTCTTCACCACCATTATCGACTTCATCTTTACAGTCCTCAGTTCCTTCTTCTTCTCCCTCGCCTGGTTCGATGTCTTCTTCATCGCATTCACCATCCACTGCGTTTGCTGCTGTAAAGAAGTAGTGAGGTTCTTCGTTGTCTCCGTAATATACTTTCATGTCAACTATAGGGAAAGACCCTAAAGCAGAAAAATCATCTAAATCTGTTGTGATGCTTTCGAATGTATCAAAGCACTTCGCCCAGAGTTCGATGACATTGTTTTTCATTTTAGGTTCATCACCCTCTGGTTCGATTGCTTCGTTAATACAGAATGATCCTCGAATGGGTTGAATCTTCATACAACTATCTTCCCATAGTTCTGTGTCAAGTCTGTATCCAGGCGCTTCCCATCCCCTACGTTTTTCATAATCGTAGTATGAATCGTTTCCTTGTTCCATTGTGTTGAACGCTGGACGAGCAAAAATATCAACATCACTGTAGTCGCCGTTTATAACAAAAGGAACAACACCATCCTCTGGATTATCTGGATCAATCTCATGAACAACCCAAGATCTCAAACCTCCTCTTTCGATTGGTTTTATATTCCACATTGGTCTATTGTTTGTATAATCAAATGTCAGGTAAACTTCAGCCCAAGCGTATCTCCACTCTGCGAAACCTTTCTCGATTTGTTGGAATCCAAAGATCGCAGCGGGGAAATGATCTTTTACTCTACAATTTACTCTAAAGTAAACCGTGTCAATATCACCATCATACCATATTTTATATTTCTCAACATCTGGTCTAGGTCTATAAAATCTCATTGTCGATGCAAGACCGCCATTGTTTTGCAAAGACAGCAAATCATTATAACGAATGTTCGCTATATTAATGATTCTACTCTTTTCATTCTCGTTACCAGATATTGCTCCACCACGGTAAGTTTGAAAAATTTCTTTATTTTGGATAAGTGATTCAATCGATCTAAAGTTCCACTTCTTATCAATGCTCTGCCAGAAGTAAAAGTTCACAGCATTTGGATTATCTTTGTTAATCGCATTCTCAGCAAGTTGACCTATGAGTTCAAAAGGTCTTTGCTCTCCGTCTTTTCTTAACACAGAGTAGTCACCTTGATCGGGAACATAATAAATATTGTTTCCCGTTTCTTCTATGTTTGGTTCCTCTGGTCCCTTTAATACGGAGTTTGAATCCAAAACTTTTTTCAAGAAGTCACTAATTTTACCTTTGAAGTATTTTGGATCTACGGGAGCAAGTTCTGTGTCGCTTTCATCGTCATTCTCTGTGTCTCTGATTTCTAAATGATCGAGATAATAATTTCCTTCAGCAAATGAAGCATCACAGAAAGAGATTACATAAGACTTACCCTGCATGACTCCCTGTGCTGTTCCGTCTAAGGGTAAATTAAGCACATCTGTAACTCTCATATCACAGCAAAAAGTTCTTGTTCCTTCTCCAGCAGAATTTGGTGTAGTGAATTCTAAAATTAAAAAAGCACCTGCTCTAAGATCAATACTCTCTGCCCAGCCTATCATGTCACGAACAGCAACAGTTCCAGACAGACATGGTTCAAACATATTTTCGAATAGTGATAACTTTAATATTTCAGATCCTATTTGTTTAGAACCAGAATCTGTTACTATTTCCGCGTATGATATCTGTCCATCGTATTGATGAAAAATTTCTTCACTCATATTATAATATTATCGTTGGATTGGGATTACCGCTCCTCGGATAAAACTCCCTTGTTCTCGTTGTTTCTGCAAGAGTTGAAAATTCGTTGACTGTGAATCGTGTTGATTTTATCGTATCTTTAAATAATCTAAATGCTTCCTCTTTATATTTAGGGTCAAGAAGTTTTAATTTTCTTAGAGCAGTCTCATTGACTCTAGAATTGTTCTCAGCAACCTGCTGAAACACAGGAATATAACTTTCAGCATAAGTGCCTCCAGAGTTTCCAAGTGCAGGCACATTATCCGTCAGATATTGATATATGATTGTATCACGATAGTCAATTACATTCGTTGATTTTTTTATTCTAACGTCAAAACTAGTTGACGCAGAGGCACCAGCGATTTTAGTTGTCTTTACATTATATAAAGGTGAAATGGGAAAAGCATTTTTCTTATTCTGAAATCCAATCAACTTTTGATCTTCGTTCGTTTCAAACCGTAAGACTCTTCCATAGACTTGAAGATCACCAGCATCATCAAACACAAGTGCTGTGGTGACTTCATTCAACTCTTTTGGTGCAGACGATTTTGCAACTGTTATGTCTTGTGTAAAATTTTTACCGTTGGGTATGATCTTCGCTTGTCTAAGTGTTTGGTCCCAACCAACCACTCTTCCTAGATAGTGCTTGTTTACATTCACCCCAGTTCGTGGACCTCTTACATTTTCTCCTGATGATCTTTTAAGTGGTGCAGGTATTTTTAAATTTGTATCCCTAAAGTCAAACGAAACCCCAAGAGCAGTACCTAAAACGATAGTATCTCCGACCTTGAAATCTCTTGTTTCGTTTGGTGATCCCACTCTATCGAGGTACAAATACAAAAAGTTAACCTCACTTTGCTCATCGGATTGATCTGCACCTGAACGTGGAAATGACTTATATGGATTTATCACACCAGAGAACAAACATACTAACCACCAATAGTCTGCGTTACCATAGATTTTTTCCGCTATGATATCTGCGGTGTCTCCAGCCTCTGGAATATAGTCAAAAGTCGAGCGTGTGTTCTTGGAGTAATCATCAAATTTAAAAGCGACTCTGCGAAATACGTCAAGCATCTCGACACCATAGATGTCTTCGAAAGGAAAGTCGTAGTTTAATTTTGGAAATTGCTCAAAATACATATCAATAACCCTGATTCAATGCTTTACTGTCACGGTTTTGGAGATTAGTCTCTGTGAATGTCATTTCAAGATTAACAAAGGCAGATTTACCACTGCTATATGAAACAGGTATACCCGCTCCTGTATAATTAACATTTATTGCAGTGAGAACACACTTTGCTGGACTACCCAATCCGACAATTTTACCCTGTTTATTACCTCTAACATATCTAATCTTAAACTGCCTAGGAAACTTATATCTTGTCGTTCCCTCTCCACCTCCAGAACCTTCCAACGCTGGATAAGAAGAAGCACGAAATGTATCAACGATTTCGTGAATTACCTCAGTCTCTGCTGCTGATGATGCTGCTAACTCATAACTAAATTGATGAGTTCTGAAGTTAGGCGCTTGATAAAACTGTTCCTCTACAGGATTTTGTGTTGTTTGAGCCTCTAGTCCTTTTGCTACAACAAAAGCATCAGGCATTATTTGCTCTATCGCTGTTCCTAAACCACCCAAGATATCTGCTACGTTACCTGCTCCAATCGATTTTGCTGCATTAATAAGTTTTGCATTTACAACTCTATAACGATGCGAATTGTTTTCTAGAATTGCATTAGGAGCGTGCATTACAATTGTTGATACTACACCCCCATTTCTCGTAAACTCGTCCCCCGATGGATTGGGACCAGCGTATGTGGCTGAGCCAGGTTCGAAAATTTCAAAGATTACCTTATGTTCATTGTCATTAAAGTTGTCAAGCGGAAACCGTAAATTTGACATGTGTAACTCCTCTTTCTATATATGTGTATGGCATACAAGTCTAAATATACTCCAAAGAACGTAAAAAAATACATTGGTGATCCCACAAAAATTGTTTGTAGATCGATGTGGGAGAGAAAAATGTGTAAATACCTAGACTCTAATAAAAATATCATACGTTGGGGGAGCGAAGAGGTCGTCATACCATATTACTCCCCAGTTGATCGTAAGGTAAGAAGATATTTTCCAGACTTCATAGTGGAGAAAAAGGGATCGAATAATAAAATCGAAACTCTTATTATAGAAGTAAAACCCTACAAACAAACAATCGCTCCGACTCGTGGTAAAAAAACAAAGAGGCTTTATTTGAATGAATGTATGACATATGAGACTAACTCTGCTAAGTGGAAGTCTGCTAAACAATACTGCAAAGAGAGAGATTGGAAATTTTTAATACTTACAGAAAAAGACATATTTCAAAACAATAAATAATGTGGAGGAACTATGGCAGAAAGACGACCTAAAAATGTTGCAGATTTAGGATTTGCGATACGAAACAATCAACTTATTCGACAAAATAAGTTCGCTGTTGAATTCGTTGGTTCTGTATTAAATCAATTTGATAATGGTTTTAAACTTGATGATGCTACTCTACAAGTAGAGTCGATAAATTTTCCTGGCAGAAATTTAGCAACAGTCGAAAGACGTTCGCATGGAGTGGTCCAAGAATTTCCATACGAGCATCAGTTTTCAGGTGACATTGAAATAGTTTTTAAGTTACTGGATTTTGGAAATGGTATCACCATGAGAACGGTTATAGAAGACTGGATGGATGTCATAGTTTCAAGATCAAATAGTGCGGTAGAGGGGGCGGAAGGTAATAATATGATACTTCAAGATCGATCATCCTATACTTGCGAAATGCGTTTATTTGGATATTCACAAGGAGACGATTTCCTAAATTACTCCGCACCCCCAAAGATGACTGGGGTTGCTACTGAAGTATTTCCCAAAACCATATCACCAATGCAGTTTAGTGACACTGCTGATTCTTATCAAACTCTAACGGTCGGTTTTTCGTTTAGAGAATTTACACAACTATGATTAATGAAAGGTTATGATGAGTAAACTAAAAGAATTTGTAAAATCAGAGATACCAGAGTATCAATTACATTTGCCTCTGAGCAATAAGAATATATCATATCGACCGTTTCGAGTGAAAGAAGAAAAAATTCTCTTGCTTGCTCTTGAAGAAGGAACACAAGAAGCGATGTTGATAGCGATCAAGAATATCGTGAATTCTTGTTGTGATATTGATGATGGTGGATCTATTCCTATGACCGATCTTGAATATTTATTTATTAATATAAGATCAAAATCAGTTGGTGAAGTTTGTGAACCTCAAATAAAATGTCCACACACAGGTAAAAAATCAAAAGCGAAAATTAACATAACAGACATCCCTCCGCCTGATGTATCTAAAGTCGAAGACTCTAGAATAAAATTAACGGATAAATTGGGTGTTACTCTACGATATCCTTGTATTGATGTTTTATTAGATATTGACTTATATTCACCAGACACGGAGCAGATGATTCAAATTGTTGCATCCTGTTTAGATGAAATTTGGACTGAGGATAAGGTCATGAGTTGTATTGACGTTGATCTAGAAGAAAAAGTAAACTTTGTTGAGTCTTTAACATCAGATGAATTTAAAACACTAGGATCATTCATACTGTCCGTTCCAAAGTTAACACACACCGTAAAATACTTTGTCATCGACGAGGAAAAACAAAAGAAGGAGGAATACGAGATCACACTCACTGGGTTGAATGATTTTTTCACCTAACCCTTTCCCATAATACTTTACATTATTTCTATGTTCTAAACTTTCAAATGATGCAACATCACAAATACAGTTTAACAGAACTAGAAGAAATGTTACCGTGGGAGAGGGATATATACGTCGCACAGTTGACCACATGGTTAGAAAAAGAAAAACGACGTATAGAGGCTGCTAATGCTCGTAAACGATAATGGCTGAAACACCGTTTCTAAATTTCTTTGGAGGTGAATTTGATCCTGAGTCTGGTAGATTCAGAGATAAGCAGGGTAGGTTCGTACCTGCTCCACCCAAGATGAGTGAGCCATCACCCGCAGACGCTGAAGCCGATATGAAAAATAAGCAAGCAGCAGAAGATGTTCAAGATATAAAACAAAATACAGAGGACGCTGCTCAGGCTTTATTTGATTTTGCAAAAGAAAGAGAAAGTGATAAACAGAAAGAAAAGGTAGACAAGCAAAAAGCAAAAAGAGGTGGAGGCGGTCCTTCTGCTGCGGGTGCTGATGATGATCCTGATAAAAGTTTTCTAAGACTTTTTGGTGAGGAATTTACTGGTGACATTGAGGGTGTATTTAGAGGTATTGTCTCATCTATTCCTGTCGCTGACCAAGCACTTCGAGCGTTTGATAAATTTAAAAAACAACGAGACGCAAAAAAGAAACAAGGTGATATTGAGGCGGACACTGATATAGAGCCGACCGAAGATGCTCCCCTAGAGGAAGCGGGTGTTATAACAGATGGTGAACTTGATGAACCCAAACCCGTCGAAGGTAACCTCGTTGAAGTCATTCTCGAATTAAGAAACGCAAATTCTATCCTGATGAGTGTTGCTGGAAATGTTATAGAGATTGATAGAAAGTTTGCAGAACTTTTAGCACACTTAACTGACAAGCCTCTTGAGGATGTAGAAACGGAAAGAGAGGAAAGAAGAAAAGGTAAGATTCCTAAACAAGAAACACCAGAGTTAGAGGAACTTTTTGATGATGATAAAGAAGGTGGATTTCTTGGTGATTTGCTTAGTGGGGGTGTAGCAGGAATTGTAGGTAGATTCCTTCCAGCAATTGTATCCGCAATGACTGGTTCAGCAGTAGTCGCAGGACTAGCGACTATCGCAGTTGCTCTGTTGGGAGCAGCAGCAGTCGGTCTAGCAATAAGAGCGTTAATCAATGCAATTTCAGAAGATCAAGCGGAACAAAGTCAAAGAGAGCGAGATACCCAAACAGTAGATACTAAGCCAGTTACAAACGAAGAAGGCGAAAAAATGTTTATCGTCACTAAAGATGGCGAAGAAATGGTTGTCCCCGAATCAAAATTAACCACTGATAACTTCACCCAAGAAGAGTTAGAATCCGCTCGTCCTGTATCACAAACCGTCGATCCAGATACAGGTCAAGCACTCGCTGGTCCATCTACGATAGAAGAAGGTCCGATGCCTGATGCACTTGCTGAAACACCCCAGGCACAAGGTGGTTCCGCAAGACCGCATGGTGGAATTTTAGCAAACCTGTCGAGAATGGAATTTGACATCATGCAAAATACATTGTCTCATCTCCGTGGGGGGATAGACGACAAAACAGCAGGAGATTCGCTTCTTCACTTATATAAACAGTATACGGATTTACTAGATCGTCAAAGTGATGATTTCAAAGATGCGTATCCAGAAATCTATAGATCAAGTAAAAATATATTTTTCAAACAAGCCAAGAAGTTGCGTGGTGCCCCCCCTGGGCGAGCATCGTTCGGACGTACACCTACTGGGGATTTTAGAAATAGGGGACATGATATACATCGTGCTATTCTGGATGGTAAGTCTGATATAATAAACACATCTGGTGCCGCTGGTGAGATGGGTAGAAAATTAATCCAAGCATCGGATAAAGCATTCGTACGACCTAAAGAAAGAGATAGGGAAACTACCATATCAGTTCCTGTAGAAATGGCTCCTACGTTCGCGGATCAAGCAACACCCGCAGTTACTAGTAACGCAGCAGCATCTCCAGTATTACCATCACCCGATGGGGGACTTGTTGAACCAAACCCCAATGATACCGTATCAGCAGATGCAATTAGGGCAGGTGCTGAAATGGAAGTTGCATCGGCGTCTGTGTCACCCACCAGTGGAGTAGGTGGAGTCCTAATGAATCAAGTTGATGCTTCTGAATCTACTACTAACCAAACCTATGTTGATGCAAGTGGAACTGAAACACATACTCAACACGCTGCGTACAGAGATGCTGCTAATGGTAATAGAGGTAACCTGTATAATTAATAAAAAAGAGGGCCCCGAAGGGCCCTCTGAGAGAGAAGAATAGCGTAGTATCAACTATTCTCGTTCATCAAATCCTCAAAATAATCCATAGTGGATTGCTTATCACTTGAACCGCTCTCTGTTGAATCACTCACACTCTCGGAAGGTGTGGGTTGAACATCCTCAATTGTTTTCTCCTTTACAGGAGCAGAGGCACGGATATCAGTACCAACGACTGCATCAAGTTTTTCTTTCAACTCATCGTATGACTTGAAAGTTTCAGGATTAACAAACTCTCCGAGTTTGTGTTGTTGGTTCCAGACACGCTCCAAAGCGGAGTCATCACCCTCAAACAATTCTGTTGATGGAGCAAACTCGGACTTGTCATAGTTTACATAACCACCAACTTTACGAATCTTCAATTTGAAGTCCGCACCACCCCAGAAGTCGAATGGGTTGAGCGGTTCTTCATCTTGAAACTCAGGTTGCATCGCTTCTTGGATCTTATTGAAGATCTTTGGACCAAAACGATAGAGGAAAACTTTACCCTCGTTATCAGGGTTTGCAGGATCAGAGACAACCATGATGTTAGACACATACCGTGTTTGACGCTTACGGGCGCGAGCGATATCTTTGTCAGACTCAACACCGCTGTTCCAAAGACGACTGTTCATTTCAGAAACAGGATCTTTTTCATTCAGTGTCGTGCGAGACTTTTCGATGTACCAACCGCCTGGACCTTGGAAAGTATGCTCGTAATACTTAGCCCACGGAAGTTCCTCTCCCTCACAAGCAGGAAGAAAACGAATCACTGCGTATCCGTTACCAGATTGATCTCGTTGAGGCATCCAGAAGCGATCATCCTTGTAGGACTCCTTCTTATTCATTTGTTCTAACTTTGCAGTTAGATCCCCGATGCTACTCTTTGAACGCTTTTTAAAATCAGAAAATGAACCCATGTTTTATCCTTTCCGCGAGGAACTCCCTCGCACTAAACTTCGCGGGAACTCCCCGCTTCCATGTATTTATACCATAAACAAAAAACAATGTCAACTTAAAAAGGTAGTTTTGGTTTCTTGGATCGAATCAGGTTCAAGTCTCTACCCTCGATTTCAAGTTTTTCCTTGATAGGCTTACCAAGAAACTTTCCAATGACTTCAATATCGATCTCATTTTCTTCTGCAACTTTAACAACGGCATCTATATAAGATGTGCTAAACTTTCTTGCATGTTGCTCGACTTGTTCAGAGATCTCTTTTACGTCTGGTATACCCATGTAAACTCCTTTTGGTGAATTATAGAGTGTCTCAGAAATAGGTCAACTATTTTTCCTATATATTTATGCTACTTACAGGAGATAACAAATGGGATTCGAACAATACCTAGCATCAGGTCAAACAGGCGATAATGTCATTATTGGTGGTGCAACATATACGATTGCAACTGACTTTGGTGCGGGTGGTGGTACAGGTTTTACTGGCGCTCACGTTCAAATTGTTAAAACAGCATGGGGTGATACCGATACCGTTAATCGAGTATCTAGAATCAAACCCCTTCCAGTTCAAATCATGGGTTCCTCTAATAACAACACAGGTTATACAGGTGCTATTATTGATGCAGCATCTGAGGCTTTGAAAGTTACTGGTGGTGTTCGTCTTGAGAATGAAAGAATCAAAATCGGTGACATGGGTAATCATAATGCCAGAACAAATGTCACTGTTACATCTATCATTCAAGTCGTCGGTCCAACCTTTGGTAAGAGTGGTCCCACCGCTTATGGTCCTGGCAGAATTAGTGAGACTCACTTTGCTCCAGTGAAAGTCACTGGTAGTGTTCAAAGCATCGGAGCGGACATGGTTCCGTTTAGTGTAACCTTTGGTTCGAAGTCTGCTAAACCCGAGATTCGTAGTCTTTATGCTGGACCTCTTGGTTATACGGGTGCGACAGGTTATAAACTCACCACTGAAAATAGAAGAACGCTTGAGAAAGATATCGATACCGTTGCTGTTCAAGGTATGCACACAGGAACTCCTGTTGGTGTAACTGCTACTACTGGTGGTGTTCAAATTCGTAAATTACAATATCCTTCGAATGGTGTCCCATCATCTCTCGAAACAGCCTTCCAAGGTAATACTGATGGTGACCGTGTTGGTATCATCGGTATTAAAGGTGCAACCGCTGTAGAGGTTACAGGTGGTGTGCGTCTTTCTCATATGCCTGCTGGTGGTAGTTTTGAAGTAAGAAGTCTTGGGTATGGTAGAGACAATGTTGCGATTGGTGGTTTTGATGGATCTACCGCTGCTCATGTCAAGATCTTCGATTCGAATGGTAAACCTCTTGGTGTATCTGGTAACGGAGCATTAAAGGTTGCAATTGATAATGGTACATTCACTGGTACTGTCACACTTAGTACGAATGTTCATGTGAAAAATGCAACTGGTGATGGACTCAAAATTAGAGGAATCACAGGTAGCGAAGTTGTGGTCAAGGGACCGCTTGGTGGAGGCGCTATAGAAGTTGCAAGTCCATCTGGTTTAAACACCAGAGCATTATCATCAGCGACCGACTCAGTTAATATTGGTGGTGCGATATCAGAAAATGTTCAAGAACTTAAAACATCTTTAAATAATCTATTCACAAATTTCTTCTCTGAACTCGGTATGAGAGCCGATACATTCAATATTAGAAGTGATGTTAGAGATGTTAAAAATGATATTGAAACGTTCCTGCGTACAGCATCCTCAGGTTTCACTGCTGATCAGCAAACTGCATTTAATGTTGTGGTCACAGAAAATAAACAACCATCAGCACTTGCATCTGGAAGCATAACTGTTTCTCAGAATCCTAGAAACTTGGGTAATAGACCATTAACATCTGGTGTTCATGTGCAAGCAGATCCATCAAATAGTGGTGGTGTTGTGATTGGTGGTAGATCCACTATTACGAATGCTAACACTGGTTATCTTCTTGAGCCAGGTGACAGTATTTTCTTAGAGATTGATAATACGAATCAAATTTTTGCTCGAAGTAAAAATAGGTTATCACAAACAGTTAACGTAATCGGATCGTAAAATGAATCGCTCTTCTATAAGAAAGAGAAAGTTAAAAAATAAATCTATAGAGAAATCATACTCTGTCAAAAAAACTATGATCTCTCTGGGTGCTGTATTTCAGAAATCTGTAAACCTCAGAAAGATCAAGAAAACTGACCTTACATCTTTTCCAACTAAAGTTGTAGTAGGTTTCTCAAATCAAACAAATTTAGTCATGTTTGAATATTCATCAGATACCACTTCCCAAAAAGATATGGACATGATCTCAGGGTTTTTCTCGAATCTAAAAAGAGGCGATCCTTTTGAAATACCAAAGGGATTGGGAGAATGGTCGGACGGAACATCTAAAAAAACAGATCTGATGTCGGGTACATTTAAGTTTCAGAAATATAAAAATAATAATTTTATAATTGCAGAGAAAGATGCACCAATGGGTGGTGACATGTACCAAAAGGTTTTACAGGGTAGACACTTCATGCGACCACTTCAGTTCAGTCATGACAAATTACAGAATAGTAAAAAGTCATTAAGTAAAATTATAAATTATGTAACTCCACTTTCGTCTGCGATTGATGTCGGAAGTGTTTTGAAAATAGAGGGTACTCAACAAAACGACGGTCAGTATACTGTTATAAATGCAGAAACAAACGATGGATTAGAGTCCATCGTTGTGAGTCCTCAGATACCATTCGATGAAGATAGAATTGGAATGGAGACAAAGTTTAGTATATTAACAGAGAGCAAGAGATCCGTTCAGGGAACTACGGGACCATCTCCCGCGTCTGTGTTATCATCAGATGAGAATAGAGAACGTCAAGAACGACTTGCAACAAGGCCTGGTTATAATTTAACACAGCAACGCACTTCACCACCATCCACATCAACTGGGTCCGCACCTCGATCTACTGGTGGTGGTGGTTCATCTTATTAGTAGCGACAGCGGGATTCGAACCCGCACTGGATGGATTTTAAGTCCACTGCCTCTGCCGTTGGGCTATGTCGCCTGAAAGCCAACGACTGGATTCGAACCAGCAACCTGTTCATTACAAGTGAACTGCACTACCATTGTGCTACGTTGGCTAAAAGCGTATGAAATCTTTGGTGTATCGGTTGCTACATCCAATCGATTCCATATTAGCAAACTAATCCATATCCCACAATTCATTTAGATGATCCATTGAACTTGGTTTAGGGTCAATCTCTAATAACATACGAAAAACACCATCAGTGGAAACCCACTGCTTCAACCCGTCCTCAGTTTGCACCAAGACCTGATCTTCTTTTGTTTCGATGATCAGACCATGCGAAAGGCTGCTTTTCATAATAACTTTTTCACCAACTAAAAATTCACTCATTACCGACTCCTAAAATACTCACGCTCAAGGCGACGAATGTTCTCACTTCCCTCCGCTATAACAATTTCACCAGCGGTCTTATGACCATAGATCATGTAACCTTTACGCTCAGGAATATGTTTATCGACACACTTTACACAATGATGTGTGCCTGGAACTGCCTCTAAACGAGCAGCGGGGATTTCATTTCCACAATCAATGCACTTCATTTTTTCCTCTTTTTTCGTTTGTTCTTATTCAGAGTCTTCAAAGATGGGGGACCAGTCCAACCCAGTTTTTTGAATTCTTCCAAATCCTTGTCGTTGAAAAGTTTTTGTTTTGGTGTAAGTGACTTTGGTAATTTAGCATCATTACTTCTACTACCATGTCTGAGATACTTATTTTTTTCTCCCATCACGAGTTATCCTTTACATACCATATTACAAAGGTTGTCGCTAATGTCAAGCATAACAAAGGTGCGAAAACGTAACCAAAAAAATCAACTATGCTCACCTACACGCTCCTTGAGTAATTACTCATAACCTCACTGTCAGGATTGTCAGTGTTTTGCCTTGTGATGGTTATGACGCTTCTGTTGCGAGTCTTTCTTTTTTGCTCACTTGGGGTGCTTTCTCTCCAAGAATTTTTACGAGATCCACCACCGATGCAAACACAAACAATGAAACCAAAAAAATACAAAAATACCAAACTAACAACTACCGCTTCCATTTTAATCCTCTGCGTTTCTTGCCAAGATCATCAGAGGTGCAACCCACAGTCCAACAAAAATTCCCGAAAGTTGATCGTGGGTGAACCATAGAGCAACCGAAATGAGAATGGACATGAATCCTGTAAACCAACAATATTTTGACAATAGATTATTTTTCTTAAACATCATACACTCCTTGAATAATTACCTTTAACCGTCCGACGCTCAATCGCTGCTTCTGCATCTTTACGTCCGCGACGAGACTTCATTGTGCCTTTACCCCAAGCAGAGCGAATCACGGTGTGACGCTTCACCGCTGATCCTTCACGCTCTGCTTCAAGGTCAAATTGATCAATCACTCTTTTCGCCATCAAATAACTCCGCTGTGGTTTCTGCATTCATACGGGACTCAATGATATCACGCTGCTCTCGTAACAGTTTAATAAATTCATCGAGCGTGTCAAGATCAAAACCACCACCTTGATCAGTCGCGTCTACGTTGTATAGGTAGAGTGCAGGGTTAGCATCACAGTCATTTGTGATGGTATACTTAACATTGATTGATTCGTTGAATTCCATTAGATACGATCCTTATAGATGTTGGGAAGAGAACCGATTGCTTTTAATTCACGCATTGTCTTTTTCTTTGCGTTACCTAATTGTTCGATGCTCTTTTGTTTACGTCGATTTTTACGCTTACGATGTTTTGCTTTTACATCAATCTGCTTACTATTAGGCATCAGAACGCTCAAAGAAAAAACCAACAAGGAAGAATGAAGGAACCCACAGACCAACGTAAGTGGCTTCATCAATACCCCATGCGGAATAGGCGAAAATTGAGAAGGCGATAGATCCAAAACCAAGACCGTAACAAATTTTTGCGAGTGTATCTTTCATAATAATCTCCTTTTCAAAAGTGTAACGAGTTGAACGTTATCTGTCAAGTCATTTTTTAAACTCCCCAAGCAGGACTCGAACCTGCGACGTATCGGTTAACAGCCGATTGTTCTACCAACTGAACTATTGGGGATCTGCCCTCCGAAGGAACGCTCTCGGCAGGATTCGAACCTGCAATCTACTGATTAGAAGTCAGTTGCATTATCCGTTATGCTACGAGAGCCGAAGATTAATACTTCAGTCTCGAACCATTACCAGAACGTGATGTTCTCGAACGAGATGCTTTTGCTTTGACTTTACTCTTGCGTGTCTTTCCGCCTTTAAGAAGACGTTGGACATGCGCCTGTTGTGAATTTGTTAACCTTGCCATTAGTCAGTAGTCAACTTCAAACCGTCAGCAGCGTTGATAGCGGCAGACTCAGCAGCAGATGGAATCGTCAAACCATTTACGAATGATTGTGTGTATTGATTACGAAACTCTTCGACAGGATTCATCATAAACACAACATGAATATCCTTGAAGTCAACACCATTCTCTTCTGCGTCACCATAAGGAAGGTATGGAGCAAGACCAATACGACCTTCACCAGCAGGCAAAATAATTGCAGGCTTATCAATATGAATACCTGTATCGGTTTCTGTAACTTGACCGATCAACTCTTCACCACTGTGAACACGAATAATTTTTACTTCACTCATTTTGAATCCTTTTTCTTCAACTCTTGAATCCACTTCTTAGTGTCAACGCTTACCACGGGAAGTGGATTTCTTTTTCCCTTGAGGTACGCTTTTTGCATTTGATTGTGTGTGTCTTTTCCTGTGCTTATCACCGAAAACCTTCTCCCAATTTTCATCCCATTTACTCTGGTTTACTTTTCGATATGTATCACCTTTACCTGCGCTCATTGTACCTTCTTTCAGAGTGTTGTCAATAAAAGAACTGATAAGATTTCTCTCATCAGTCCCAAGTGTTATTTGATTGAAATTGTAACTGGTTTCTTTTCTTCTGGAACATTTCTATGAAGATTCACAGACAAGATTCCATTACTCATTTTTGCATCAGAGACTTCCCAGTATTGTGAGAGTGGGATTCTTGCAGTAAACTTTCTGCGTGCGATGCCTCGATGCTCGTATGATTCCTCAGTGTTCTCGTCATCACTTGCTCCTCCACAAACTTCGAGAATGCGAACATTCGTTTCAGTAGGCTTGACAGTAATATCAATTGTTTCTTTATCATATCCAGCAAGAGCAAACTCCAAGACTGCGTTATCTTCATCAATTCGTAAAAGGTCATATGGCGGAAATGTTTGTGTGCTTCGTGACAGGGATTCGAACCAATTGATGTCTTCCCAAAATTTTTCCGACAGACCGACAAAGTGTTGTGTATTAATCATTCTTTTCTCCTTTTATAAGCGAGTAATACTAGAGTCCTGAACATCAGCGACTCATATTATTTATAGAAGAATAGGGCCGAAGTCATCCCCTACTTCGACCCTATTCAGTGATTCGTGCCTGGGGTGGAGTTCAGTTTACCACCATCGTTCGGGATCACACTGCTGCTATATCCCTACTAGAACCTCGTCTATCCTATCTCAGTCACTTGACCGTTGACGCGGGAACGAGTACCTTTGTCCGCATGACGAAAACATTTTCAGTCACCAGGCTGGAGTGAAGAGATCAAACTCACTCCATGATTCATATTCGATTGTCGCCCGAGGGCTAAACCAGAGGTGGGTCTTTCAACCCACTTCTGTGATATCGATGACTAAATCAAGCCATCATAAAACGGGAACCGTCTTGGGCGTAACCGTAGGTACGGTTGCCTGGGTGGGTGTCCACCATGAAGTAACGAGTCTTACCCGTTGAAGTTTCTTCGGAAACGATTTCCCAGTTTCCGAACGCTTCGACCATCGACTTCACATCGCTAATGGTAGCACGAAGGTTTGCAATACCAAACTTAGCACGGGCTTCGTTAGTAGTGATACCCTTGTTCTTACCACCACCGCTGTAGAGGTAGTTGATCAAACGACGCTTCTTAGAGAGATTGTTGGACATAGTAAAGATCCTTATCGGTGTTTTCAACATTGAGCGACTCGACCCACCGTTAGTCTTTGTCGCTGACATGTAATTAGTTTAACAAGTTTAAAAAAAGTGTCAACCATTAAGTTGAGAAACTTTTGAGTTTTCTTCGTTTGCAATTTGAATGCGAAGACTGTGAATTTCTTCATCAATACGGCGATTGATTTCATCATCAGTTCCATAAAGATTATCATACGCCGTAGTAACCTGATCATCAACATAACTTTTGATTCGACGTTCACATCTACGAATGAGATATGAAACCAAACCGATACTTCCGCATACAACGACAACAGTTTCCAGTGGGATAGTAATTTCCATTATAGTTCTCCTTATGAACGACTATGATCTCGGTGGGGCTCGAACCCACGACTCACGGATTAAAAGTCCGTTACTCTACCAACTGAGTTACGAGATCCAGAATTGGTAGTCAGGAAGTGTCCTCCCTGCTACCTTAACAACATTTATTGAAACGTTGTCAAATCAGCATGTTTTTTGTCGTGCCCGAACCATACCTTGTCCTTTAGTTCCATGTATTGTAGTCTTGCGAGATTGTATGTCAAGACTTATTTTGGAAGTGGCGCTTCGTAGAAGACTTCTAGTGCAAGTGCCTTTGCAAGTGCGTGTTCGGCTTTTGCACCTTTCGAGGTTTCCCATCCTGCCATCATATAAACGGCAGTGCATTTATCACAAATCGCCACCATGTCTCGTTTTAATGCGTCCCGCATAAACTCCTGATCCTCATAATTTATATCTGGATTGAAGTCACTGGGGTCACTGTCTGGTTGAAACTGCGTTCGATCCATATCTGCGGGATTTACTACATCCCAGCCTTGGGCGCGAAGCACCCGCGTCTGTCGGTCAAATGCAGGATAGTTATAATCGTGGTGACCACGCATCGGTCCTGCAACATAAATTGTTGATTTTCTACTCATCATAAAACTCCTAGTACGCCGTCTTGGAATCGAACCAAGTTTACACGATTATAAGTCGTACTGAGAAATGCCAGTTCCTCCCACGGCGCGTTGTTCTTCTAACTGTCTCCATTCACGAACCATCGTTCTATATCTTTTATCTGTTCGTGCAGCATCGTAAGCACGTTTGAAGATTCGTGCAGACTCCGCTTTATCACAAGTCATGTGATCTAACTCTTGTGGTTTGATTCTACCCTGACTGTCATACTTCTTTCCACTTCGATGATTTGCGTAACGTCTTGCTCGCGTCCATCCCATCATAAGAAACTTGCGAGACATGTCAGCCCCAACAAAATCACCCACATCCAAATACCCATTGAACATAGCAGTAATAGTATTCGCTGATTTATATGCAATTTCTGGTGTGCGGAATCTCCAGTGTTTGCAGATTTTTGATTTGTATGGTTCAACTAAAAGTACCCCCTGTTCTCCTCTACCGATTCTATATAGTTCGGGTTGTTTTGAAAAATCGATTTTGTCATAATCAAGTGTATAATCAAACTCAAGCATTTAAATAATCTCTAATAGTTTCCTCTCCAAGTTGAAGAGTTGCTTTTTCATATCCACCAATCATAGTGTTACATCCAGAACAAATCAACCCACGAACCTTATTTGTTTTGTGACAATGATCGTGAACGAATACAGGCATAGGCCATTTTGCAGGCGGACGACCTTTTTTCTTTCTGTTTTTTTCTGCCTGTAAACGAAGTTCATCTTCCGTTTTCTTACACAAAG
>VTLG01012265.1_pt1 | contig 34945 bp, 58 predicted proteins | sample 4694571 | NCBI WGS metagenome assembly VTLG01 (sample SAMN12604809, study PRJNA352737) | marine metagenome | biome: ENVO:00000447; feature: ENVO:00000209|ENVO:00000569|ENVO:01000036; material: ENVO:00002151; isolation source: viral sequences binned using virsorter ...
TCAGCCGTACTAGCTGCTGAAAGAGACTCAAACTTTACACTAGATGATATGGAATGATTCATGTCCGCATAAGCTGGTGCGGATACAAGAAATAAAAATGGAAGTAGCTTTTTCATTTTTTAGGTTTAGGGTCGATTATTTCAGCACCTTCTATTTTAATAGGTGTTACTACCCTTATAGTTTGAACCATACCATTTTCTGTGGCAACCTTGTCGTCTTTCTTATTACCTTTTTTAGCCTGTTCCAATCCAAAACTGGAAAGTGCAGTAGCCAGCAAACTTGCAGGAAAAGTTATATCCTGCTTTTCTCCTGTAGTAAGACCTGGAATCTTAGGCAAGTAGTTGCTCGTAACGAGAAGGCCACTCCAAAAAACTACCAGAAGCCTCACTGCGACTGAGATGTACTCAAATTGTTCTTCCTTATCTTCAAACTTTTCTTTTATCTTATCCATCATACCTTTTTTCTCTTCAGCCATAAAACTCAATATCTCTTGTTATATTCTAGCAATTTAGCTATGTTTGGAAAGTAACACATAAAAACGATGGTAAAAATTCTAAAACCTATCCTTCTAGTCTTTATAAAATCTAAAGCAATGAAGAGATTGATAGTGGATCTGTTGAAAGCAATCGCCAAGCAAACGGACAATAGTATAGACGATCAGGCAGTGGACTTCATAGAAGCCAGAATGTTTCCAGGATCTACTACAACTCTTCAATAAATGAAAGTTACTAAATTTCTCAACATTGATATAGAACCAGCACCACCAGAGTTGGAACTAGAGATAGAAATGCAGTGTAGAGAAATTATGAAAAGTAATAACTTAGACAGTGTAAAAAGATACTGCACTCACCTAGTTAGAAAGAAGTTTGACCAAGATATATTTATGGCCTCTTTACTAAATAGACTTATAGAATTAGAAGCTGATCGTGTAGTAAAAGAAATGCGAAGAGAAAAAGCAAAATATCCATACCCTAAAACGGCAAAAGAAATTTTAAAAAAGTTTTTCCGTGTTTCTAAATAATATCTTTTTCTGTAATATCTACCCACTTAAACATATCAATACAGCCAAAAATGGTGTCACTAAACTCTCTTTCTTGGTATCTGAAAGTTCTTTTTAAATCTGGGTCGTAATAAACTTGTCCGATATAAGGACTTTTTGGGAAAGCAATTCCTAGTGATGATCGAAAGTAAATAGACATAATAGTTATTTTAAGTTTTTTGCTTCCTACCTTCAATTCGTCTTTGTACAGACTCTCTCCACATCAATTCGTCTTTAGCTTCAGCTATTTTATACTCGGAGCTAGGAAATTCACGTTGCAATGCTTCATAAGCTACTTTTCTTACCCATGCAGTACCTCGCATACCCTCTTTATCAGCAGCTTTTTCTATAAGTTCTGCTCTATTAGGGTCTATTAGTACCTGATAATAGCTTTTGTTTCCGTGTTTTAGAGCCATTTACAATGTTGTTCTTGTACTACTCTACCACCAAATTGGCAAATCGGCTTTATCAAGTTGCTTTTCCACATACTTTTTCCTAGCTTCTTTGCGTTTTTTAATTTTACCCTCACGGACTTCCCTAGCTTTCTTAAGGAAGTCAATGATACTACCTAGATCCCTAGTTGTTGCTTTTGGGATCTCTTTGTATAGATCTTTCATCAGATCTACTCGAATATTCTTCTGCATAGGCAACAGGCATAACCTCCGTAAGAGTCTTGTAGTATTTTACTCCAAGCTGTTTATTGTGCTTGGAGATATACCACCCGTGTTCATTTTTGCAAATACCAATCATTAATGTACCTCGCTCCATCTATCACCAATAGATACTTCAGCCAGTGCAGGAACATTACCCAACCACTTGGCTTCAGCTTTTTCCATTGTAGTTTTAAGAATCTCAGCCCACTCTTCGGCAATATCTTCTTTAACAAGAAGTATCAATTCATCGTGTACGGCTGCTGCAATCCTTACTTTATCTTCGCCAGCCTCTTTAACTTGTGTCCATAAGTTTCCTAATGCACATTTTAGTATGGCTGCACCAGCACCTTGAATTGGTGTATTGCATCTAACAGTAGTTCTATTAAGATCACCTTTCAAAAACCTACGCATATTAGATACTGGAACTCTAGTCTCAGGCCATTCATCATCTTCCGTGGACCGTGAAAGATAGTTCATTTCTTTCTGCCAATCACGAATACCACTATATGTATTTAGCCAGTTATCACGGATTTTTACAGCTTCATCTGGCGACATAATTACACCACTGCTTCCAGCATACTTTCGTAAACCTTCAGCACCAGCACCATATAGCAGACCAAAGTTTGCTGACTTAGCAATCTGTCTGTCGCAACCCATCTGTGCAGCCGTGTAGTCGTGTAAATCTTCTCCACGTTGAAATGCAGCAGTCATGTTCTTATCTTTGGCTAACGCAGCAGCAAGACGTAACTCCATTTGCGAGAAGTCAGCATCAACTATCTTCCAACCCTGGGGAGCCTGTACACATTGTCTAAACTCGGAATCTCTTGGTATTTGCTGATTATTAGGCTTTATACTAGACATTCTTCCTGTATCTGCCCCAAGCTGCATATAAGATGCTCTAACAAACCCATCATCTGACATCTTATCTTGTATGCTTTCTATCATCTGCCTACGCTTTTCTCTACGTTTCCAAGTCATAAGTGTCTGAATCGTAGGCGAATCAGCAGCACAACTTTTCAAAGCATCTTTCGCAACACTAGGTTTACCATCATTATTCACTGGTGTATAACCAAGAACTAACTCAAGTTTCTCTAGTAATTGTTTAGAACTTTTAATGTTGAACCCTGCATACTTCTTAGTGCCTAGTCTGATTGAACCTTGGTCTTTCGCACGAAGGTTGAACGAGCCATCTTCATTTCTAGGTAACTTTTTTCCAAGTGGTAAGTCATTATCAAGCTCTCTGATAAATTCGTTACCAAGTTCTTTAATGTCATCTTCATAATCAATTCGACATTGTTCTAACTCTTCTCTATTCCAAGGTAGCCCAACTCTCCACATCTGAGCCATAGCTGGTAAAGCTCTGCACTCCAGGGTATATGCTCTATGTAAATGAGCATTTCTAAGTTTCTGATCTAGTATTTGATCTAACTCTAATAAAACTTCTATATCTTTTGCAGCGTATATTAACTGCTCTTTAGATAATGTTTCAGCACCCCAATTAGATTTCTGTTGTTCTTTGGATATATCCATATTTAGCTGTCTTTTAGCTAGTGCATCAAGACCATGCTTAGTTTGTGGTATTCCGTTAGTTAGTAGTCTGCTGGCTATCATGCTACATCTAACAAAACCATTGAGATGTATGTCATGTGCCTGTAGCCAACCAAGATCAAATACTGCGTTGTGTGCCAGCCAGTATCTACTTTGACTACTGAAGAACTCCTCTAAATAGTTCCAATCGCCAAGTTCTAACTCGAAGCAATCTATGACAACTATGGTTCGAGAAGAAAAACACCCCAACTGAATTAGTCGGAGCTTACCTTCTTCTGGTTGTAGCTGTAATGTTTCTGTATCAAACGCAAGACTGTGTGCTGTCTGCAATCTTTTTAGTTCTGATATTCCGTAGTAAACAGAATACTCTTGTTTAGTAATTGTTGAGGTCATGGAAGAACCTATAAATATGTGCTCTACTACTGTAGCACATTTGTCAACTGTTGTAATGCTTTCGTATGTAATCGGGAACTTCGTTATGATAACCGTTACGATCTAACTCTTGGACTAATGAGACCCATTGTGGCCTATATGCTTCAGTTATCTCTTTATAAGTCTGTGCAAGATAAATACGTCTAGCAGTTTGAAAATCCATACCATTATTATTTGGTAAATATGTTTTCAAGAAATGAGCTAAATTACAATTTCTGTCTTTCCTGGCTCTATGGTATTTATTCTTTTTATGCCATCTAAATATGTAATTTAAAAGATAAGTTATTTTATCAGGATCTATTTTGGAACGATATATTTTAGCTTCCCTTTCTGGAGTTTTATCTTTCCAATTTAATGGAGGATAACTCTCTGTTGGCAAGTGTTTTATAGGTGAATTTAATTTAGCTGGAATTGTAATCTCCACTACAGGATCAGCAGGAACTAACGCAGCTTCTTTTATTTCTGCTGCATCATTCTTTGCGTGTATTGCCTGTAGCTGTTCTTTAGCCAAAGGTTTTATATTATGTTCTCTATTAATATGTGCAAGCTGATCTTTAGTAAGATTTAATACACATTTAATAAGAACGTCATTTTTCTCTTCTTGAAATACAACACTCACAGTATTGTCTTTTTCAATCACTTTATGGACTTCACCTGATTGAACATCAATAGTAGATTTTTTAGTTACTACTTCCTCTTCTTTAAATTGCATATAGAGTGTACGCTAGTTTTAATATTGTAGTAGTGTAGTATTACCTTGTCCAGAGATCGAGCTTCTTTTGTAAAGTTTTAACACTAAGTTGTGTGCATATTGAAACATCAAGTCCATATTTCACAGCTTGCAATACCTGACTATGAAAATGCTCTTTATCAAAATAATCAACTTGATTTACTTTTTGAACTTTTCTTCTTGTGTGATCTGAATACTCTGTATAACGCACAGTGGCTAGTGGACTATCATCAGCAGGGAATTTCTCTTCGTAGATAGTGACGTTGATAGTTTTGTTGTTCAAGGATTAATTCTCCCAAAATTTTTGGTTTTCCTCTATATACCCAGAGGACTCGGTGTATAAACCCTCTTCCGTTCCATCGGAAGGGTTTTCAATAACAATAGGTTTTGTATTAACCTCTTCGTTGTATAAACCTCCATCTTCTTCAGAGGTTTTTACAAAATTAGGGTTTATACCAAACTCATTGTTGTTCAAATCCGTTCCAGTATCTACATTATTAGGTTTATACACACCATTATCGGGTATATCACGCGTGAGGGAAGTAAAAGACCTTGGTAATTCCTTACCAACTGCCTTATAAAATTTAGAAGGTCTACCACCCTTACTTTTAGTTTTTGGAACGTCAACTTCTTCAATCAATTTCTGATCCTCCAACTTATTTAAACTATATACTATGGCACGTTTCCTATGAGCACCGCCAACAGTATCGTGATCTACTAAATCTTTAACACACCAGGGTTTTGGCTCATTTCTCATAAGCTGCAATATATCAAGAGTATGTCTATTTGGAGTGTCCAACCTGACTTCTTCTGTACGTTCAGGTGCAGGGCTTATAGAGTATGTGTAATCAGGAAGCAGGGTAAATATCATGCGTAAGCCTTCACGATCCTCTCTGGACTTCTCAACGCTTACTAATCTGCTATTTGCTGTAAGACCCATTTCAGCAGCATCATTCATAGATAGCTTTTTCATATTCCATGTCTCGTCTACTGCGTTTTTAATAGCTGAAGTACCTCTAAATTTACCTTCCTTGGTATTGTGATGAATAATAATTATTGAACAAGCAGGAAAATCTTGGCCGTTACGTCTGACAAGTTTTTTAATAGGCAAAGCATACTCTCTTCTATTCTCTTCGTATGGGTTGCTATCGTTACAACCATCTAAACTGTCAATAATTACAAGATCGTATGCGTACTTGTTTTGCATCTTTTTAAATCTGCTATACCACTGCATATCCCATTCAGTAACTACTCGAACATTCTTATCACAACCAATAAGTTTCATTTGCCTACGCAGTATTCTTTCGTTCTGGTCTCCGTTTAACCAGAGAACCTTACCAACTGGCACGTTAACTAAAGCACCATAAACATTAAATGCTTTGCCGTGTCCAATATGCTTGGCTATGGTCTGACACATAGCAGTCTTACCTGTACCACCATCTGCATGAACTAACAGAGTCCAAGGTTTAGGTAGCAATCCTGGAATCAAATATTCAAAAGGTGTATCATCTAACTCGTCAATAGCCAGAGGCTTCTGCCCCTTAGTTCTATTAAACATTTCGTGAGTATCAACCAACCTCTCAATCTCAGCAGCATTACCACGCTTGGCCTCAATAGCTAATTTATGGACCGCTTGGTTATGTAGTGCAGGGTTTTCATTCTTCGGATCATTGTCAATATCCATGTATCGCTGAATAAGATCCTCACCATCTAGCACTTCTTCCTTGTACCTAAGTGGAATAGCCTCTACATCTTCAATTAATTTATCTAAGCCAACTTCTTTAAATCTTTTTCTATCAGGATCAACTTCATCTGCAAGTTTTATCAAATGAGACATATTGTACTGTGCCCCATTATTTCTCCAAGTTGCATACCATCTAGCAGCACATGGGTCTAAATCGCTGTCCCAACAATGTTCATAGTCAGGATCACGTTTACTCCATTCTCTCCATAAATTAAGACCCTCTTCCCCTGGCAACTCATTATTTATCATTGCCCCTATCTCCCACCAATATCTCTCACTATTTGGTCCAGTGTATTTAATAACACTCAGGCAACCACTAACAATAGCTATTCTTTCTTCCTTGGTTCGTTTGCTCCATCTATTATCAACATATTTAACATCAACGTCTTGGTGTTTCTTTTTATATTGATCTTTCATACGAGACAGCAACCATTCTGGTGCTTCTGGTACGTTAAATAGATCGCCCTCTAATTTATATTTACCTTTACCAATTTCTTCCTTGTAATATTCACCAGCTACAACACCCTGTCCACCCCATAATACTTCCCAACCTTCGTGTCCAGCAGCAGTATGACTGATAGATTCTAGTTCAGACCATAGCTCCTGTGGAACTTTAAATAAAAACTTTGCAGCGTTCTTTTTAAGTGATGTAACTTTTGGTGCTTTTTTAAGGTCTTTTCCCCATTTCTTTTCGATAGCACCTAAATTTTTATCAACATCAAAAATTACAAGACCTTCTGATCTAGGTCCAGTAAACACTCCTATTGCTTTATATGTTTCTGGTTGTTTTTCAATCATCAACGCAGAATCATTTACATTAAGTTTTAATCTCCACGCTTTTCCGTATGGTACTTTTCCATCAGAATATGTATCTGGTAGTGACTTATCTCTCTTTGGTAATAAAACACCCTCGGCATATACTGGACAAGTTAACCATGTCAATGGCATTTCAGGAATGAAATTTATGTTACTCATGTGTTACAATACCTACTGTAGACTATATGTTGAAACCCTGAAGGAACTCCACCCTTTAGGGTTTTTCTATTATATAGCATTGACATTGATTTGTCTATGTACTACAATAATAATGCAACCTAGGCTTTCATAGCCAACACGCATTATGCCTTTCATTTCTACTGTTGCTAGAGAAGATGCAGCATCTTCAAGTAGCACAAAAGACGACTATCTTAATCCTTCAGGTATTAAGGGTGGTCAAAAAGTACGCTTTACTTTATTAGCTGAAGAGCCTTTCATGTTCTATGAACTATGGGGTAATCACGTTAATGACCCAGAAAAGCGTAAGCCATTCCGTTTCGCAGAGGAGCCTACCCCAGAGGACATCACTGAGAAACTAGGAGAAGATTTCATACGATCTCTCAAACGAGATGGTACAGGACCAGAACCTTGCAGAGTAGCTCACGCAGTTCCCGTATATAATTACGACCTGGAACGTGTACAGGTATTTTCTTGGGTTCAAAAAACAATCACTCAACAGTTTGATGTAATCAGCCAATTAGAAGATTACGCAGACTCTATGACTGACTGTGACTTTTACTTATCTCGTGAAGGCCAAGGCACAGACACAAAGTACACTGTGCAAGCTGCCCCCAAGAAAAAAGCTATGGCTAAAACCGTAGAAGATGCTTGGGAAGCAGAAAAAGAGTTTGATTTAGACAGACTCATATCAGGTGGTAATCCTTTCAAAGAAGAGGAGTAATCGCCATTCATAACAGGGGGTCACTTGACCCTCTTTTATTTTGCTGTATATTAATTATGGGAACGTGTATTTACCAACCACTTATGGGTACGCTAGACAAACAAAACGCACTAGCCTCTCTACGAAAGTGGACTCTAATTCAAGATAATAGTGGACCGCACAGAGTCTACCGTGACGAAAAGAACAACATATATCACTCAGTTACACATATTTTAAAAGAAACCGCACCCCAACATACAAAAGATGCTTTGGAAAACTGGCTTAAAAAATCAGACTCCTATCTGGAACGTGATATTGCCTGTGAACGAGGAAAACTTGCTCACTCTCATGCAGAGTTTGTACTCAAACTTGCAGCAAAATTTGCAAGACAAAACTCAAATAAGCGAGGTATATGGCGAACAGGTGATGATGGATTGGAACGCTGTCCGAAAAAAGTCACGCAGTGGGGCTTACAGAAAGCAGTTGAATCCGCACCGCGTGTTAGTTGGAGTGCGTCAGGCTACGCCAGAGGTTTACGATCATTCATACTGGAACGTGTAACGGCCATTCATGCAGTTGAGTTCTCCGTGTACAAACCAGGATACGGATTTGCTGGCACAGCAGACGCTTTACTGGATATTGATGGAGATGGGCCATTCATAGTGGACTGGAAAACAGCTAAAGAAGTCAGGTCAGATGACATGATCGAACAATTCTGCCATCAACTTGGAGCGTATAGTCTAGGTCTACAGCATCTCACGGGCATAAAGCCCAAGTATGGAGCAGTTGTAGTAGCTCGTAGAAGTGGCAAACCTCAAATAAAAATCCTCAACAATTTAGAATTGCGAGGATCAGAAAGTATATTTTTAGATAGAGTGGATCGTTACCACAAAAACCTAAAAGAGTTAGCAGTAGTTTAAGATAGCTTTATATAAACACTATCGTAGTGTTTCCTATCTTCTTCGGTAAAACAGTCATCATTTATGTAGTCCATCATATAAAGGAATACATCTTTAATTAACTGTTTTTCTTCTTGTGTAAATGGGTCGTTAGTCATTTTGAAGTTCCTCCATCATCTTGTCTACAGCTTCGGCACATTCTCCGCACCTCCACCCCTCAACATCATCAGCATAAACTGAATATCTGTTAATAAATCTACCCGAACCAAAATGGCAGGGTAGACCACAATCAACACAAATCTGGGAATCAAATAAGTTCTTCATCTTCAGTCTCCATAGGAAAAAATTTATCATCAGGATCGGGGTAAACCCCAGTGTCCTGTAGATATTGGATCGCATCATCTTCACGCTGACTGTCCAGTGCGGATTGATGGTTGTGTAAAAAGGAGTCCATTATAATTTGCGAAAATTACTATGTTCCCAGTACCCATGCTGAAAAAAGTCTGGATAAGTGTCCTCATTTTCAACATCAAAATTTGGGTCAGGGTCTAAAACTTGACGAATTTCTAAAAATTCTTTAGTTCTATCCCATTTACCTTCAGTGTCTACCACTGGATCGCATGAGGTTAAAAATCGTGGATAAGCGTATCCATCTATAAGCTCACATAATAGTGTTTTTTGTTGTTTAGTTAGATTATCCATGAGGTAATTCTCCATTATCAATAGCGAATTTGGCATCTCGCACTGTCTTGTACTCTTGAGAAAATATTTCCCAATATGGGTCGACCTTCCCATAGTCTTTGCATACTAGATAACATGGTTTGTTATCTTTTTCGGCATAATGGTTACAAATAACGTAACCTTTATAAAGTTCCTGATTCATTGTTTTTTAAACCTCACAAGTAGTTTTGAGTATGTTTCGATAGTGCTGCAATACTCTTTAACTTTCCCATCTATAAGAAAGTCATTCGCACTGTCCAGTACGTTTGCGAGTATTTCATCTTTACTATCTTTTAGTCGTTTATCTGGATCGGGTTTTGAAGTCTCCCATTTATAGAGATTCCATTGATCCTTATAGTATCTGTACGCAGTAGCCACTGGAATACCATGATCTTCTGTAAGAATTTCAACTATGTCTTTTCGAGATAGTTTATCTTTTGGATCGGTTTTCTTTTCATTCGCTACTAGAGTAGTCATGATAAACTCTTCGGCAGTCTCCTTATCCATTCAATAACCTCCTTTTATGTTCTCTAGCTTCGCTAAGAGAGTCGTGAAATTCGATTACTTCATACAGGACACTATCAAAGTTGTAATCTTCCCAGTATTCTTTCCATATTTCGTACAAGTTGGTACGATTCCTATTTTCAGGGTGTTTCATATTCCACTTGAGTAGAATATAGTATGGTTTAATTTTCATTGAACTTAGCGTATTTAATAAAAGTGGATTCAAACGCGTTATATAGTATGGTTTGATTATCTGGATCGGCCTGAGAATAGCAAAAAGCGAGGGAAGCCACGAAACTTCCCCCGAATCTGTCCATGTTGTCCAGTGCGGTATATATTTGATGTTTGTCCATTACCAACTGGATTGATAATAAAAATCATCAAAAGGAATATCCTTCGTTAATGTTGGAAACTTTTTATTAAATTCCTGAGTGGACATTGTGCCGTTATGAGTTTTTAAATTAAGCCATCTACACTTCTGTGCGTTTTCGGCTGCTGTCTGGTACGCTACGATTTTGTCGATTTGAGTTTTGGTATTCTTTAAATCCTCAAAATAATACTGGTCATATTCTTGAGAACCAAAAAAGAAACCTTCGGAAGTAGGAAGTAACTCACTAGCTGCTGCGGTTGAAACTAAAGCTGGTTCGATAGTTTTACTTAGTAGTTTTAGTTGATCTAAAGAAACAGAGTACTCCGCACAGTTATCTTTGCCACCCTGTACGTTTTGGACAAACCATTGGTGTATCTGGTTCGATTTTCTCCAGTACATTAGAGGGAACTGCACAGAATAGCACGACCAAGAAGTGTCGTAATCTATTGGAGCGTTTTCCATACCATGATTATTGAGTAAACTTTGAAATTCAAAAGTTTTCTCGAAGGGAGGTTTATACTGTCCTTGCGGATAGATCCCGAATGTTTTTGTACCTTTAAAGTACATATCTAAGCCCATAATTTTAGGTGGATTAGTGAACAATTCTATTATAGTATTATTCTAGTATCTTGTAAATAGTAAATTATCATTTATTAATTATCACTGATAATTATGAGAATTTTTTGAAAATCGCCTTTCATAGTATCTGCCGCGTATAGCCTAAAAAATGTCAAAATCGCCTTTCATAATAAAATAATTATTGCCAGAATTTTAGTCATAGCCTGAATTTTTTGTGCAGGATAGTATGAAAAAATTTTTCTGAAAAATTCGGAAAAAAAGTTTTCCACAGGACATTGCGAGTTTTCCACAGGTCAACCCGTACTAGATACTATGAATATTTTTAATGGATCAATGATCCAAATTAATTATTACTTAAGTATTACTCTATTGCTATTAATAGAATATTAAATTAGAATACATAGGACACTATGTGTCATTTTTAAACAACCCAAATTTAAAACAAAAACAAAATGGAAAACTATCAAAACAATTTTTTAAACCAACTAGAAAACAGTTTTAAAAAATCAACTAATCAAGATCATAACGATCTAGTAGCTAGAAATTTAGGCTATCAAAATACATCAAATGAAACTCTTTATAAGGGTTCAAAATTTATTGATGATGTTTTTAAAGATGATCTAGATTTAATTTTTGAAAATCACGGATTGAATTTTGAAGCAATCCGCACCCCTCTATTCTATAAATCTACATCAGGAGAATTGATAGAGGTAACTGACCACCAAGCGATTATTAATAATAAAAATAATAATCTTTTAAATATTCCTAAATTGCAATACACCACATTACAACTTAGTGCTATTAAAAAGTTAATTTCTAGTATTAGAGACAAAACAACTATTGAATCTATTACAAATATTGATGATAAAAGATTTATTATTAATTTGATGATTGATGGACAGATTAAAGAAGTACAAAAAGATGATCCGCATAAATTAAGACTTGTAATAGTGTCATCACATGATAGTTCAGTATCTTGCCACATTTCATTTTTTCACACCCGTATGTGGTGCTTCAATCAAATGAATAAATTAAAACAAAGTGAGCCGTTAATTTTCAAACATACTAAAAGTATTAATAATAGTGTTTCTAGACTAGGGTCTATTATTGACTTCAAAAAAGGAGAATTTAATAAATCTATCGAGGAATATAAGTACATGATAAGAAAAGAAATTAAGGAAGAACAAGTTAAGGAAGTATTAGAAAAGTTATTTAAAGATAAATGGAACGGGAAAAAAGTGTGCATAGATCGCACATTAAAAACGCAAAGAGATAAGACCTACTTAGATTTAATTGAAGTAAAACAAATAAAGGAGAATCTCGAAAGAGAATTTTCACAAAATGGAAGAACGGCATATAGTTTACACAATGGAATTAATTACTATTACTCACATCAAATGGGTGCTAGTAATATAAAAGACGAAAGTGAAAGAGCAAGAATAAGACTAGAGCAAAACTTATACGGCAAAAACTCAAATATAATTGATAAATCTAAAGAGTTATGTTTATCTTTATAAATAACTAAGCTAACAACTAATAAAACTAGATCAGGAACTAAAAAACCTGATCTTTTTTTATGCAAATTTATAAAATTATCTTAAGTTAAGTCCAATATGAAACAATTAAAAAATGAATGATTTTAAATTTTAAATGAGTATTACTACATTACTACAATTAAAATTATAGGATTATTAATTCTAGACTTAAGAACCGTTGCAAATACTAGGTTTTTTATACTCAATTCTTACTAATCTCATGTAAAAAACAAAGTCCAGAACCCCCCATATAGTAGTAGATTATAGGTAAAAGTACGGTATAATTAAGGTAGGCAATATGCCTATTTTTAAACAACCCTAATTTAAAAAGGAACTAAACCAATGACCACAACAACACAACCAAACCAAATAAATCTACCCGAAAAAAATTTTGGAAAGGTTTTATTATCCGCAAATCTATCTTTTTATATGGATAGAAAACCCGAAATAGTTGCAGAAGTTTTTGATTATCTGGAGCAACATTTTTTCAAAGGTATTTTTAACGGAGGTCGAGACAATCAACAATTATGCAAACAAGTTATTGACTCAAACGGAGAAAAACACGGTGGAATTTTGTATGGGTGGTACACACTAAGCACGGGTAGAAAAATTATGATTAAGTGTGTAGGTTATGCAATTAAAGAAAAAAGTATGGACTTAGAAACATACACAAAAGAAGATTATAACAACACTATGATTATGTTCCCTAGTGACGATTAACAAAAACTACATCAGGAACTAATCCAATGATTATTACATTAAAAGGTAAACTAATCCCAAAAACAATTATTCTAAATCCAAAATGGAAAAAACCAAAAAAGAAAAATTCAAATCTAAAATTAACAAAGCAATTATTAGATTAACAAACAACGGCAACCATACAGCCGCTTCCCATCTTTATCAAACTTATTTTCTTTATAAAAAATCATTATGAAAAACAACCAACAAGAAAGTATTAACGAATGGTCACGTCGAGTTTTTGGATATACCAAAAACGGTTACTTATACGTTAATAATAAAAAAGTCAAAAAACTAGAACGGAATCCAAACGGAGACCATATAGAAGATGATGACTTTTAATTGTTTTTATCCTCACACGTCATACCCACCCTATAACACCCTAACCACTATGGAACAAAACCACCCCAGACTTTCACCCATAACGATTAAATTAAATAAACAATTTTTCGCTATGGTATTTTTCATAATTACATTTATAGGTGCTAACTACTACGCACCCGAACACATACCGCAGCAGCCAACAACCCAAGAAAAATAAAAATCTAAGGAGCTGCACTAGCTACCACGCCCGCAAAAAATACGCGGGTTTTTTATTGCTTATTTATTCCACTAGCCACCGCACGCACAAACCACCGCATACAACAGCCACCGCACGCACGGGGCAGTGTTGCAAAAAAATTTTTTATAAATTTATTACCCCTGAACCTACTGATAAATCTACAAATTAAGACTACTTTTTCTTTCCTTCTACACTAATAGATAATGTTGGAGTGTTTAGATTAATTGTCTCTTCACTCTCCCCAAGCACCTTGCCTAACGAATCCAATATCTGAGCAGCAGTCTGAAGCTGACCCCTCTTCATAGCCTTGTTGAAAAGCCTCATTCTCATTCCCTGGAGTCTTGAGATCATCTTTTCTCTGTCCTTTTCCCAATCTTCATCGTTCCATTCCTTTACCTGTCTCCAATCTCTCCACGCTGTTTCCACCCCAATGTTTTCCTTACTTGCATGATCGTGAACTAATTGTCTAGTTGTTAAACCTTCAAGCTGACGATTATACAATCTCTGCCTTCTTGCTTCGATAACTACATCTGGATTTCGCTTTCCACAGACCTTACCACCCATCGGTGCATTTGGACTGTCTACATCTGGTCGATAGTATGCTTGAGCCACGGACTAAATAAATACTAATACTTGAATAATAACCCTAAAAACACTGTTTAGTCGACTAAAACACGGAAATTTGTTCATATTTAAGCTATTCTTTACTACATGAGTACAAAAACAGCCGAAAATCTCTCCCTCCGATGGGCACAGGGGGAGGTGTTCAACGCAAAAAACCGATTTAGAGTCCTCGTGGCTGGCAGAAGATTTGGAAAATCCTATTTATCCTGTATCGAACTTATCAAAGCAGCAATAGACCGCCCAGGAGAAACATATTTCTACTGTGCACCCACTTACCGCATGGCAAAAGACATAGCCTGGAAAGAAATAAAGAAACTTATCCCACGAGAATGGATACAATCTAAAAACGAAACCGATCTCAAAATCGAACTAATCAATGGCTCGCTAATCGAACTCAAAGGCACAGAAAACGCAACAACCCTGCGTGGCCGAAGTCTAGCTGGAGTAGTACTTGATGAAGCAGCCTTCATGGATTCCGAAGTATGGTTTCAGGTAATCAGACCAGCCCTCGCAGATAAGCAAGGTTGGGCACTTTTTATTTCCACACCAGACGGCACAGCCTCATGGTTTTACGATTTATGGTGCTACGTTCCAGATGATGAAACAGGTGATTGGAAACGCTGGAGCTTCACAACAATAGACGGGGGTAATGTCCCAGAAGAAGAAGTCCAGGCAGCCAAGGCCCAACTAGATACCAGAACATTTAAGCAAGAGTTCGAGGCAAGTTTTGAGAATCTCACTGGTCTCGTTGCAGTCTCCTTTTCAGATTCCAACATTTCTAGCGAAGCGGAGGACATATCTATCGCCCCACTCTTATTAGGAGTCGATTTTAACGTAGATCCACTTTGCGGAATCTGTGCTGTCCGCTATCGAGACATACTTTATGTCTTTGACGAGATAATTTTGACAGGCGGTGCAACAACCTGGGATTTTGCCGAGGAAGTTACAAATCGTTACGGAGTAGAAAGAAGAATTATTGCTTGCCCTGACCCAACAGGTGCAGCCCGAAAAACATCAGGAGTAGGTTCAACGGACCACACTATCCTGCGTAGAAGTGGATTTACAGTATCTTCTCCTCGATCACCCTGGAAAATCCGTGACAAAGTAACCGCAATAAACACTGCACTATATGATGCAGCAGGAGAAAGACGAACTTTAATTCACCCACGCTGTAAAGAATTGATAAAATCCCTCCGCACCCTGACTTACGCTCCAAATACAGGTATGCCAAACAAAAACCTTGGAGTTGACCACGCATTTGACGCTTTTGGATACCTATGTCTCCAACAATTCAACCTTGCCAAACCAGAGACATTAGGCCAAACTTCGTTTAGAATATACTAAGAGTTTCCTTTTTTCACTATGTATCACTCCACAACAAAGAAGAAGAAAAAGAAAAAGAAAGGAGGCAAGAAGAGAAGTGAATGTTCCTGTAAATAAAGCGTTATACTCTAGGGTAAAAGCAGAGGCTAAACGTAAATTTAAAGTTTATCCATCTGCTTACGCTAACGCATGGCTTGTACGAGAGTACAAAAAACGTGGTGGCACTTACCGAGTGGAGAAAAAACGTGGCAAGAAGTAGCGGTGGTCTCACCCGTTGGTTCAAAGAAAACTGGGTAGATGTCAAAACTGGCAAGCCTTGTGGTCGCTCAAAAGGCGAAAAAAGAGGTTATCCAGCTTGCCGACCTAAGAATCGTGTCTCAAGTAAGACACCTAAGACTGTTGGAGAGATGTCAGCAGCCGAAAAAGCACGATTTAAACGTGAAAAAACGGGTAGTAAGAAGATAACTTATCAACATAGACGAAAAAAGAAGAAAAAATAACTGTAAAAGTTGCAGTTTCACGGTAATATAGTGCTATATAGTATATTTCGCAAAAATCATGGCATTTTTTCGTGGTGAAGAAGGCTCTGTATCATTTGATAACGGAACTGGAACAGTTGGGGCTATAGCTTCTACAACAGCTTGGACTTTAGATACAACAAAAGACACTCTTGAGTGTACTGCTCATGGAGATACTTCAAGAAAGTATGTAGGATCTTTAATTTCTGGTTCTGGTACTGTTGAACTTCTTTATACCGCAACATCTGGAGACAATACTGCTGAAATTATCTCAGATGTATTAACAACAGAAGATGCTGGCGATGCTGCATTTAATCTTTTCTTGGATACATCAGGTACTAAAAAACTTAGTTTTAACGGAATTATTACAGGAACTTCATTTAGTTCTACTGTTGGAGACATTTCCACGGTATCAGTTAGTTTTGTAACTAACGGTGCTATTACTTCTGCTATCTAATGCCTAAAGGATCTTATTCAAGCAAACAACGCAAACTTGCTGCTGTTGCTCCACCACGGGATAAAATCACGGCTGCTGATCTTAAAAAGTTACGTTCCAAGAAAAAGAGGAAGAAAAAATGAAAACCCTAACTCAAAGACAGCAAGACGCTCTAGCTAGGCATAAGAAGAAGGGTACTCATACTAGAAAGCACATGGAAGAGATGAAGAAGCTAATGCTAAGAGGTAAAACTTTTACTGAAGCTCACACTATGACCATGAAAAAGGTAGGCAAATAATGGCTAAACGCAGAGGAGTCAGTCTATCCGTAGGAAGAGGCGAAAAGTCTAAGAAGGGAGGACTGACTGCTAAAGGTAGAGCAAAATATAATCGTGCAACGGGTAGCAACTTACAAGCACCTGTTACTGAAAAGAACCCAACAGGTAAAAGAGCAGCAAGAAGAAAAAGTTTTTGTGCCCGTATGAAGGGTATGCCAGGTCCATTAAAAGACAAAAAAGGGCGACCTACAAGAAAAGCGTTAGCATTAAAAAGATGGAGGTGTTAAATGACATACGCTGTACCTGGACCAATTAGAACAAACATTGTCTCGTCTACTTCTGTAGGTGGGATAGACAGCCCTTTTACTCGCACGAGGGCTGTCCTAGACATGATGAAAGGCTGGGAAATAATGAAAGCTGTAACCGAAGGAACTGATTATCTTAGAACAAATAGCGAAGCATTTTTACCTTTAGAACCAAGAGAAGATTACGAAGCTTACCTTGCAAGAGTAAACAGAGCAGTATTTAGTCCGTTTACCCAAAGACTAATAAGAGCAGCTACAGGTTTGGTATTACGCAAACCAATAACACTAACAGGCGATCCATACTGGACAGAAATGTTCAAGGCAGACGTAGACGGAAGGAAGTCAGATTTAGATGAATACGCACGAAGAATACTAATGTGCTCTCTAACATACGGCCAAAGTCACATTCTTGTAGACTATCCTGCACCATCAGGAGCAGTGAGTCTTGCAGAAGAACGCTCCCAGAATCGTAGACCTTATTGGATCGAAATAGACCCAAATAATTTATATGGTTGGAGACTAGACAGAGAATCAAACTACGGAAACTTGATACAGGTAAGACTAGCTGAAAAAGCTGTACTCCCAGACGGTGAATTTGGTGAACAGGTATTCGATCAAATAAGAGTAATCGAGCCAGGTAGATATAGAGTATTTCGTAAAAAAGAACAGATTGAAGAAATGTATGACGTATCAGACAACAGTGTAACTGGTAATTTTGAAGTAGGTTCAGCAGATAAAGACTACCGTCAAGTAGAATCTGGTAGTTTTTCCTTAGGAGAAATACCTTTAGTAACCGTTTATTCTGGTAAAACAGATAATTTAGTCAGCAAACCACCGTTACTAGACATCGCATACTTAAATCTTGCACATTTTCAGAGACAAGCTGATCTAATTCATAGTTTGCACGTTGCTTCACAACCATTACTGGTTATGGAAGGTTATGACGATCAGACCAAAGACCTTGCTATTTCTGTAAACTACGCAATGGCAACACAACCTGGCAACAAAATTTATTATGTAGAGCCAGCTTCCAGTGCTTTTGACGCTCAATCAGCAGAAATAAAAGAGCTTCAGATGCAGATGGCAACACTCGGAATCAGTACATTATCACAACAGAAATTTGTAGCTGAATCCGCAGATGCTCGCAGATTAGATCGTGTAGATACAAACTCTATGCTTGCAATGGTTTCTATGGAGTTAGAGCAAAAGCTACAAAAAGCCTTCAATCTCTCAGCCGAGTATGTTGGAATTGAACCACCTGAAGTAAAAATCAGCAGAGACTTTGACATCGAAAGACTAATTGGTCAAGATATTACAGCCTTGACATCACTATTCGATCAACAAGTCATTGATAGAGAGGAATTTAGAGATATTTTAGTACAAGGTGAAGTTTTACCAACAGCAAATGAGGCCAAACCTGAATAAGCTGCTACAATAGTAGATAAGTACAAACATTTTCATGTCTAAGTCTTTAGATCGGGTGCTTCAACCTGACGGATCTTATAAATGGGAAGAAGTAGAACTCATACATTCAACTAAAGTAGTTGAACCTGTAGTTGAACCTAAATCCGAAGAAGTAGTTATTGCCGAAGAATCAGTAGTTGAAAAAACTAATGATTTTGAAAGCATGACTAAAAAACAACTCGAAGATTTTGGTCGTACCATTGGGATAGAACTAGATAGAAGGCAAAATAAAAAAGTTCTTATTAAAGAACTAGAAGAAAAACTTAATCCATCAACTTAATTACAAATGGCAATCGAAGAACAAGTAATTCAGCCTGATTCTGTGAATCCTCCTGAACAGCCCGTGGCTGACACTCCTTCACAAACACAACCACAAGCACCTAATCTTGATGCAGTAAAAGCAGAATATGAAGCAAAATTAGCTGCTGCTAAAAAAGAAGCTGCTGAAGCAGAAGAAAAATTTAAAGGCATCAAGGGTAAATTAGATGATGTCTATAAACAAAAAGAAGAAAAACGAACCAAGGATTTAGAATCCCAAGGTCAATGGAAAACTCTTTGGGAAGAAGCAAATAAAACAGCCCAAGAGAAAGAACAACAGATAATAACTTTATCTCAACAGCTTGAAGAGATGAAAAATTCTCACGAAGCAGCTTCTACAAAAACAACAGCACTTGCAGCTATCAGCAACCAAGGAGTTATAAATGCAGAGCAAATGCTCTCTTTGTTACAAAACAAGTTACAAAAGAACGCTGAAGGAAAAGTTGTTGTCCTCAACGGTGGAGTCGAACAAGATTTAGGTTCTTATCTTACAAGTCTTAAAAACCCTGGCAGTGGCTATGAGCATCATTTCAAACCAAGTTCTGCTGCTGGAATGGGGGCAAAACCAAGTCCTGTTGCAAACGCTGGCGGAGGTCAAGTAAATCCTTGGAAAACGGGCAACCTTACTCAACAAATGCTACTATTAGAGCAAGATCCGCAGCTTGCAGCAGTGCTCAAGCAAGAGGCTCAAAAATAGTTAGTTTCTGTGAAACTAATCCCCTTATCCGTGATTAGGGTATCGCAAAAGTAACAAGGTAATCTGAATGGCTGCTCCGTTTCAGAATTATTCTGGCGGTGTCCTATTAGCGGACATCGTTAAGAGAAATAATCTCAGCACATACGTTTCCGAAGCAATCAAAGAACGTAGTGCATTTTTAAAATCTGGTGCTGTTGTAAGAAATTCACTTCTTGACGCAACAGAAGGTGGAACAAGAATCCAAGTTCCAGAATTTAACCCAATCTCTCCAACTGAGGAAATCTTAGATGGTACAGCAACATGGGGTACAAGTAACAATGGTTATTTGACACCACAGAAGATTGGTACAGGAACACAGATCGCAACTATCTGTCATAGAGGTTTTGCGTATGCTGTTGATGACGTAGCTGTATTGGCTGCTGGTGAAGATCCAATGGGTCACATCAGAAACCAAATTGCAGATGCTATCAACAAGCTAAACTCTGCAAGACTATTCAGCTTGCTAGATGGTTTGTTCGGATCTACTTTTGGACCATTAGGTGCAAACGCACTTGATTTAAGTGTAGGTGCTGCTTCTGGTGCTGCTGAAGCAAACTTCTTAACAGCTTCTACAGTTGCAAGAGCAAGAAACCTTCTTGGAGAAAGAGGCGAAGAGCTAGATACTCTAGTGATTCACCCAACTGTTGCTTACTACCTATATCAGGTTGGTATGTTAACTTTTTCTACTTCTGCACTATCAACTGGAACTGGTATCCAATGGGGTGGCGGTGGCGTTGGTGTTACTGAAACATCAATCGGTCAGTTTGCAGGAATGAATGTTGTTATTGACTCTCAAGTTAATACAGTTGCTCCTGGTACAACAGGTCATCAAAAAGAATTCCGTTGCTACTTAATTAAGTCAGGAACAATTCTTGAAGGTGAGCAATCTCCTCTAGGTATTGAATCAGATAGAAACATCTTATCTAAGCAAGATGTTATGTCTGTTGATTACCATAGTGCTTATCACGTTATGGGAACTAAGTGGACATCTGCCACAGATAACCCAACTAACGCACAGTTAGCTAACGATAATAACTGGGGAATCACATACGATGCGGATTTAATTCCTATAGTCGAACTAATTGTTAACTCACCACTTGATACTGGTACTAATCCTTAATATCATTAAATTGTGGTCATCAAACCTCGCCAATTATTGGTGGGGTTTTTTCTTTACGCTACAATAAAACTAAAATTACTTTTTAACCGTGGCAGCTACCATAAATGCAACTGTAAAAGACGCTAACGCTAACAGCTATGTCACGCTTACAGAAGCCAACACTTATTTTGAGACAGTTCCAGACTCTTCAACTTGGACAAATAAGACAGACGACCAGAAAAACAGAGCACTAATATCTGCTACCAGATGGATTGACAGTTTTGTATTTTACGGGGACAGATGCGATGACGGTCAGGCACTAAAATTTCCAAGAAATAATTATCAGGTAGACGGAGTAGAGTTAGCTTGTAGCACTATTCCACTAAATATTAAGTATGCACAATATGAATTAGCTAGAGCATTGGCAAACGACACAGATGCTATGACAGGCAATACGGGAACAGATGGTAACTTTTCTGAAGTAAAACTAGGAGATATAGAAGTCAAATACAATACTGCAAGTCAGGGAACAGGATCAGTAAATAATATTTTAGATGTTTACCCTTGGTTACAAAGTTATTTAGGTGCATATATACTTGGTGGAGCAGGATCTTTTCAAATGAGGGTAGTTAGAGGATAATGGCAGGACAATTAGACACAGCACTAAAAAACATAGCTAAACAAGTAGTGTCTCAACTTGGGAACTCATTAGACACCTCCATTGTTTACACACGAAAGGGTGTATCTAGCTATAACAACACAACAGGAGAGTATATAACAGTAGACACAAACTATACAATTAAAGTGCCTATCGAGTTTGTGCAATCTACTGAAGAATCTGGGTTTCAGGAGAATGTTGCGAGACTCTACATAACTCCAGACTTGATAGGTGACAATCAACCCCTACTCCAAGATGAAGTAACTCTCACATTTTCTGGATCAACAAGAGGAGCTAAAATAACAGATATTCGCACACTAAAAGGTGGACAGGAATATTTATTCCGTGTTGATATAATTTTCTAATGACTTTAGTAAACGCACGAGCAGCATTTGAAACAGCAATACTAGATGCTGTTCAAGACGCAGATCCCACTGTAACTGTAGTATTTGATAACACACCTTTTACAACTCCAGGTAAGAACAAAAAATATGTAATGGTAAACATAAACTTTAATCAATCAACTACCCAACCCCAAGGTGCAGCCCAAACATATTATTCAGGAATCATACGCTGTGGCATAATGACACCCCCTAACAAGGGAAGTGCAGTGGCTTCTGAAATAGCAGAGCTTGTTATCACTGGATTGACCTCAGTAAACGCATCTAACTACACCGATACTTTTTCTGTAACTCCTAGAGTTGGTCAAATAGAAGGACCAACAGCTATAACTACAGATAGAGACACACATTTTTTGAGTGTTGTGAACTGCGACTTTTCTGCTAATGCTTAAAGATATAAAACAGTTACCAAAAGATTTTAGAAAACTTGTAACAGAAGCAAGAGCCGAAGCTGCCCAAGAAATACAGCAATCATTAATGAATCGAAGTCCTTTTTGGACAGGAACTTTTGCCGAATCCTGGATCGTTAGTAAAACTGAAGTGCAAGCTACAAAACCAAGGCAGGGGGAGTTCATACCAGAAGATGATGCCTTACCCAGATTACCTAGCAGTATATTTAGAGCTTCAAGTCAACAAGGTAAAAAAGTATATCAAGCATTAACAAGTCCAGTGTTTATAGGTAACGAAACGGACTATGCAGCTTTCGTGATTAACAAAGCAAGATTAAAGGGTACAAGAATAAAATATGAATCCTTATTTAAAGAAGGAGCTAGAACAACACCTCGACCCAATGTTCCTAATTGGTACGATGTCTACACAAAAAGTAAAGAGATATTCAAAGATATAGATAAAGGATTTTTAGCATTGAACAAAGGTTTCACTACTAAGACAACCAAGCCAGCAGGAACATACTAAGCTATACTACAAGAATAGATACAATTTTTTATGCCAGCAACCAGAGCAATCGACAAACTAAGACAAGCTTTCAGTGTCGAAGAACGTAGTAGTTACTCTATTTTTAAGGGTAATGAGTTGATCTTAAAAGTATTTTGGTCGCCTCTTACAATAGCTGATAGAGACACCATAAACAGTACATTAATAGCTATGAATAAAGGCCAAGAAGAAGGTAGTCTTGATTTTGCACTTCAAGTAATTGTTACAAAAGCTGAAGATGAATCAGGTGCAAAAATATTTTCAACAGCAGATTTAGCAGCACTAAGAAGAGAAATTCCCATGTCAGTTTTGTTAGATATAATGACTAAGATGCAAGGAGTGGGCGAGGAGGAAAGCCCCGATGCCGTAAAAAGCTAATTTAGAAAAAGACGGATTTACATATTTACAATTTTTTATAGCTGAACAATTAGGTTATACACATAAAGAAATAAGAGAAAAAATGTCCGTGCAAGAACTATATGCTTGGAGTGCTTATTTTCAAATTAAAAACGATCGAGAAGAAGAAGCATACGAAAAAGCTAAGAGACAAGCCCAGACTCGCAAAGTACGCTAATATAGAATTATTTAGTATAAATAGTCGTGGCTGCTAATTACAAAGTAAATATAGAGTTAGATACTAAGAAATTAGACGCACAACTTAAACGACTAAAGAAACAGGTAGGGGAAGTAGGAAAAGTAAAAAGAGTTGGTGGAGGCAGAGGCGGAAGTGGAAGTGGCAGTGGAAGTGGAGGTGCTATTCTTGAGCTTCCTGACCAAATAAGAATAAGAAACTTTGCAAAAAGTATAAATCCAATATTAAATAAAGCGGAAAAAGTTACTAAATCTGTTTCGCAGCTTGCTCTTCCTAGTTCCGAAATGTTGGAGCAGCGTAAATTAGCCGATATAGTAGCCAAGCAAACAGAACGAAAAGCTAAAGCAGAACAGAGATCGGCTGAATATGCAAAAGACGCAATGAAGGCAAACCAAGCATCTGCCAAGGCTGGAGCAGCCCACGCAAAGAAGCTGGAACGCATGAGAAAAGACACAGGTTTTACAGCAGCACAATACGGACCACAGTTTGATAGTATGTCTCTTCCGACTGAATCTGCATTAAATTTTGATAGAAGAACAGGTAGATTATTAAGAGGACCAGCAGGATCAAGCCCAAATACGTTTAGAAATTTAGGAAGAAGATTTGATACTCAAAGTGCTCTAATTAGTGGAGCTTTCCCTTTGTTATTTGGTCAAGGTCCAGTAACAGCAGCAGCAGGAGCTTTAGGTGGCGGTATTGGTGGAATGTTTGGACAAATGGGTGGATTTGCAGGAGGTATCGCAGCTACAGCGATAGTTGGCGGTATCCAGCAACAAATAGCAGCAGTAGCAGAGTTAGGGCAAGCATTTAACTCTGTAACACCTAATATACAGGCATTGACAGGTGCACTTGGTATAGCTGGAACAGAGGAAGAAAAGAGATTACAGCTAATACAGAAGCAGCAAGGATCACAAGCTGCTTTAAGTGCTGTTACTCAAAAGATGAATGAACTTATAGGTGAAAACGGAGTTAAAAGTTTAAAAGACTTTGGCGATAATACAAGATTATTAAGCAATGCGTTTGCTGAAGCCATGACAAAATTTAAAGCAGCTTTAGCTCCATTACTTAACATGCTTGCAAAACCATTTACAGGACAATTAAGTAGAAAGGAACAAGAAAGACTCGCTGGAGTTGGAGGAGCAGCAACCGATGAAACTTTATTAGATTTAGAAGAAGAGTTAGGAGGAGTACGATCCACTAAACAAAATAGATCAAAACGAAATAGAATAAAAGCACGAATAGCGGATAGAAAAGAAGAACTTGCATTATTTGGACAGTCTATAGAAAGAGCAAATAATTTAAAACTAATAGAAAATGATCTAGTCAGAAAAAACAGGCAGAAAAATGAGTTACTACAAGCAACAATAGACGGAAATAAAGAGCAAGTTCAATTATCTCAGGATATAGCTGCCGAAGTACAGAGAAGATTAGACGCTGGATTTGCCATAATGGAGATAGATGTGAAAGATATAGAGAATCAAATAAAGAAAACAAACGAACTCGAAAAACAAGCTGAGATAGCCGAGCAAATAGAACAGTCATTTAAAGACATGGTAGGAACTATAGCAACTGATTTATCAGATGGAATTAAAGGACTTATCCGTGGAACGTCAACTTTAAATGAAGTTATGAATAATGTGCTCGATAAAATGATAGATGCTGCATTTAACATGGCTTTCTTTGGTAATGCGTCAGGAACTTTAACTAAAGGACTAGGTTTATTTGGTAACTTATTTGGAGGTTTTTTATCTACAGGCGGTCCAGCAAGAGCAGGAAAATCTTACATTGTTGGAGAAAGAGGTCCAGAACTGTTTACTCCAGGAATCAGTGGAATGGTCTCTCCTAACAGTTCTTTGGGAGGTTCAACAAATATCGTAGTAAACGTAGATGCTTCTGGATCTAATGTAGAGGGAGATGAACAGCAAAGTAGAGAGCTTGGCCGTCTTATCTCAGTTGCAGTACAATCTGAAATATTACAACAGAAAAGACCAGGAGGTTTACTTGCATAATGGCTACGTTTCCCTCAATAAAACCTACATACGGCCAACAAAAAAGATCAGCACCATTTACTAGAACAATCCGTTTTGCTGATGGTTATGAACATAGACTTCTATTTGGTTTAGCACAACATCAAAATCCAAAAGTTTTTAATTTTACTTACGAAGTTTCAGAAACAGAAGCAGATACTATAGAAACATTTTTAGATGCCAGAGCAAACGATAGTGATAGTTTTGATCTTCCCGCAGATTATTTACCTGGAGAAACTGCTTCTAATTTTAAATTTGTTTGCGAAGCGTGGAGTAAATCTATACCTTATAAGAATAGAGCTACAATTCAAGCTACCTTTAGACAAGTATTTGAACCTGCTTCGTAATGACTACTGTTTGGTCTGCTAGTGCTAGTTTATCTTTAGGCACAATAGTTGCACCTACTTCTGCAAATAATGGATTATTTTTTAAAGTAACCACAGCAGGTACTACTGGTTCTAGCGAACCAAACTGGGCAAGTGTTGTAGGACAAACTGTTTATGATAATGATGTTAGATATGTTTCATTTAGTAGTACATTTGCAGATTTACAATCTATAAATCCATCAGCAATTATTGAGTTGTTTACGCTTCAGTTATCTACTGCATTACATGGTGCGAACACTATATATAGATTCCATGCTGGAAGCAATCTTAATGCAAACGGCAAAATAGTATGGGCTACAAATGAGTATCTTAGATTTCCTATTCAAGCATCAGGTTTTGCTTTTCAAAAAGGACAGTTACCTAGACCAAAAATAAGTATTAGTAACGCAACAGGGCTAATTTCATCAATATTGCTATCTGTAAACGAAACAACAACTGGTAATGATTTGACAGGAGCTACAGTAACAAGAATAAGAACATTAGCTAAATTTATTGACGCTGTTAATTTTGCCGATGGAACAAATGCAACTGCTGATCCGACTGCTGAGTTCCCTAAAGAGGTATATGCAATAGACCGTAAATCAACAGAAAATAGAGAAGTTGTTGAATTTGAACTTGCTGCTCCTACGGATCTTGCTGGTGTAAGAATCCCTAAACGTCAATGCACTAGGTCTATATTTCCTTCTATTGGTACGTTTGTTCAATGAGTTGGAAATATAAAGCATTACTTCATGCTCAACGGGAAGATCCGAAAGAATCTTGTGGTTTGTTATTAAATATAAAAGGTAAGGAAAGGTATTTTCCTTGTCGTAATCTTTCAATGACAGAACATCAATGTTTTATTATCGATCCAGAAGATTATGTAAAAGCAGATAATACAGGAGAAATAGTTGGTGTAGTTCACAGTCACCCCATCACCCCACCTGATCCTAGTCAGGCAGATAAAATTAGTTGCGAAGATAGTAATTTACCTTGGTATATTGTTAATCCAAAAACAGAAAAATGGGCATATTTAGAACCCTGTGGATACAAACCACCCTTATTGGGTCGTCAATGGGTATGGGGTATAACTGATTGTTGGAGTTTAATAAGAGATTGGTATAAAGAAGAAAGAAATATTGAACTTAGAGATTGGGAAAGACCTACTACATTAGAAGAATTTAACAATAAACCTTTGTTTGAGGACTGTGCTTGGCGAACTAATTTTAGAGAACTCAGACCAGAAGAGAAATTACAAGATGGAGATGTACTGCTTATGAGCATTTTGCACCCAACTTTAAATCATGTAGCATTATTTTTTGAAGGAGATGTTATTCATCATTTAACCGATAGACTATCTTGTAGAGAGCCTTACTCTGAATGGCTGTTAAAATGTACAGGAAAGAGGTATCGTTATGCTTCGTAAAGTAAAGCTATATGGAGAATTAGCTAAATTTGTCGGACACAAAGAGTTCGAGGTACAGGTAGATACAGTTGGTAAAGCTGTCAGCTTTTTAATACATAACTTTCCAGGAATAGAGTCTTATATGAGTCCAAAATATTATCAGGTAAAAGTAGGTAATTATGAGATTGATAAGAATGAAATAAGTTATCCAGTAGGTAAAGAGGATATACACTTTATTCCCATGATTAGCGGTTCTGGAAGAGGTGTGGGAAAAATATTATTAGGAGCAGTTCTTATAGGTTTAGCAATAGCCAACCCTGCTGTGGGATTCGGACTCGGACCAGGGGGTTTAGGAGGAGGTTTTGCTACCGCTTCTGGAGCATTTAGTCTAACCGCTACTTTAGGAAATATTGGAATCGGATTAGTTTTGATGGGAGTCAGTGAGATGCTGTTTCCTTTACCAGAGCCACAGAAATTCAGTTCAGAAGAAGATCCAAAATTATCTTTTAACTTTAGTGGGGTTCAAAATACATCAAGAGCAGGTACTCCCGTTCCAATAGTTTATGGTGAAATAATTACAGGAAGTGTTGTAATAAGTGCAGCAGTTGACACTAATCAGGTAGAAGCATGACAGACGAAACTAAAATTATCAAAGGTGCTGGTGGAGGTTCACCAAAACCACCCCCACCTCCTTATCGTGCTCCTGATACTTTACACAGTAGGAGTTTTGCTACTGTTCAGGATTTAATATCTGAGGGAGAAATAGAAGGTTTTGCTAGTGCATCAAAAGAGGGTCTTACAAAAGGAACAACTGCATACGACAATGCAAGTTTAAAAGATGTTTTTCTTGATGACACCCCAATATTAAATTCAACAGCTACAAGTGCTAGTCCTGCTGATACTGATTTTAACTTTCAAGATGTAACCTTTAAATCCAAGTTTGGAACGTCAAACCAAACTGCAATGAGTGGTATCCCTGCGGAAAGCAGATCACCTACTGGTGTTGGAGTTGAGGTAACTACATCTGCTCCTGTTACCAGACAAGTTACCAATACAGATGTAGATGCAATTATTGTTACTTTAACTTGGCCTCAGATACAGGTGGCTGAAGATGATGGAGATATTAGAGGAGATACTGTTGAATACAAAATACAGGTTCAATATAATTCTGGTGGATATACAGATGTTATAAGCACTTCTGTCAGTGGAAGAACAGCAGATGCTTATGCTAGAGATCATAGAATAAATGTCACAGGTGCTTTCCCTGTTGACGTAAGAGTAGTTCGAGTCACGGCTGATAGTACAGAAGCTAATAGAGTTAATGCTTTCCAATTTACCAGCCTTCAAGAAGTTATAGATAATAGTTCAACCTATGCCAATAGTGCTTATGTTGCTCTTCGTTTAGATAGTAAACAGTTTAATCGTATTCCTACAAGAAAATATCGTATTAGAGGAGTGAAGGTAAGAATACCAGGAGCAGGTGCTTCTAGTTCTGGTACTCCAACTGTGGATAATGCTACAGGTAGAATTGTTTATCCAAGTGGTTATATATTTAACGGTGTTATGGGTGCTGCTGTTTATACAAACTGCCCTGCAATGTGTTTATTGGATCTTCTCACAAACACTAGGTATGGTTTAGGAGATCACGTTACTGATAGTAATTTAGATTTATTTAGTTTTGTAGCTGCAAGTAAATATGCAAATGAAGAAGTAGATGATGGAACAGGATCAGGTGCAAAAGAGGCCAGATTTAGCTGCAATGTAAATATTCAAAGTCCTAAAGAAGCATTTGCAGCAATAAATGATTTAGCTGGTGTTATGAGGTGTATGCCAATATGGTCTGCTGGTTCTGTAACTATATCCCAGGACAAGCCAACAACAGCAAGCTATCTGTTTAATTTAGCCAACGTAGGTGAAGGTGGATTTGCATACTCAGGTAGCAGTTTGAAAACTAGACATAGCGTTGTTTCTGTCAGTTACTTCAACATGGATTCAAAAGAGGTAGATTTTGAGGTGGTAGAAGATGCAACAGCAATATCAAAACTTGGAACGATAGTAAAACAGGTAAAAGCATTTGCGTGTACATCTCGTAATCAAGCTGCGAGATTGGGCCGTGCAATCCTCTTCGCTGAACAAAATGAAAGTGAAACAGTTACATTTTCAGCTTCAATAGATGCAGGAATTGTTGTCAGACCTGGTTCTGTTATTGAGATAAACGATCCAGTAAGAGCAGGTGCTAGAAGAGGTGGTCGTGTAGTATCTGCAACAACCACTGAAATAACTATAGATGCTAAAGAACAAACAGGTTTACCTGATCCAAATGACAATCCGACTATAAGTGTAATTTTGTCTGATGGAACAGTTGAAGTGGGAGTCATATCTAATATGGCAGGTGCAATTATTACTGTTAATAGCGTAACTAAACCCGATGGTACGACTGCTTCTGCGTTTAGCTCTGCACCGAATGTAAATTCACCTTATCTAATATCGAGTACGACATTACAAACTCAGTTGTTTAGAGTTATTCAAGTTGAAGAACAAGATGAAGTTAATTATGTAATTACAGCTTTATCTTATGTCGAAGCTAAATATGCGTTTATAGATGATCCAACTATTACTTTACCTACAAGAACAATATCTATATTAAATGCTCCTGCATTGCCACCAAGTAACTTAACAGTTACGGAGCAGACAGTAGTTATAAATAATATTGCTAGAAGTAAATTAATTGTAGATTGGCAGCCTGTAGTTGGTGTTACGCAATATCTTGTTAATTATAAAGTTGAAAATGGAAATTATGTTTCTCAGGTTGTATTTAGTAGTGACTTTGAGTTATTAGATACTATAAAAGCAACTTATACAGTTCAAGTATTTTCATACAATTCTTTAGGAGAAATATCTGCAAATCCAACTGAAACAACATTTGTAGCTCAAGGTAAAACTGCATTACCTGAAGATGTTTCTGGTTTAACTGTTGAGCCTATTAATGAACAATTTGTAAGATTAAGGTTTACACAGGCAACTGCTATAGACGTTTTACATGGTGGCCGTGTTTATGTAAGGCATACTAATCAAACTGGAGGATCTGCTACATTTCAGTCTGCACAAGATGTTATTGAAGCAGCAGCAGGAAACGTAACAGAAGTTATAGCTCCTGCCCTTGCAGGAACTTATCTTCTTAAATTCCAAGATGATGGCGGTAGGTTTAGTGCCAATGCAACAAGTGTAGCCTTATCTATTGTTGATATTTTAGACTCAATTACTGTTAAAACTGATCGAGAAGATACTGATGGAACTCCATATAACGGGACAAAATCAAATCTTACTTTTGACTCTACTCTTGGTGGATTAAAACTTACAGATCCAACAGCAAATGCTAATGGTACTTATGATTTTGTAGATACTCTTGATCTTGGGGGGACATTCTCACTTGTCTTAAAAAGACATTTTCAAGGGGTTGGTTTTTATACAGGAGATCAGTTTGATAATAGAACAGACAATATAGATACTTGGACAGACTTTGATGGAACTATTGCTAATGATGTAAACGCAAAGATGGCTGTACGAACTACAACCGATAACCCTTCTAGTTCCCCTACATACACATCATTTAATGATTTTGCTAATGGAACTTTTAAAGGTAGAGGATTTCAGTTCAGAATTACTATAGACACAGCAGATACAGCACAGAACATGAATCTTCAGCAAGCAGGATATACGGCTACTATGCCATCAAGAACTGAGCAATCATCTGTTATTGCATCTGGAGCAGGTGCAAAAGCAGTTACATTTACAGCACCATTTTTTGTTGGAACGTCTGGGTTAGGTAATTTAAACAGCTTCTTACCTTCTATTAATATTTCTCCACAGAATATGGCATCAGGAGATTATTTTGAACTTAGTAGTATATCTGGAACTGGTTTTACAGTTCACTTTAAAAACTCAAGTAATGCTAGTATTGATAGGAACTTTACCTATAGTGCTGTTGGTTTTGGCAAAGGAGGTTAACATGGAGAAAAATAGTTATTAACTATGTCTGACGTTACAAACTATACAATCGAAAATGCTTCAGGAGCCAACGTAAGAACTGATTTAAATGCTGTTTTTGCTGCGATTCAATCAAGTAATTCAAAGTCATCTGATTTAGCTTCAAGTCAATGCGTAGCTGGTATGCCTTTTTTAAATACCACTACAAATATTTTAAAAATAAGAAATTCAAGCAATGGTGCTTTTACAGAAATAGGAAATATAGACACAGCGAATTTAGGTTTACTTCCTGTAGCTGGCGGTACAATGACAGGCCCGTTGTTGATAGATGATTCTTCAAGTGCTTCTACTCCTGCATTAAGTTTCGATACAGATACAGATTTAGGATTATTCAGAAAATCTGCAAACATAATGGGATTTTCTTCTAGCGGAACAGAGCAGATGATATTTGATGCTAATGGATTAACGCTCCAGGGTCAGAATGATTTGAGATTCGCTGACGCTGATAGTAGTCACTATGTAGGATTTCAAGCACCAGCTACAGTTTCTTCTAGTCTTACTTGGACATTACCTGCTTCTGATGCTGCTGTTTCTGGCTATGCTCTTGTATCTGATGCTTCTGGAACGCTAAGTTGGGCTGCTGCTGGAGGTGGAGCAGTAGGAGGTGGCACTGATGAAATATTTTGGGAAAACGATCAAACAATAACAAGTAACTACACGATCACAAATGGTAAAAATGCTGGCAGCTTTGGTCCAATTACTATACAATCAGGAGTAACAGTCACAGTTGGTAGTGGCGAAACTTGGACAGTTGTTTAAATTATGAGCCAAATTAAAGTTGACAGTATAGTCCCAGTAGGAGGTGTAGCCTCTGGACAAGGTGGTGGAATAGTTCAAGTTGTTACTGGCAGTACTAATAACAGAACGGAAACAACTAGCACAAGTTATGTAGACACAAATATTTCAGCATCAATAACCCCAAAAAATTCAAGCAGTAAAATTATTGTGACATTAAGCACTACTGTAGGTGGAACTGAAAATAACTCATTTTGTAGGCTAACTGTTTTTAGGGGAGGCTCAAGCGGTACAAACATTGGAGATAGTGCAACTGGAATAATGCAGATGGGTATTAATAACGGAAATGATTTTATTGGTTGCGGTACATTCTCAGTTATTGATTCTCCATCTACAACAAGTGCAACTACTTATTTAGTAAGATTTAGAAAAGACGGTAATGGAACTGTTAAAGTACCTGCCAACAACGGTGAAGAAGAGGCAGTACTTACATTAATGGAGGTGTCAGCATGATCGACAAGGGAGATATTATTTTTCAACTATACCCAAATGTTGTTGTAGTGAATTGGGAAGGAGAAACTCCTACAGCAAAAGACGCATCAGGTAATATTGTCTCTGTCGATTTAAGTGCTGTAGAGGCTGAATTAGCAAAGCAAGATTATAAAAATAAAAGAGTAAGCACTGGATCAACAGTTTATAGTTCTTTTGCAGATCAACTTGATATGTTGTATAAGGATATGGTTGCGGGTAAACTAGATACAACTGGAACGTGGGCAACCCACATCAAAGCAGTTAAAGACGCAAATCCAAAACCATGAGCACACTAGCAGTCGCTACAATTAAAAGTGCATCTTCCGCAGCACCAGTATTTCAAAATACTAGTGGAACTGAAATAGGTCAGCTTGCAAAAGCGTATGTCAAAATAAATGGAGTATCTGGTACTTTTGTTCGTCAAGAATTTGGAGTATCAAGTGTAACTGATAGCGGTACTGGAGATTATACTGTTAATTTTTCAACGGCGTTTGCCAATGATGAATTTATTATGGTCTGTGGTGCTACTAATAATAACCACAGTAGAGGTGGTTTTGGTATGAAAGAAGGTGGATCAACAACTACTTGCGATCTTTTTTGCACAAGTTACAGTAATAACTCAAGATTTGACGTAGAGGCTTTTTTTGCTTTCTATGGAGATTAATTATGTCAACACTTAAAGTAAATACAATTCAGAATACAAGCGGTGGCTCTAGTTCAACCCCAGAACAGATTGAACAGGGTAGGGCAAAAGTTTGGCTGAATATGCAAGGAAGTGGCACTGTTGCTATAAATGATTCTTTTAATGTTTCAAGTGTGACTGATCTTGGAACAGGTATGTACCAAGCAAATTTTTCAATAACTATGGCTAATCAAAACTATTGCTCACTGGTTAATAAAATGCTTACAACCACTGGTGGTAACACAAGTACAGATGATGTTCTTACAGGCATGAATAATACAGCCCAGTTGACGACCTCAACTAAATTTTTCTCTAGAGACGCAACAGGTGGAACAGTAGATTCTGTTCACATGTTTTTAGCTGTTTTTGGTGATTTATAAATTTTCACATATAATAAAAGAAAAAACTTATGGCTAATTCTGACACAAGATTTATTTACACAAATGATGATGGTTCTATTAGCATTGTCTGTCCAGCAGATAATTGTGATTTAACTTTAGATCAGATAAAAGATAAAGATTGCCCTAGTGATAAGACAGTTTATACTGTTAATAAAGCTGCAATTCCTACAGATAGGAGTTTCAGAAATGCTTGGACTTACACGGAGTAAAAAATGGGATTTGGCATTGACATGGCGAAAGCCAGAGAAATTCATAAAACAAAAATAAGAGAAGCAAGAGCACCAAAACTTGCAGAGCTTGATATTGAATTTCAAAAAGCATTAGAAACAGGTGCAAGCACAACAGATATTGTTGCAAAAAAGCAAGCATTAAGAGATGCTCCTGCTGATTCTGGTATAGCTTCTGCTAGTGATACAGATGCACTTAAAGCACAATGGAAAACTGATATTCTTGGTGATTCTCCTTATAGCTAATGGCAATTATTCCAGGAAAAAAGAATTTTACTGTTCAACGTAGAGCAGATTTTCCTATTAAATTGACATTTAAAGATTCCACTGGAACGGCAATAAGCCTTAACGGATATACAGTAGAAGCACAAGTTTACGATGAATCACGCACGACAAAATATGCAGATTGGGCTATAACTTATACAGATAGAAGTAATGGAATTATTGACATGAATTTAGCTGATACAGATACAGCAAACTTTACTCCGAATATTTTATTTTATGACGTGTTACTAACAGAACCAGGAGGCAACAAAGATTATTATTTAGAGGGTAAACTATTTGTAAGTGAAGGTTACACAGCATGAGCAGCACCCCTAATTCTGTAACTGTAAGTCAGGTTTCTGATGTTACAACAGTTGAAATTACCACAGTCGGACCTCAAGGACCTGGTTTTGATTTAACTTTAGATCACAGTGCAAAAGTTGATAATTCAGTTATGTACTATCAACAAAGTAGTGGTAAGGTTATATTAGATAACAATGTTACTACGCTAAAACTCGTCGACGGGGGTAATTTCTGAAATGGCTAACACAATAAGAATTAAGAGATCAACTGGATCTAGTAACCCAACTTCTCTTGAAAATGCGGAAATAGCTTTTAGAGAAGGCGATGAAGTTCTAATTATTGGTAAAGGAACAGGAGGAGCAGGAGGATCTGCTACATCTATCGAAGCTATTGGTGGTAAGGGAGCATTTTTTGATAAGGCAACAACTAGAAACGCAAATATTGTATTAGCTGGTCCTACAACTGGAAGTGCTGCTGCACCTACATTTAGGTCACTTGTAGTCGCAGACGTTCCAACGCTAACTT
>VTLG01016358.1_pt1 | contig 34939 bp, 44 predicted proteins | sample 4694571 | NCBI WGS metagenome assembly VTLG01 (sample SAMN12604809, study PRJNA352737) | marine metagenome | biome: ENVO:00000447; feature: ENVO:00000209|ENVO:00000569|ENVO:01000036; material: ENVO:00002151; isolation source: viral sequences binned using virsorter ...
CCGTTTCGGCATAATCCTTGTGAACTACTGCCGACATGATCTGATCCGCACCAACAACCGTGCCAGAAAGAGTCGCACCAGCAATCGTTGAGCCCGTCAGCGTACTAGACCACGCTGTAGTACCCGTGCCGGTGTGCTCCAAAAAGGCGTTCGTTGCCGCTGAAGCAGCAGGCGAAGCGCTAATGCCGAGCTTTGTTTCTACAGCAATCAAAGCAGTAGAAGCAGCACCATGAACTTGATCGTGTTCGTACCCTGACGCATCCAAGTCAGTTGTTGAGCTTGGAGTTACCTGCGTTGAGGTTGTGTCAAGAGATGTTGGATAGTTTGAACTTGGCATTATTGCTCCTATGGAACCAAATCAAGGGTGAAAATGCCAGACGCATTCCACTGTATTTGGAATGTGCCTGACGTTGTGCTGAAATCTCCCCCGAAATCTATGTATGCAATCAGACGGTCGTTCGTCACCGTGTCATCGTAGATAACTCCGGCTCGTACATTCGACAACGTAGAACTGGTCCACGATACGTCATCTGCATCCCATTTAATTGTGCCCGTTCCATCAGAACTACTAGTCATTGCGACACTAGTGAGAGCTTCGCCACCGAGTGTATAACCAGTACCCGAAATTTCGTTTGTTACATCTGATTTATTTGTGTGAGTTTCAAAGTTCGGGGAATAAGAAGCGTTGACCAACATGCACTTAAATGTGTCATTGTCCATGTCAAGTGCGAGATCGTTCTTAAACGCAGCTTCGAAAGTCTCAACGTAAAGACCACTAGCCATTAGCAGTACCTGTTCCTTGGATCGGCTTTGGCCTGATCGTTACATCACCGTTTGGTTTTTGCATTCTTTTTCTTTCTTGCGGCAGCAGCAGCCTTTTTACCTTTAGCGGTATAAGGATACTTCTTTCCATTAACGATAGGCATAATTGAAATGATAGCAGAGGATAATGGAGGGGCCGGGGAAAGGGGGAAAACCCGACCCCTCCAAACCTCTATGGCGTTAACTAGGCGTTATCGCCAATACTGGATGATGCTTCCACACGTTGCAGGCAATCTTCACGGAAGATGCCGTAACCAACGAGGTGGTACCAACCAACAGGGTTGAACCGACGCAAAGAGTCGGTCACAGGACCGAACACGATGCTTGGATCAGCGCCAAAGCCCGGAGCCCGCGAATGCGCCTTAGCAATAGCTTGGCGACCGCAGATAAGGGTTTGGTAAACATCGACATTGCTTGTGCCACCGTCGGCGATAAGGCCAGCACGGGGGTTTTCAATGTATTCGATGCCATTGAAGGTACCGATTGAACCTGCACGAACGGGGGCTCCGTCTTGGTACAGTTGGTACTGGATAACGTCAGTTACCGCTGTGTCTCCACGAAGATCGTAGGAAACGTCAGGGTGAATGATCGCTACATAGTTGCCATTGTCCCAACCGGGAGCGTTACGGCTACGAAGCTGTGCGACGGCTTTACGGCCTTCGGAAGCGGTGTAGTTGTTCGCATCGGTAATTGCGCCACGGCTTGTTTGCCCGACATACGTTACGTTTGTGCCAGCATTGGCAACATCTGAAACGATTTTGTCGAGCGAGTCAGCCATGTTATAACCAACAATGTTGGCCGCATCAGCGTCAACATTGAGGAATGAAGTTCCACGCACCTTGGCGGTTGTGATAACAGCGTTACCGTACTCAGCGAGAGTTACGGTTACTGCGCTATCAGTCAACGCAACAGCGGTAACGTCACTGTTTTCAGTGAGGGCCGATGTTGCTTGTGCCATGTCAGCGTAGAACGTGAATTGTACACCCGAACCGTTATGGCTCTGGGCTGTTGAACGGACATCAGCGATCATTTCGAACAGGGGCTGTGAACGCAAAGCGAAATAAGCAACCTGATCGAAGGCCGTTGTTACCTGATCTCCGAGAGTTGTAGTTGTTGTATAAGCCACGGGGAGTCCTATGGTCAGGACTCCAATGGGTTAGAGAATTAGGTTGCTGCGCCCCACAGATAACCTTCGCTCTCCATCAAAGCACGCAATTCATCTGGATTACTTGTTGCTTTAATCCGAGCTTCAAGATCAGCTTGTGACACCGGATCTCCGCCTTCTCCGACAGATTGGATTCGTTGTTCTGCCATTAAAACTTCTGGCGGTATTGCTGTCGAGGCTGGAGGTGGAGCATCTGCTCCCAAGAACCCTGCCGCTGATGCTTCCTGTCGGATAGCTTCAACATCAAGTTCGCCTTCATAACCTTTAACAAAATACTTAACACGCGAATCATCAGGGTCGAGCCCTGCTGAACGGAATGTATCTCGACGCTCATAATTAGCTAGCTGTTGAGCAAGCTGGTCACGTTCTGTACGCAACTCATCTCGTTCGCCTTCTAGCTTACGTCGAAAATTTGGTTTCGATTCGGTTGAACTGTCAGAACCTTCTTCACTGTATCCAGTGGAGTCGTTTTCTGTCATATGTCACTCACCTGTCCTGTAACGCATCCCGGCGGTGGCACCGGAGATGGAGGGGTGTCGAATAGCTCACCCGAAGGGCCAGACAACAGTATTTAATATAGAAGGTTTCTATAGTGCAAGTCAAGTACTGGTAGTACCCAAGCCGGTCATACCGCTGCTTGTGCCCAGCAAACCGCTGCGTCCTTTAAAACGAGTTGCTCTACGCTCTTGCGCTCGCCGCATATTACCCACATTGCTTGCTCCCCCAAAGACTCCACGGCCTAGTTCGTCGGGGGTTAACCCTTCGTCGCCTAGCAGATTATTTTGGAGCCCTGCTACGGGAGCAATTCTTGTAGCGATTTCTCTGGCTTGAACATTCATTTTGTTCAGATCTTCAGATAGTTCTCTGCTGAATACTCTGTTAGGGCCAAGGGCTCTTTCTGAAGCTCCAGCTAATTGTGCTGAAGCGAACTGGCGGCCTCGCTGGGTTATGTTGATAGGTGCTGCATCTGGACTCCGACGGTAATTCGGGTCAAGGAATGTTGCCACAAGATCGCCGCTGTCGTACTGGTAGTAGTCGGTAAGAGCAGCAATAGTTTCTGCGTCCGCTACGTTGACGGCTTGTTCAGCCAAAGTCACTCTGGACTTCCATTCGGATAAAGACACATCGCCTGCTATCAAAGCGTTTACGGACGCAACAGCACTATTATTTAAAAACGCTGGGGAGATACCTGCTGTTTCTGCAATCTGGTAATACCCACGTTCCAAATCAATGTATTCAGCTTCTGTTAAAGGTGGGAGTCCGCTGTCACGGCGAGATTTCATAGACGGGAAACGAGCATCATATAAAGCTCTGACAGTAGGGTCATCACCGAATCGAAGCTCTGTCAATATTGCGTCAGCGTTTAAACCTTGCGAAGCAAGATCTAATGCCCACGGCGCTATATCAGCTAAACCAAATTTTTGTAAGAAACCGCTGACTATCGCTTTAGCTCCAGCGATATTAGCTTTGGTAAGGAAATCTGAATAGGGATCGTTGCCTCCCCTATTATTATTCTGGTTATTGTTCCTGCTGTTGGGACCATACTCATCGATTATTTGCCAAATATCTTCTGGGTTTGTAGCATCAGGATTGAAGTTCCATATCTGCCCCGGACCCGGTTGCAGTCCAGTTGTGGGTTGGCCCGGCATACCGGGATAATTTTTTTGATCAGGATACAGGCTTCCGTCACGGATACCGGCAATAATTTGTTCGTCGGTCATCCCTAAAATTTCGCGAGCCGCAGCGTATTCCGGTATCCCTTCTGTCTGCAAAGGGTCGGTGCTACTCGGTGTCTTAACAGGGACAAAATCTCTAGCGCCCTCAGTCTTTGGACCAACGATACCGTCAACAACTAAAGGGACGTAAGCGTTCCCATCTGCATCGACTTTGCCTGCATTGGCTTCGTTAAGGTCACGTTGCTCTTGTTTTATTACTTCACGTGCAGCCGCACGCTTCTGGGAGGTAGACAACCCAGCTTCGTTTGCAGCCCAATTTACTGGATTTTCAATAACCATTACCCTATAACTCCCATAGCTTGACCTAAGTCGTTTACAAGGCTGTAGGCATTAAGTACTTGTGGCATTGCTTTATCACCTTGCGGCGAGTTCATAAACGCCAAACTTGCATCCCAGCCACTTATTGTCATCGGGCTACCATTCGGATCGGCATAGCTTCCGAACTTCATTACCCAGTCGTTGTCGTTGCCACCCCAATCTGGCATATACCCCATGCGTCTGTAAAAGACTTGGTTGTAAGAGTTCATTATGTCCATCGGGGTTTGACCGGCAAGAATGTCAGCAGCCCATGACGGGTAAAGTCTGGCTGCTTCGTGAGCTAACTTGTTGGTCCATTGTTCTGCTGTTGCTTCGCCACGTAATGACGCTCGTTGAAACTTTTCGTATTCCGATGGGTCGTAATCTACGAAATATTGTTGTGCTTCTCCAGCCATTGTCGCTTGGTCAATGGCTATTGTGCTGCCGGGGAGAGCTTCGACACCAAATTTTAGATCTCCTGATTCTTCAAGGAAATCGTAAATCTGGTCTTCGGTCCAGCCTGATAGCCATGCAATTTTTGCGAGTTCTAGGATTTGGTCGTCTTCCCAGTTGAGTTGTAGTTCACCTGCTATACGCTCAATTATTTCGGTGTCTGCTGCGACTAATGATTCTCGTCGTGTTGTCCAGCTTTCGCTGTCGTCACCGGCGTACCATTCTGATTCTTTTAAGGCTCTGCCTTCTTCAGTATCTCTGTAGTAATCTGTGTTTCGTAAAAGCGTTTGGATAGCTGAGGCGTATTGCTGCAACCCCATTTCAGTGTCACTTGCATAGCGTTCTTTAAGAACTTCTGCGGCATCCGCAAGATTCCATCCTGCAAATTCACCGTCTTTGATAGTGGCTTTAGGGTTTCTTTTAACCCACGCAAACATCGCTTGACCCAAATCATTTTCGCGTCTTGCAGTTAAAACATCTACAGAATCAACGATATCAACCATTAGTCAGAACCTTTAAAAATACTTGATCGAACCTGTCAGACCCACTCTTAGCCAGATCTTCACTAGCCATTTCTTTAACTTCACTAGCGATGTAATCCTCTTGGGTATTTTCAGGAATATATTTATCGCCCGGACGTTCCTCCAAGAAATGTCTTTGCATTTGAGGCGTCAAACCTTTAGCCCACTCAATTACTTCAGGGGAAGCTGACCGCCCAGTCATTGCCTCATACACAGCTACCGCTTTATCTTCTGTAGCTGTCTGTGAAATTGTTGCTACGAGTCCCGAATCGACAGCCATGTCGAACAGCCGTTCTTGGAAATCCCCGACCGTGTAAGTAAAGCTTTCGTTTTGGGATACGTCAGGGATAAATCTGTCGCCCAGCATTGTGTACCCATCGGGGCCCAACAACTGGGCTTGGTTCGTCGCATCTCTGGACATTTCCATGATTGCTTCTTGGATATTGCCTCTATCGTAAATAGCGTCAGGGTTCTCAAACATTTCGTAGCCGAGAACCTTGAACATGTAGGAAGCAGTCTTGTCTCCGACAGCTAGTCCTTCAGCAATTCTTCGCTGTTTGTCTGGGGTTTGTGCATCATAAATACCCATTGCGTCAGCAATAGTGAAAGGCACATCTTCTTCGACTAGTTCAACGAAGTCGAAGCCGCTTGCTGCCATGTCTTCTGATTTGCTCCAGCTACGGGTAGCGTTAGCTCCCATTACCTTTTCTGTTATAGGTGACGAGGCAGCGATACCGTAGTAAGCAAGGTCTTCAGTCCCCAACATTCCTCGGTAATCGTGGCGGCCACCCGGTAACCCAGTAACATTCGGGCCACGTTGTTGAGATCCTTTACCAAATATTGCTGCTTGTGACGGGACACGCCACGTTTCAGGATCCATTTCTGACATAAGGAAAGCGTCGGTAACAAGCCATGTTGTGCGCCCACTTGGATGCCTGCCGCCCTGTTCTTCAACGTCGATAAACGCATCAACGCTTTCATCGTCTGCTTGTTCTGTAGCTTCTTCGCCTTCGTTAGCTTCAACTAACTTGTTCTCGTCGTCGGAACCTTCGTTCCATGCAGGCAGAATGTATTCTTCTACGAATGCTTGATTCATCTCTGCCTGATTCATCTCTGCTTGTCCTTGCGCTTCAAAAAATTTTAACGCAGCGTTCCAAACATCGTCTAACCAACCCATATCAAACTCTCGTTCTCGGCAAGTTTCCTACTGAAACTGTCGCTATATTACTAAAGAAATAATCGTAGACAGAACCAAAGTCTGACTGACGCAGCAAACGCAGTTTCCCAACTTCCCATTGCTGTTGAAGATCAGCGTTGCCTCTATAACTTAATTGCAAGAAATTACGGTTCTGGTTTACCTCAGCACGTTCAACCATCGCTTGCGCTATCTGGTCGTGCAGTTCTAAATATTGAGAAATAGGCACGATATCAGGCCGTTTCTCAAACGCAGGATCGGCTACAGCGTCACGGAACCCACGCAGTATTCGTCGTTGTCTTTCTGGATCACCGCCTGCGTTGTATTCCTCGAACCAAAGCGGATTAGTTTCTGCAAGTTGAGCAACAAAATCCTGTGTGGATGTAAACAAATCGTAGTTTGCTCGTGCCAAAAGGCTAACTGATCCACCAGCTTCTGCTCTTTCACGCAGTATAGAATCACGAGAGTTGCGGAATACTCGGAACTCTCGCCACCCGATTGATGTTTGAGCTTCCTTCAAAAGTCCTTTGCTGTCGAGATACTCTCGTTTGCCTTCGATCTTTTCAAGTCGAGCGACTGCTTCGTTGTATGCGAACTGTACATCTAGTGGGCCAATCTCACCTGTCACCCAACGACCCAACTCTGGGTTTCTGTCAGCAAACTCTTGATGTTCTTTGATCGCTGCTCGACCTTCAAGGGTTCCTGCAACCACCGATTTAATATTTGTGCGTCGCGCTGTGAAAGCCCACATATCTGGGTGGTTCTCTAGCAGCCAATCGACTGCTTCTTGGCTTCCATATTCGTCTTGTCGTTTCCAGAAATCAGAGAGTGTGGCCCAGTAAGGAGATTGTTGTTGGAAAGAAACAGGGAACGCTAGTGAGCGTGCCATAAACATTCCAAAGATATGTTGGACTCGGCGTTCTACTTCGTCAGCAACTTCGTCTTCTGTTATCTGGCCGCCTCTGCCAACAACGATGCCTTGCTCGGAGAGTTCCGTTAAGTAGCTTTGCAAGACTGTAGCTGCGGTTCGGGCACGCTGATCGGTGTCCATTCCTTTAGCGTTAAAGAAAGCTTGCGTCCATGAAGGAGTGAATGCGTCTATGAACTGCGTCGCTACGTTGTCGCCTTCGGCTGGGCCATAAGGGAGGCACGCATTAGGAATCCATTGCATAAGTTCTGGTGCAACGATCTGTAGTTGTGCAGCACCGAAACAAACGATAGGACCGCCTCCGGGTAAGCCACCTATCATTGAAGCAGAGCCAAGGTTTAAGTCTACTTTTTGTTCTGCTAAAGCTGAGAAATCGCCAAAGAGTTTGTCGAAGCCCGGTATACGACTCAATGGCCCCGGAGTGTCAGTAGCGAATACGCCGGGGAGTTGGAACACTAGCCGTGTCTGATTGTTCTCGTCTTTAGAAGTGAGGACATGCCACGGACGTAAAGTCCGGGCAACGAAGACAGGGTTTTGTGCTGCTATACCTACCCAACGGGTAGCGACTTCTTGCCATGCGCCAAGGAACGGCATTAATAGTGTTGTCAGTTCTTGGAACCTTGACTTTTCTGCAAGGTCATAAAGAATAACTTTTGTTTCATGCAACGCTGTGCGTCTTGCCCGGTTCTGAATATTTTTAACATCTTTTTCGTCAACCCGGTATTTGCCGCCTTCGATACGGTAGGGCTGTAGCTCCATCGCAACTTGGCGTTCGTAAACCGATTTGTAAAGTGTTCCACGTGAAACAACGTCTTCGACCATTGTCAGGTTTTCGAATCGCTTTTCAAAGAAATCTCTGACTAGGCCTTTAGCTTCTTTGCGAAGCCACATTGTTTGGCGTGCGTCTAAGAAACTAGAATCGTTAACGGTTTTGCCAAAGTCTGTAAGACCATAGAACTCGTTGTTAGCCCAAGGTTCTACTAGTTCACCGTATTTGCGGTACAGGAGAACAGTAGGCATTTCGGAAAGTTCTCGGGCTGCTTGCTGGTTTCGTTCTACAAGACTTCGGGATACTGGTTGCTTGTTCACAAGATCGTTGAAGACTGTTAGTGCAGCTTCACGGTGAGGGTTATTTCGGAAGAAAACACTTTCAAGATAGACCTGACGGTTAGTGGCCCCTTCGCCATGTACATCTATGCCAGTTCGCACAACAGTTTCGTAAGCGGAAACTATCTCACGTTGCGCTTCATCAAGGAGTGGTTGGATGTCTCGTTCCCACGTAATGGTGTCGCCTTGGGCAAGACGTTCACGAACCGATTTGAATATAGGTAGATCTGGTACGAGTGACCCTGCTTCCCAGCGAGTCCGCCCAACCATCTCATAAATGGTTTCGGGATTGCGCCATTCATCAGGCAAATCTATTTTGCGGCCTTCACCACTTTGCAACCATTGAACTATTTCATCGTCGGTTTTGCCCAGCCAATATTGGCGGTAGAAATCTCTGTTGGCTGCTACCCCCGAAGGACCAAGAGATCCAGCATGACGATCCATGTAATCATCCCACGCATTAACAAATGATTGACGTGGTTGACTGCCGATTGGAGCGGAGCCTGCATCTGTAAGAATGTCATATTGATGCGCTCCTTGATATAACTGGGATTTACGCTGGTTATCTACTTCCGTTGCCCACAGCGTCCTATTGGTAGCATTCGCTGAATTAGCTTTTTCCCATACTGCCTGTACCGCTGGGATGTCGCCGTATGCTGGATCGAATACTACGTTTCCTACTTGAACGTGAGGATATCCTGACTCAGCTAACAGATCGCCTGCTCGTTCGAATCGGCCAGCGATCTCTGGGTATTCGGCGATAAAGTCATCAACTATCTGACGCTGGAATGTGTCGAGGTTCTCGGCTCGGGCTTCAAGAAGTTTTGCTGCTTCTCGCCTGTTTTGCCGCATAACTCGGAATGTTTCAGAAAGATCTTCTTTGGCTACAAGCTGTTCAGCAAGGTCAAGCATTTGGGCTTCTTCGAGACTTATCTCCCCTTCGTCGTAAGCTCTCCGCCAGTCGCTGTATTCAACTGCATCTCCTTTTACAAGAGCATCCCAGTATTGAGCTTCGAGGAAGAAATCTTCTCCAAGACTTTCTTTAAGCAAGTCGAGTTGCTCATCTCTGGTTAAAGGCCGACCGTCAACATCAAACGAATCTTCTATTGTTAACAAGTTTCGTTCTTGGTAAGCGACATCTTCTAGCAAATGGTGTGCGTCAAACCGTAGCTGGTTGCCGTAAGTCTGCGCTATTTCGTGCCGTGCGAGTTTAGCGACACTTGATCGATGGTAGGGGGTGTATAGGGCTGCGGCTGCGGCTGCTCCGACAGGGCCAGCGAAGTACAACCCTGCGGCGGTCATTACTGAGACACGGCGTTTGTAGCTTTTTGAAGCGTAAGCAGTATCTATAGCGTCTTCAAAGACTTTGTTTAGCGACCGAGAAACAGCGCCGTTGTCATACATTTGTTCGTATACACGTATCGCTTGGGCAAGTGTTCGTTGCGGCTCGGTCATTGGGTTAACAAAGATACGGTCGTCGGGGTCTACCGTGCGGTATTTCGGGTCTTGGAATTCCCACGGGTTGTCTATGACGCCTTCGTAGTAGCTATCGAGAAACCCAAACAGTTCATCTTCAACTACTTTCGTAACGTCTACGCCTCGACCTCGAAGCCACCGAGATTTCAGCGTGTCCATCTGTGGACCGATCTGACCTAGCACAGCGGTAGCGCCTACATGGGCAAAACTACGGAGGAGAGAGTCTATGTTCACCACCATTTGCCAACGGGGTGTAAGTAGTACGCTTCGTTTCCACATGGTGTTTGCTACAAGAGCGGTGTGTCGTGCAACTGCTCTGCTTTTGCCTATATGGACTTCCTTGATGTTGCCTTGTGCATCGTAAACTTCTTTAAAGTCGCCTTTGATTTCTTTAACGACACGTTGGAACATGTCGAATCGAGGAACTATTAGTGATTCCCGTAACTGGCTAGGGCTCAAAGGAACATGAAGCCGGAGGCTTTCACCATCACGCGCAAAATTAATTGAGGTGTATTGGTAATCTACGTTGCCATAGGCTTTTGAACGCCGTATTTCTTCTGCGTCTGCAGCTTCATCTATCTGCCGTTTAGCGTGATCTAAGTCACCTCTGAGGATCGACACAAGTTCTTGTTTATCGAAAGTAAGACCCCGAGGATTGAACTCGGTATTCGCAACCATATCGACTAGCTGATCCATCAAAGTTCCGACAGTCTTTTCGAAATGGTCTTTCATAAAGATCTGGTCTGCAGTGTTATTTAGAAACTCGATAAGAAGTTGTTCTCTGTTTAACCCGGCTCGGGTAACCATCGAAACACCGTTCTCGTCTACAACACGGTCTGCGTCTCTTAGCATTCGATCGAACTGACGATACGCTGCTCCGGCTTGGGAAAATGAAATGATTGATTGCGTAGTCATTTCAGTGATAGCTCGATAAGCACGTGAAGCTTTAGGGTATTTAACCCCGTCAAATGTTTTCTCGAAGAATGTGCGTGCTTGGAAACCGGCTCGGTTCATTGGCCCCAAGAATGGCAACTGGTTATTAGGAAGAATAGGAAGGTTGCTTGTCCGAGCGATTTCGTTAACAGCTAGTTCGCTGATACCTCGGACTGCTGCTTGGCTTGCGTCTAGTTTGTCTACTGGCATTCTGTTGGCGAACCCAACAGGTGAGGCTTCTTCGACAAGAGTTTTTACAAAGTTATCGTTTGCGTTAAGAATTTCAAGCCACGGAATTTTGTCCATAGCAGCGACTTCGTTCATCACCTGCGTGAACTCTGGAGTTCCACGGGCAGGGATTTCCCATAGCGCTTGTGCTTGATCGTCGGCGCTATCAATAACTTGTTTTACATCTTCAAGAACAGTTGCAATACGGTTCTGGGCAGCATTGTAAAGCATTTTTTCTTGTTGTTCTAATCCGTCGATAATGACTCTAAGCGGCTGCCGTCGAGCAGAATCTTCAGGTACCTTGCTTAGAATGTCTCGTGCTTCTAGTAACGCATTTTGAACTTCCGCAATATTAGTAATTTGATTTATTGCTAAACCATTGTCCCCAAACAAAAGTTTGGCGAGTATCGGTGCTTGTGCTTCGAATGCTTCAATAGCGTTTTTGCCATTTAAACGAAGTTTCAAAAAGTTGTCGAAAGGAATCCAAGCGCTTGTACCAATAGGCGCATTACCCGGAACGAGATCTGCTAAAACTTTTGCTAAACCCCACTGATCGGTGGGGTCCATCATTTTAAACTCGCCACCAAATCGCCCAGCCTGCATATCCCGTTGTATTTTGCGTGCAGCTTGTTCAGTGGCTTGTAAACCTTCAGTCTTTGGCGACTTGTAGGTTTCTACTTCTCCGAGGTTTGCTAATGCATCTTTCTGGTGCATTCGTTTCTGGGATATAAGATCATCCCATTCGTCTAGCAGCCCTTCAGCTTTTTCCCACGCTTCACGGGTGCGAGCCGAAGGCTTTTCAAGCATTGCCTGAAAAGCTTCTTGTTCGGCTTTTGCAAGATCGAACCGGCCCTTAGTGATATTCCCATCAGGAGCGAGCTTCATTAGCTCTGTGTCTATATCGTCTACTAAAACAGCAACTTCTTCGGCATAAGCAGCTTTCTCGATAACTTCGTCCGATGCTTCGAGAGCTTCATCAATTAGATACCCCTTATATGGACGCTTTTTATCTGCCGCTGCGCCATGAGGACTAGATGTTCGTCTTTTAAGATGAGCGTCTTTGCTTCGATACCCTACTTCTCCAACGACCAGCGTTTGAATGCGTTGCTTAAACACATCCATTTCAGGGCTAATAATCGCATCGTCTATTGTGGCAAACTCTGGGGTCTTGCCATACATCGGGTCATATCGTGACGGATCTTTCTGATAATGAATATTCCGGTCTTTGTCGATAGAGAACACTTCGTCGTATTCGGCGACTGAACCTTTGCCCCTACCGATGCGTCCATCTGTGGCGTTATACAAAATTGAGTTACGTTTTTTCGGGGGCCGCTGAGGATAAACGAACGGGGAAAGGTTGTCTTTCGGACCGAAGACAACATTGCCTGTTGCATCGAATTGTGTGCCCATGCGTTTCATCGCGCGTGCGCCACGCACACCTTTAACTACAAGGAAGGCAGGATCTCCGACAATGTTTAAAGAAAAATCTATTAGCCCAGACCCCATCTGATACCACAACGTGCCTTTAGCCTGTTGCAATTCGCGAGGGTCAAGGATGTTGACTCGTTGTTGTGCAAGCATAATTGCTTGACCTGCGCTACGAGAATTAGTTATTTCCCAAACATCTGAGTAAGTATCTAAATTAAAGAACTGATTGTTTTTAATTGCTTTTTCTGGGTCTGTTACTAAATCACTAAAGGACATACCGGGGATAGTTCTATTAGCTCTCCTCGCTATTCCAGTAAACGTATCGCCTATTTCAAAAGGGTTAAAAGAAAACGGTTCAGTGTCGTCAAACTCTGCATCTGCATCAGCCAAACTCCACAATGTCGCAATACTGCCTATGGGTCTATCGACACCGTTCTTGTATGCGAATTGGAGAAACGAAAGTGACGGATCCCAGAAAAGATCTCCGAACTTTCTCCGAGGCATCCCAATTAAACCTTCTTCAGGTAGCCCCCCGACAGTTGCCCCGAGCATTCCTTCTGGCCCGAAAACGCTTTTGAGTACGCTCTTGTCCCCTTCGCCTGTCATACTCGCTTGTCCGACGATGTTGTCTTTAAACGATTCAAAGTACGAACGTATGGGAGCGTAAACAAAACCGCTTTCATCTCTAGCTTCAGGCAGATGAGTAATCCCGTCGATTACGAAATCTCCTAGCTGCGCCCCTAAATCTACGGGGGCTCGCACGATTTTGAAGACTCTACCGAGAACGCTCATCGCGGAGGATCGTATTTAGTTGGGGTGAAGTTTTCCATTCTCCGAACAAAGTCTTGCAAAGCTGGGTCTGCATAAGCGCTATTCGCCATTGAGTACAGCATGTGCAGCACAGGAGGAATAGATTGTGCCCGTTCTGGACTTAACTGTATCTGCGATTCTGCTGTCTGGGTTACCGGCATGGTAACGGGTTCGTTGGGTCGTTCGCTACTTCGGAAAGGATCGCCTGCTGCCCCCGGAGGAGTTGCTTGGCGAACAGGTTCACGACGCTGTGGCCGTGGTGGAGGAGCAAGCTCTGGAAGTGGCGCTACACGTTGCGCTTCTTCTTGTTGAGTTGCTTGCCCGTACTCTTGACCTTTAGCTGTCTGTATTTTTTGTCCCATTCCCTTACGTGGCATCAGAGAGCCCCAATCAATTCTTCGAGTCCGGGTGGCCCTGCCTGCGGTTCAGGCTCCCCCATGACAGGCGATTCGGCACCCATGCCGGGCATTGCTAGTCCGGGTTGCGCTTCAGGGGCCATTGCTTCAACAAGTTCAGCTTGGCGTTCCTGCGCTTCTCGTTGCACCTTTTCCACAGCACCGGCTAGTTCCAGTTTATCGTTCATCACTAGTTCCATGATGCGAGCAAGATCCGCTGGGGGTATAGCTCCTTGCGATGCTTGCTGCTGCACAGATGCCAGTAGTGCTTGTTCTAGTTGTTCGCCGATTACCGTATCGTGTTCAAACTCTGGATCATCGACCAGTGGGTCAATCGCCATAAACGATTTCTTGGACATGGTGCCCATTCCGACTCGTTGTCCTCCCCCTATGACAAGATTGTTGATGTCTGCACCCGGATGTGAATAAGACACAACATTGTCTGTTGAGTCAAAGTTTTCCCGAGGTCGATAATCAACTCGACCTTTAGCATTCTTTGTGCTTACATAAAATGTTTTGGCTTTTGATCCTGCATAAGCTTTAGATATATCTATTGCTAGTTTGTTTTCTTCTTGCAGCGACCGAGCCATGATTCGTTGTGCTTCTTGTACTGCGAAATCCACGACGGCTGACAGAACTGCGTCACCTCTACGCCCTGTACGAATATTGGATGGTGACTCACCACCAAATTCGGCAGGTATACCTGCTGTTAAGCGCTGGGCTCGTTCTAATCTATCAATCGCCGGGTTAGTCATATATCCGGGTTGTGTTTGTATATCCCGTAGATCGCCGCCTCTTACTACCCCAACTTCTCCAGTCAGCCCATCTGCTGGGTTAACTATTTGTGGGGTTTCCCCTTGACGGCCCACTAACCATGTGTCAGGGAATACACCTTTTTGTACAGCTATAACTTCAAGAGCCATTAACCGAGCTTGCATCTGGTACATGCCAATGATGCCATCGAACTGTCCTTGTGCATTATCGAGACTAATTCTTTGAGCGCACACTACAGGCGTTTGCCCTAACGGGTTAGGGGTACGTTCGAGTTCTACGACTACAGATTTGCTTTCTTTCTGCGGTATAGGGCTATACATCCCCGAGTTCAGAGGCGACCTACTTCCGATAAGAACTGTTTCTTCTTCGTCTACATATTCAAGAAGCTCTATGCCTTGATCGTCGCTTGCTAAACCATCACCAGAGAATTTGCGTGCAGCTTCTGGATACATTTGGCGCAACCACCCAAGCGGACGCTCGTATGCAAAGATGACATCTCTTGGGCGCATATCGTCTACGCCCATCATTGTTGCTGGATACGCAGTTAGCGGATCACGCAAATGCCATTCCGGGGCACCAGTTTCCATGTTGAATCTGAGTTGTGTGCAAGTTGTTGCATATCCGATTAACTGGCGTGCTCGTTTAGCTAGTTGCAAATCCATTCGGCTGTGTTCCCACCAACCAAATAGTGCTCGCCTGCGAATGCTTGCGTTGTCTCGTGATTTCTTTTTAGAAGGATCAGTCGGTGGACAATAAATGTCGGGGGCTGTTGATGCGATACGCATTGCTGTTTGGTCGAGCCCTTGTGACAATAAGTTTGCAACTGCGGATTGTTCGTCGGAGTTAAGTTCTGGTAGTGGTACTATGACATCACCGTTATAGTAATCACGGAGAGTCCGCATTTTTTGTTTTGCACCATCGTTTGCTCTTGAACGAACGGTGTATAGTGCAAGGATCTCATCGACTGTTTTCACTCTTACCTCATCACAATTTCAGATTCAGCCGACAGCCACGAGGGTCGCCATTGGCGAGTTTGCATATCATACGGAACATAAATCTTATCTAGGTTATGTTCTAGGAACCATTCTGCCATAACACAGTCGTCTGTGCGTGAACCAGTACCTTCGGCGTTCCATCTGGTAACTTCGTTTATCAGTAAAAGCGAATGTGGTCTTGCTTCTGTGTCTCTTTTACCGGGCAAACGCACTCTGCCAACGCGCCATAACGGAGCAAGCATTTGCACCCCGTACTTGGGGTCGCCCTTATTTTTAGAGTGCGTATAATGCGGCACAAGCTGGACGTTGCGTAGCGCTGCCCAACGCCTGAAGTGATCGTATTGGAGAATAAATTTTTGTGCGGCATTTGCTTCAATAATCCAATGAGTTATTGGAGCCCCCATATCTGAACTTATTTGCCACCAATCTTCAGCAACTCCTGAAAATGCTTGGCGTTCGTGGCTCCAATCAAGGAACGCTGGTGCGTCCATTTTCCGGCGATACGATTCTAGGAGATACCGGAACTCTGTAAAAGGATTATAGGCCCAGCATTGTATTGCCCAGAAATTAGCTGGCGAGGGGTCTGCGGTTGCTACTACGAAAAGATCGTCTGTGTGGACATTGGGGAGTTCCCATAAATCCCGGTCGTCGTCCCAGCATCCGGGGTAATGCACCCCGTCTTTGCCTACGCCTCCGCTTACCCATAAAGGATCGACAAGAACATTTGACGGGTTTACATCTGACTGTTGGTAAAGGACTTCAAACCGGTCTGGGGTTTGAGCTTTGATGTGGCGGAGTCGTCGCCACGGGAGCCGCCGAGGGTAAAGTAGGCACCCTTCGGGCCAAGATGCGGCGTCAGGTTTGTGGTCGCCTTGACAATTTTCTTCGTAATGCGCTTGATATTTAAGATGAGTGTATTTCCTCCAGTCATCTGGTGCGTCTTCTGGGTCGAATTCTTCGAGTTCATAGTCGTCTGGTGGGGCCACTTTATCAAGTGCGTATCGGTAAATATCGTCAGCGGACATTCGCTGTCCTTGTAGTACAAGTAGTCCGCCGGGTTCGAGCCTTGTTTCAGCCACTTCATCCCACCATCTTCGCATATCTTCGCGGGATTCAGAAGAACGCATTTTGCGTGGATCGTATACGTCGTCCCATATAACTAGATCGAAACGGCCCCCGAGGAAACCGGAGTCCATTCCGAAGGCAGACCACGTAGGTTCTTTCTGCGAAAGTGGGGTGTCATCTTTCTGTAACACTGTGAAAGCTTCGGCTCGCCATATCTCTGTCGAGTCTGGACGGAACATACCAAAGTCTTCTTGCAAAGTTGCTTCAGCATCTACAGCTAAGTTGAGTCTCACATCATTAAGTTCAGCTTTAACTGGGATACCTCTATCAAATTCTGCACGTAGTCGCCGTGCATACCATTCAGCTAGCCGTTGGGTAGAGGATCCGATCATTCCACGTATGGCTCGGTTGCGGACTGTTGCCCATGCAGGCAATACTTTTGCGAAGAATGTGGATTTGCCTGTACCGGGTGGGGCGTTGATTACGGCGTATTCCTCGTATTCTGTGTCGAGGAGATCCATGATCCGTTCGGTTGCTTCAATCTGCCACGGTTGTAAAATAATGCCGAAATACCTTTTGGCAAAGACTTCGATATTATCGTATGCAGCCTGCGCCTCGGGAGAAAGCTCATCATATTCTGGGACCTCCGGCTGGGTCATTTTGCCTACTGCGGCTTCTGCAGTTAAATAGTTTTTAGGCGCACGCCCATTTTCTGCATCTTTGCACGCATGGTAGGAAAGGCCGCATTCTTTAGCAGCGTGGAAGATTGATTGACCTTGCCGCCGAAACGCTAAATAATCAGTCCATTTCTCAACAGTGGTCGCTTTTCCAGATGGCATATGGGCCCCTTATTGGCAGGTATCGCAAATCTCAGGATTTTCTAAACCGCATTCTAAAAGCTCATCGTCTTCAAAAGGATCGACTGGCCCTCGTTCCCCTAAAAGGTCGGGGTTCTGTTCAAAAATTTCGGCAAGTGTGGTTGGTTCCATAGGTTCTTCTATCCATTCTGCATATTCGAAACAAAAACATTCGTCAGCGCAGTCTGGGCAATGCTCACAGGCGCAGTCATAGTGATAGAAGTGGCATATACATTCTTCTTCTTCACATAAACACCCATAAATAACCATTACCCAGAACTTACTTCAATGTAAATACATTCCCCCGGACATTCCTCTGCCGATTCGATAACTGCTTCTAATTCACTTTCCTTAAAGTTTGCTAACCCAAGCGCCCCACCCGGATCGTCGAACACATGCCCGTTTTCTTGGACATAGGCGAGTCCGTCATCTCGCATAATAAAAACTTCAGGACATATTTCTGCACATAACCCGTCACCGGTGCAGAGATCTTGGTCGATCCAAACTTTCATCAGCCATCCATATGTCCACAACAATCACAATGATTGCAGCTACAGGGGCATGACTCACAATTACAATTTGGGCATTTTGTCATCAGCTACCACCCAAAATGTTCCCGAAGAAAATTTTCCCCCCAAGATCTACTACGGATTGCTTCTTCCAATACATATGTCCTATGGTGAAGATCGTCTATTTCCCACTTAAATTCTTCACCGTTGTCTCGGTCGAGTTCCTCAATCCATTCTTCAAGTTCCACGACTCGGGACGTGAGTTCCGCATTGTGGTCAGTATCGGCAAGCTCGTCGATTTTTTCTTCTAATGAGTCGAGTCTGAGGAGGATTGTGGGGTCGGTTTCGATTTGCAACTCACCCATGTCTTGTTCTACTCGGTTCACTGTGTCTTCGAGTTCGCCTATTCGGCCTGCTACTTGGGCGGCGTTCCACACAATTACGCCTGAGGTGACTGCTACGGACATGATAAGTCCGAGAGTTAGGCGGCTGACTTTGATTTGTTTAAAGTCGTTTTCTATATCTTCAGCCATTAGTCACATTCCAATGCTCGTTGCGACGCCTCGAAGACGCCCCACTGTTCTTCTGACCAGTTTCGCACACTTTCATCATTCAATGATCCGAGTAAAGCTACACATGCTTCATCTGTGATTGGGGCTGTGGGTTCTGGATCTCCACTGGGCCAGAACGCCCAGACACCAATGATGGCTGCGACAACCGCCCCAGCAATAGCTTTGACGTTTTTCAGAATGTGTTCTATGGAGTCTCGCCAGACATCAGAACGCTCTGCTATGTCTTCTATTGTCATAATGGGTCAGGAGGACGATGGTTGCCCATCGTTGATTCGTGACTGGTTGCCGTTTCCTTCCATGAGATCAAAGATCTCAGGGTCAAAATCTCGGCCTTCGTCGGCTCGTTCGCGTGATACTTCTATTGCGTGTGAGTAGTCGTCCATGATTTCTCCCTAGTAGAAGGCTTGTATGTTGCGGTCGTTTCGGCGTATGCGGCCTCGACTCTTTTTTTGTTCGATTGGAACTGATGGGGGTGTGACACGTGAGTCAGCCATTGAAGCGTCTGCTCTCCCAAGCGCATTGTTTCCTGTAGCCCACCGGTCGGCATCTCGGGCAGCCGCTCTATTGTTTTCCCAGCTAATAAGAGCATCAGAGGCCATACCGAAATCTGCTGCCCCATAGGTATATTCTTGACGGTTAGCCTGACTTCCTCTTTCATGCTTTACGTGTGCACTCCAGCCAGTATTTTCTGCTTCGAACAGCGCACCTCTATCAGCAGGCTCATACGTTTCACGTGTCCGAATAGCTTCACGCCTTGCAGCGGTTTTATTTTGATCTTGGATTTCTTGGCTACGAATTGCTGGGGCAGCCTCAATTTCACGATATGTGGCTTTTGTTGACGCTTTACGCCGCCTTCGTGCATCCACAGCATCACTACCGCCACCTACTCTTGGGCGACCGCCAGCCATAGCCCGTGTAGGAACATTAGGGTTATCGTAATCGCCCCTACCGCCACGTGCAGTAGGTTTATACGCCGGTTGTACATCTCCACGTCGTGTCTGCGAAATACCACGACCAAGACTCGCCACATCCGGTAGCGAATAAGTGGCCGTATTGTAATAATCCCTATTGCTGTATACGCCCCTCCCTAAACCAGAGCGTTCTGCTAAACGGTCAGGTGATGGCGGAGGAGACTGGCTCGGCTTAGGAGTAGCAGGCTGGCTCTTTGTACTTTCTTCAGCACCAAGACCTCGAACACCAAAGTTAGATCGGTTCCGTTTACGTTCAGCCATCAAAAATCTCCAAAAAACGAATCAACCCCCTAAGCCGACATGATACAGTACAAACGCACTCGCCGCTAACACCGGTCCGATCGCCCGTCAGAGGGGCATCTGACTCCGTGTCCAGACACGACGGCCCAACACAACAGGGGGGCACGGAGCGACCAGCACAGCGAGGCTAGGTCAAGGCAAGAGAGGCCCCAACACTCGGAGGATACCAAGGACATAACCAACCACACACCCACCAAACAAACACACCACCCCAAACCACTGAACCAAACTCCCCAAAACACCGTATATCACTATATCTTGACCCCCACCCTCGGCACATAGCCCCGTTCCCGACCTTAACGAACACACAAACCCACCAGAGGCTACCGTGACTAGTAGTTTGTGAGGTGGGTATCCCTCCTGCTGCTGTCTTCGACAGCCTGCTGCGCAGGGCCAGCCTTTGGCTGGAGCAGGACGTGGTGGCTGGTCCTTGTCGGTGTGAGCCCCGTGATTTAATTTGTCCTGCGTTCGCCTGCATGCCCACAGGCTTTGTCCTTTCGGCTTGGTTGCTTCACCGTACAGCAGAACCTGTCTGGTTCAAGTGGTGCTCCGCAGCCAGCAAAACTTTCTGCCGCTGATCTCTGGGCTCGCAACGAACGAGCGGCGAGATCTAGCGCCCACAAACTTTGGCTGCCCGAGCCACTTGCTCTGCATCAGAACCTGCTGTTCACGGCGCTTCAACCAACCAGAAAGGACCAGCATGTCAGCACGCACTCGGCGATCTTGGACAAAGCCAAATCCCGTGTCTCTCTCCGCCAAGGAGATGAGGGCGAGAGATGGTTTTAATTCAATGTTTGCAGATGACGAAGGTTGTCTGCAAGAGATGGGCGAGCGTTACGTTGATACGGGCAAGTATGACCGTGGAACTAGCGGTAGCGGCTGGCTGACGGATCTGGACTGACCAATATGCAAAGGAAACAAATGCAGCAATTACAGACAGGGGCTCAGAAGCTCCAAGCAATAGTAGACAACATGGTTACAAACCACCTTGAAGTCTACACAGATGGTAACGAACAGGAATGTGGCTTCACGACTGCAGAGTTGCAGAAGCACGCTGACCAAGGTTACCAAAACAAAAACAACGGTACGGCTAGCCAATATCTGTACGTGTTCAACAGTGACCACCAAGTGGCTGAAGGTTATGCAGAAGAAGCTGCACGACGTTCAAGTGTTCCCGGTGAGCAGGCGATAGAGATACCTGCACGTTGTCAGTTGCAATTCAAGGTTGTCGGAGCAGCGTTAGACATCCGTGAAGTAACTGAAGATGGTGAGCTTACCAAGGCAAACTTCCAAGAGACTGTGTGGGTGCGTGACTTTGGCAATCACAAGCTGTGGGAAGATGGCAACACCGTGGCTATAGACGGTCAAACGTATCGACACCTGTCGCGGTTCACAAGGGATCGCCACATGGGAAAGCCTTACATTCCGTGGGTTATCTACACCACGAATCTGCTACACGACGTAGATGTTCAGCTAATGAAGGCTGAATACAGGGACGTGACCAATAAGGCTCGTGAGTTGAGTCAAGCAACCCCAAGCATGACATACATGCGCTAGAGGTCACAAGGTTGTACGTCTGTCAGTCATCAAGGCTGGCAGGCGTACAAACCTACATTTATTCGTATTCGTGTTCAGGTTTAGAGCACTTCATGTAAACCATAAAGGAAATGTTATGCGACTTAACAAGTTGATAGAAGCACATAAAGATTCGATAGATAAGACCCGTGAGTTAGAGAAGGACATACATAGTCGAGTTCGTGCGCGGGCCAGTAATGGTAGAACACTTAGCCAGATCCAAGAAGAAACAGGGTACAGTTTCAGACACATCGGGTTTATTCTTGGCCGTAAGAAGTACGAACAAATGGTGCTTGAACAAGGCTTATGTTAATTAATTCTGGTAAAGTATCAGTAACCGTAACTTAGAAAGGATTCACGATGAATCGTGATTACATTGATATGTCTACTGCTCGTGGCATACAGAAGTATATACAGCAGAGAATATTAGAACTGTCGTCACCGCATCCAGACAGGGTGGCGATGATTGAAATGGGTGAGCTTAAGAAGCTCGACAAGTTGATTGATGCTGGCATAGACCAGATGATTGAAGACATGCACCGTGAAAGCCAAGAGCGTGCACGTCAGCAAGAGATCCGGTTAGAAGATGCTGGTGTGAGTGTCGATGAGTACAAAGCGGAGGCGTTCTGATGCCGAAACTTACGAATGTAGACACACATTATGTGAACGAAGTAGCTGTGCGTCACCAGAAGATTGGCTGGACGTTAGGCATCTTGTACGCACACAACTATGACATAGAGCAGTCAAGTCTTACTAAGAATCAGGTTGCTCAGTTAATTCAAACAGTCCATGAGCTAGTGACAGGGGAGAAAGAGTAATGGAGTACTTCAATATTGATCCACCGGACGATCCATATGAATATATGGATGATGAAGAATACGAAGCGGCGCTCGAAGGTTACGACGAGTACGACGCAGCAGATCAACAAATAAAAGCAATGAAGGAGGAACCGTGGACATACCAGCGGCATCTTATTTAATGTTCGGATTCGCAGCAGCGTGGTCACACATGTTGTTGATTCTGAAATGGGAAGAACACAAGAGACGGAAGCGTGAAGACGAAGCCGTCTATGTCAGACGAGTACAAGCAGAGCTAGATCAAGTAGCTCAACGGATACGAGATGAGTACGTGGTATGAGTTTCGATTTTGAATATGTAAAAGTTGGGGATATTGGTGTGGATTCAGGCCAGATAATGGTGGTTGATCCATGTTATGTAACTGACGGTGAAACTTATGAAGCGATCTGTGAAACGACGTTGAGTAATGACAATGTAGGTGAAGTTGAAGGTGCTGTTGCTACCAGTACAACGTGGGGTGATGGATATTATCCCGTGTTTAGGTTGATGAATGGCAGTACACAGGTAGGAATCGCTGTGGTTTATGGTGATGATCCTTTAGCAAACGCTTTCGACTACGAAGAAGAAGAAGAATAGGACGTAGCTAATCGGATGTCCGCACCACGAATGCCGAAGGGTGTACATGGGGCGTTGCCTGATTAGCTGCAAGAAAGGGAGAGGGGAGCTTGCCTCCCTGATATATGACAAGTTCCTCTCTCCTGAAGATCTCAATGAAAGGGAATAGATATGAGTCATAGAATGACTGAAACAGATGCGGTGCACGCACGTTATCGTGTGGAAGCATGGCACAAGTTAGGAAAGGTCGGACATATCGACTGGTTGGAAGCTCGTAATGCTTTTGATTGGTGTGAGGTTGAAAGATCTACATTACATATAGAACATGGCGACGAGTTCTGGGATCTAGGTGACAGGCAACTGTTAAAGATGGTTCACTATGCTCATGCGTTTGCAGAGGTGAGCCCTCGATATCAGATAGTGCAGCATCGGTTTATGATTGATGATCTCACTGGCATCTTGCTTGACACTGGACTAGTAGAAACTATTGAATCAGTGGGTACTTATGACAACGGTGCTGTTGGTTATGTGTCGTTGAAGTTTAAGGATGGGATTGAGATACCGGGCTGGTCCCATGTTGATTCAATCTTTAATCTTGGTAACGGACATGACAAGAATGTGCCGTTGATAGCTACTCAGTCTGCTACTGCTGTTGTGTGTGCTAACACATTTAAGTGGAACATCTTAGACAACGATGCGGTGTTTAGATTCCGCAAGGTTGGTAAGCCACAAGAGATGATGGAACAAGCAGTCAGAGAACTATGCAAAGGTTACGAACGACACAAGAGTTACGCTCAGACTATTGAACGGATGGCTAATCAAGAGTTTGTTGATGGCCAATGGGATCAGTTAGTTGTTGATCTGATTGGACACAAGCCATCGTTCAACCCAGAAGCACCGGCTTTCACAGATGGTAAACAAAATCATCAGGGTTATTACAACAAGATAACTCGATGGTCTAACAACAAAGACGATTTGAATGCAAGGTTCTATCGTGATGAAGATATAGCTGGCGTGCGTAACACTAAGTGGGGTGCGCTGATGGCTGTCCAAGCATGGGAACAGAAAGATAAACCCATGAAAGGTACAAGCAAATGGATCGCTGGCACAGGTGAACGTAACCGAAGACACCAAGCGAGCGTCATGTTCGGGAAGCTACCGATGACCGAGAAAGCTGCAAAGGAATTAGTAAATGCATAGTGGTAAAGAAGCTAGAGATGCTGGCATGAGACAAGTCGAAGCTAACGCACGACCATCTCAAAAGTTTGCTGCACAAATGGCAATCAAAAAATGTGTAACTAAGTATGGGCCGTGGCGAACATGGACTACTGACGAGGTTCACATGGAACTAAAAAAGATGGGGGTCAAGTTAGATAATGCTCGGCTCTTAGGCCCATTAATTAAGAAGGCGCAACGAGGGGGGATGATAGAGGCTGTTGTTTGTCCGACTTGCAAACGTCAAGAAACTAAATTGTCTGAACGTAAAGAGCGACACGCTGGGCCTCAGTATATTTGGCGCACATCAAGTGATTACTACCACAGGTATTGGGAGCACACTGATGGAGCTAGTTAATTCTGCAACGAGAGCTTTAACTCGTAAAGGTTTAGCTGATAGTTCAAAACCTACGGCAGATGGGTCTTTCTTGCGTGTGTCTTCTATCGGGAACTGTATTCGTCAACAAATCTATGACGGGTTAAGGGCTCCAGTTGAAGCAGGTAACCCTGACACTGCAGCTAATGGGCTGGTTGCACGGGAGATAGGTAACACTTTGCATAGCCAAGTCCAGTGTGCAATGGAAACTGATCCGGTCTTTGAAAAGTTTAGATCCGAAGTGCGTGTCTCTTTCCCTGAAGTCATGCGATCAGGTCATGCTGATGGAGTTTACCTATGGTTTCACAACAAGTTCGGAAAGTTCCAAGGAAGAATCTGTGTTGTTGAAATTAAAACCATGCGTAACTTTGCTTTCCGTAAGGCAAGGAAGGAAGGGCCGAGAGAACAACATCTCTTGCAAGCTGCCACCTATGCGCTTGGACTTAATGTTCATGCTGTTCACATGGTTTATATCTGTACTGATGCAACGCCGGGCAAGTGGAAAGACCAAGCTAAAGCTGGTGACACTATCGAATGGGTCTATGAACTAGACGACAGAGTTGAAGAAAGTGGTGCCACGTTACGCACAATCACTGAGTACGTGCTCGAAATGGAGATGCGCGAAACGATTACTGCTCTGCAAACTGGTGTGGTACCATTGGGTTTGAAAGGAAGCGGCGGTTCAGGCGACACTCCTTGGGAGTGTGGTTACTGTAGCTACCGGAAGCTTTGCGAGTCACCTGAGGGGGACTCAATAAGTTCAATACTAAGAATAAAGGAAAAGGATAATGAGTCAGTTAGCTAAGTTAGCGACGCCATTCCAAGACAAGTTCATCGAAACTAAACCGGGGAAGTTTGCAGCAGCATATGTACCCCACGGAATAGTGACGCAGTTTCTTTTGGGGATCGTAGGAGCTTATGATTTTTCTATTGATGATGTTGTTAGGGATGCTGATGGTACTGTTACTGGTTGCCTCTGCACTCTTGTTGTCGATGTTGATGGACGAACTACCTCGATACAAGAGGTTGGTGAGTGCGAGAATCCGACGAACTGGAAGACAGATGGAGCACGTCTGAAGGCTTGCGCTTCGGATGGTATTAAAAGATGTGCGATGAGGTTGGGCTTAGGTCTGCATCTCTGGCATAAACATGACGGGAACTATGTTCTCGCAGACATTCTTGAAAAAAGAAAGGAAGACAATGAGTGAGATCACCATTGCAGGAAACATAGGACAAGACCTAGAGCTACGGTTCTCTAAACAAGGGACAGCTAACGTAATGTTTTCAGTAGCTGTAACCACTGGACGAGACACCACCAAAGCCACGCATTGGTTCGATGTGAAATGTTTTGACACGCTAGCTGAACGCATAGCCGAGTTGTCAAAAGGAGACAGGATCATAGTTAAAGGTCGCATGAAAGAAGATGAATGGTCCAACAAGGAAGGCAAGAGCATCAAGAAATTACGGCTGTATGCTGATGATGCTGGCCCTTCATGGAGGTGGGAACCAAGAGGTTCTCAAAGTGATACGGTACAAGCGAAAGCAGTTTCGGCTGTACAAAAGGGATTCGAAATAGAGGATGATACGGAGCCCTTCTAGTGGATGAGAACCATATATTGATACCGATACTCAACGAAGATGTAACAATCTTTTCTGCTGTAGTACCTAAAGATTTCGCGGATCAATTAGAACTTGAAGCTATTCACTTTGTTGACAGGTTTGAACGGCATCCATCTGGTTATGCAATGGATCCGAACAACAAACTCGAACAAGCTAAATCATTTATTATTCAAAACGCTTTACAGTTCTGGCTCATGTACAACGAAGACAGAGATTACTTACCACCTGAAGTGAACTAATGAACAAAGCAAAACAAAAGGGGACGGCTTGGGAAACCGAGTGCGTTCGCTATCTATCTAACGTCGTCTTTAATAACACTAAAGGGTTTAGAAGATCTCCGTTGTCAGGTAGTAAGGACACAGGGGATATCGAAAGCGCTTGGCTTCCTGAATTTGTATTCGAATGCAAAAACAGGAAGGATGCGCTGTCATCTTTATCAGAGATAATGAAAGAAACAGAACAAGAAAGGATTAATGCAGACGCAGATTACGGAGTGGCATTAGTGAAACGTAGGAACTTCGGAACCGGAGGGGCTTACGTTGTCATGGAGCTAGCACACTTTGCTTCGTTGCTTAGAACATGGATGGATATGAAAGAAAGGGAAAGTCGTGGGGGAATTAATACACTTGGATATCCCCTATCACCCGGAGTTCAAGAACGTAACTCACATGTTGAACACATGGTGGAAGGAACAAGAACGCAAGCCGCTGACTAAACCAGCACGCATACGACATGTCGTGGAGATGGCTATCACTGCAGGCTGGACAATCAATGAATGTTACGCAGCGTTAAGCGTAACGTGGGCGTTCACTGAAGCTGCGTTTGAGACAGCGTTACGGAAACTACGGGAAGAACAAGAAGACCGTTACGGAAAGATCGGGAATAAAATTCTCGAATTAAGAAAGGAAAGAATAAATGGGAAACGAAGAACTGAGTAGGGAAGAAAAGATTGCGTGGCAAAAGAAAGCTATGAGGTCACGGAACAACCCAGTCCTATTCAAGAATGACTCCTTTACCAAAGGAGAAATAGAAGAAGCAAGAAAGGATAAAGAGAATGCTTGAAGCTGTTAACGTCTTAGACTTAGATGAACTTCCGCATGTGATTGTGCGAGGCAATCTTAGTGACGGCTACGACATCGTTGGTCCATTCAATGGATGGGATGCTGCTTTAAAATATGATGAGAACTTTATTCAGTTCGAATCAACGTGGATCATGCCACTAGTAGAACCGTTTGTTGACAAATGATTTGGTTAGCGATCTGGAGAATACTGGACTTCGCTACTGTAAACCACGAGCCACCTAACCCTGAGATACCAGCAGTTGTATGCGAATACTTCCAAGAAGATTGCGTGACTGCATTAAGTATTAGTTGGTGCGAAAGTTTGCATAACCCACGGGCGTTTAATGCGAAGACTATTGATAATGGGTTGTTTCAAATCTCAACTTATTATTGGAAAGAAAGTTTTAGCAGTCAGTTGTGGGCTCAACGATTCGAAGTCGAAGCCTCGACCAAGATGGCTGCATTCATAGTTAATAACACACGCCAAGGCTGGCAGTTGTGGACATGTGGAAGGTAGATATGACTGAAGATCAAGCTGATGAACTGCTACTAGTGATGTCACAAATGTGGTTCAAGAATGTTAGTATGCCTGTTGGAACATTGAAGATCTGGACAAGTGTGCTACACGATCTGGACTATGATTCTGTAAGAACCACAGTAAAGGAATTGGTACGTGAAACCCCTTACTGGCCGTCGATTGCCGAGTTCAAGAATGAGTACCAGAATATTATTAGACGCAATCAGATGGTCGTTAAGCCAATCGAGAGAGAGTATCTCCCTCGTGAGGAGAATGTTCGTCGCCTCCGTGAACTTCGGAAGCAACTCAGAGAAGGAACCATTGAGGGCTAGTGGGCTGGTTACCCGTGAAGGAGCATAGAGAGTGTTAATTTCCTTTCTATCTCTATGCTCCGCCCTCTAATATTTTGTTATGCAGAAGCATGTAGTCATGTTCTCAGGTGGTAAGGCATCCTTTCTTGCTGCTGCTTTAGCTAAAGAACGATACGACGATGTGCTGCTGTTATTTACTGATACTAAAACTGAAGACGAAGATCTGTACAGATTCCTTTATGAAGCAAGCGACGCTTTAGATCTACCGTTGGAACATATCGCAGATGGCCGAGACATTTGGCAAGTCTTTAAAGACTCTAGGTTTCTTGGGAATAACAGAGTTCCTTTATGTTCAAGGATACTGAAGCAAGAAATAAGTAGACGATGGTTAGACGCTCATTGTGAATCGCCTGAAGAAACAACAATACATTTTGGTATTGACTGGACAGAGATTCATAGGACAGAAAGAATCCCCAAACACTGGACCCCATATCAAGTTGACTTTCCTTTATTATGGGAACCATTAAGTGACAAAGAAGATGCAGATATGCTGCTCGCACGTTATGGGATAAAGCAACCAAGGCTTTATGATCTCGGCGCACCACATAATAATTGTGGAGGGCTGTGTGTACGGGCAGGACACGGCCATTTCAAGTGGGCGTTGAAAGCGATACCAGATACATTCGCTGATTGGGAGCAGAAGGAAGAAGAAATGCGGCAAGAACTAGGAGCTAACGTCGCTATTCTTAGAGATAGATCGGGTGGGGAAAGCAAACCGATAACGCTCAAACAATTCAGGGGAAAGATCGAAGCGGAAGATACTGGTCAGCTAGATCTGTTCGACTGGGGTGGCTGCGGCTGCATGATAGATGACGAGTAACCACTAAACGTGGTAAAATAAAGGAAGACCATGACAAGGAGAAACAAATGGATGTCAAGGTTGAATCCATACCGGCACGAATACTAGGCGGACCAACGATCAAAGGCTACGCAGTCATATGCGATAGCCAGATCCGTGAATGGTACCGCACACGTACAGAAGCTGAAAGACTTGCCGACATAATCAAACAGGATTCACAAAACCCAGAAGATTACTAATGTTCACCGACGATCTCGGCCACATCCGGTGGGAGAAAGCCGACTTCAAGAAGCACGGAACAATAGCTAAATACCTTGTCGGCGAATGTCGTTGCCGTAAATGCAAAAAACGTATACTCGAACCAGATATGGAACGTACTTTGCCAGCTAGGTATAACGGCTATTAAACCACTTCGGGTCTGTCGTTGTGTTGAGCCAACCGCTCTCGACAATACGCTTTACAGCGGCTGCATTGGTATTGTTGGTAGGCCAGTGTGCGTGTCCACCTGACACCACGCTTATGCAACCTGTTGCCGCCACACGTTGGACAAGCGAACGTGGTTTGGTCGATGACGTTTCTGTTCGGGTGGTTTGTAGCCCAAGGACGCAATCGTTCATAGACATCAACAAGTAAATCGACATCTTGTTTAGCGTATTTTTTCATGGTCGCCCATGCTTTGGCTTCACCCCTCATACATCCTGCCCACGTTTGGAATCCTCCTGTTGTTTCTTTGCCACCTAATCCGAGATGTTCTCCGAGGTGTCCAAGTCTATTGCTATTAAATTTGAAATAACGGCGAGCTATTTTCAACGTATCGACAGAACCGAAATGACTTGGTGGCCCAAGTTCGTGGTAAACAAACCTTGCATTAGCTTTCTTGATATCGAATGCGTCTGAGTTGTGACCGATCACAATGTCTGCTTCGTCGATCAGTTCCCATAGTTTCTTAACTACTTCTAAATCGTTTTCAGAATCTTCGTTGTAAAGATCAAAGTCGTTTAGCGAAACGACATGGGTTTTCTTTTGGTCTTCCCACTTATATGAGAAACATAGAATATACCATTCTCGTTTGTGGTCGATGACATCTTGTTGCCATTGGCCCCACACGTATGCCAAGTTAGGTGCAGTTTCTATGTCAAAGAAAAGAACTTTAGCCATATCCCCTCTAGCTTGGAACTGTTAAGAGCCTGACTAAGAGAGTACCTTCCCACCAGCTTCCATCATCGGATAGGCGTTCGGGTTGCATCTCTAACCGTTCAACTGTTACGTTCTCTGATCTGTCCCCTTCTTTATAATTAACAGCACCGCCGCTTTCCATTAGTGTTCTTAAACTTGTGAAGGTATCACCTGCCGCTAATGTTTGAGGGGCTCCCGAGTTGCGTGCAGTTAACACGTTACGTCTAAGAACGATAGGTAGAATGACTTCATCAATTCTGCGTGGCGTAGCTACTGCTGTTAGCTGCCAGTCGTGGCAGATAGGGGAAGCTGTAGTAGGAGAAGCTGATCGTTCTAACTCTACCGTTAGGTCATAAGAAATAGCGGTCGCTTCATCGCTAGGAAACACGAATGTTTCTGGGTTACCAGTAGTCAAAGTGCCAGATGAACTAGGAATATATGCTGCCGTGTTCTGTCTGTTGACTGCTTTTAAACGTATCTTGCCGACTGGTGTGCTGGTTTCATTGCCTAATGTATAGGTGTTGTCGTCTTGTGCGTAGTCTGTTCCTGATTGTGGGTACACCATTTTTATGCGTTCGAATTGTGAACGGTCGAGGTCTATCACTCCAGATCTCAGAAGCTTCGGGACTACTGTTGACCAAGTGATTTCGCCTACTATCAGAGAACCAGTAGCTAGCTTCACGTCGGTGTAGCTTTCGCGAAACAATCCTCCTGCTCCACTAGCTTTATTTACTGCGAGGAACAGCTTGGGGGATCCATCGTTATTTAATCTACATAAAGAAACTACGTTGTCTCCGGCTGCGATAGAGCCTGTCATGTAAAGATCGGCTGCGTATGCAGGCACCAGTGTGTCTGTAAATCTGGCTAGGTTCGCTCGGAATACTTGTGCGTTGTTGCCTCCCCACCACATAAACTCTTGGTCAGCTTCTAAACAGAACGCTTCGCCACCTGTGTCGATGGCTGGGCCTATGACAACACCAGAAGAATCTTGCTCGATGAGCCCGACTCGGAATCCTTTACTAGTGGCTATCCCTATTAGCCCTGCGTAAGCAACGATTTCGTTTATGTATTCGTTACGAGGGAGGGAAGCTGCGATTGTGGGAGCAGACAAAGTTCCGTCAGTTGCGTTGACTCCTATGTAATACAAAGATCCGGTGTTGTCTGTGTTGGCGGCAGCGTAGATACCGTTAGCTGCGGCGCTGGCAGACACCCATGTGCTAGAAGACAAAGGCAACGAATAGTCGAGGGAGGAACTGGCTTTAGCTCCAGAGGAATCCAGTTCGTAAATAGAATTAGAATCGGCAGCGATCATACGCCCGGCTGCGACATGCAAAAGATCAGGGGTTAGGCTGCCGTATCCCAAGTCTGAACTTAACCCAAGGGCGTATTTTTGTGGGACGTTTGTGGTGTCACGACCCACGTAGACTGATGCGCCATCGCTTGTCAGACTTGTGACGTTGCTTGTGGTGCTGATAGTTGTCCACGCTGTTCCACCGTTGGTGCTGAAAAACAAGCTGGAGTCCGATGCCATGTAAATGTATTCGGTGCCGTCGCTAGCTTTCGTAAACCGTTTGATGATTAGATCTTCTGTGCCTAAGGTCAGGCTTGACGCTGCGTCTTCAGTTTCGGGCAGCAAAGTAATCTGGCCCTTAGTCCACACATCAATACCTGTTGACGAGAAGAAACGTCTACGATCAGAGTCTTCATAGTCGAGGTAAAGTTGTCCTGCACCATAAGACCAGTCAGTTTGTGAGCGTACCCACGCACCAGTCGTATCAAGAGTGTTCTCTCCGGGTTCCCTACTGTTGTCACGTTGCTGACGCGAAACAGGAATCGTTGTACGTCGATACTCACGTGTGTCTAATAAATAAGACACACCGTTAAGTTCGATAGGTAACGATTCGGAATTAAAACTCACGACCAGTACCGGCCCCAGTTACCATGAGGTGTATTAGTTGAATTGTCTTTCAAGTGTTGAGGGTACTTGGCTGCTAGCCGTGCTGCTTCCGCTGATACTCTTGCGAATCTTCTTCCCATTAGATCTTTGAACGAAGCAGCGATAGCTCCGGGCGGTACTTCTTCTCCCATTCGAGACGTGCCTTGTGCATCTAAGAACTCTCTCCGTATGGGGCGAGTTGTCATCAACGCCATTGCTGCTCCCAAAGGCGGCAAATCATATGCGGTCGTAGGCAAACCCGTTGAAACTCTAGTCGAACTGCTATTAGTAATAGACGTAAATGGGGATTTGTAGCTGACGTTTAATTTCTTTCCCGGCCACGCAGTCCCATAAAGAACAAGTGCTAAACCACTAGCGAAGGTATCTGTATCACGGTTACGTTTAAGTTCCCATGCTCTCACGTCGGGTTCACGTGCTTCGACACCGACTTGGGCATACGTCACTGAATAGATGGACTGGACTTCTTCATCCGTTAGTCCTGTCATGTTGTATCCGTCGATAGCTGCATTGTAAGTAATGCTTTGCAAACTTTTCATTTGGAATAAACCAGAGTCAGGTGCTGACAGATCTGCCAAGTCGTCGTTGATGGCGTCGATGATCCTGTGTGTGGGAAATTTAGGTGATGTCCTCACTAAAGAATCGACTGCGTGACCCGTCGAAGAAGCCGTTGAGCCCCCATACCCACGGATAACAGAGACTTCGGTACCCGTTACAGCGGTAACGTACATAAGTTCTTCGTTGATTTCTATTATTACGCCTTTGACAATGCCGCTGCTTGAAGCGTTCTGCACATGCACAGTTGTGCCAGTAGCATCAGTCAACGCTGGGGCTATGACTAAGTTAAGTTCTTCAACATAGCCTGATAAAAGCATGTCCCTTGTCTGGTCAATCCATATTTGTGCAGGCATTATGTGCTCCCAAGAACGTCGTTAAGGGCACGTTCTTTGCGTTTCTTTTCTGACTTCGGCCCTTGAAGAAGCGTCCCGGCTTTAATTTCGTGAGAGGTTGCGGCTTCTCGTTCCATTTTGGCAGCGCCGTCAATGTTCTTGGGCTGAATACCTTCAGATCGGAGGCGTTTGTAGGCTGCCATATCTCTTTCTTTGTCTCTTTCTTTAGCTTTAGATCCAGACCAATCAATCGCCTTGCCATCGTGCATACCTCTCGTTGGTGTAGCTGACGCAGCAATGTGTACTTCACCGAAGTATTTGCGAATTACTCCTTTACAGGCATCACAAACTCCATCGTAGGTTTCGTCAAACCCATGACGGATCTCATGGGTCAACCCACAATCAAGACATCGGTAACAATAAATTGGCACTATTCTGGTCCTACTCTAAATGAGTAACCGGCTCCTACGAGTACGGTTTCTTCTGATTGTGTTAAGTCACGGGGGCTTTCATGTCCACCATAAATCCAGCGAGTAACTGTTGCCCAGTCTGCTGGTAAATATGTTTGTACAGTCGAGCCATTAACTATAAATACATTACTGCCTTGTGCGCCGGGTGCGAAGTGACGCATAAGAGCGCGGGCTGCAGGTGTCGAAGCTTCTGGAACTCCTATACGTGGAAGTGTATTAGCCGTTGGCATAACGAGCAGCCGATAAACTTCTTTAGCTCCCATTGTGCTAGTCGCTGCAATGGTATCTACAACTGCTGTGTAATTACCGCTCGGTGTTTCCGATGGCATCGTTGCGGTAGCTGCGATGACTCCCGGTGTCGCATCGACAGTGATGTAGAGCGAGTGGCCGGGGAACGTCGCCGCAGTCGCCACCGTAGCCGGTGTAACGACCGCTGAGATGGTGGGTGTGGGGAGAGTAGCTGGAGCAGTGATGCCGCCGTGTACGCTGATTGAGTTGGCAGTAACTGAAGGTACAATTACTACCGGACAGGCGACTGTAGACGGAGTAACCGTCGCCGGGACCGATACGCCTGCCGAGAACGTCGTCGTAACACCGATTGTGGCTGGCGTCGCAATAACCGCAACAGTAAAACCAGTATCAACAGGCTGGGAATAGCCAACACCCGACTGGCTGTAATCCACCAAGATACGGTTGTCTGGTACCGAGGTGTCACGTTCGTTGTAATCGAACCCGGTCTTGTTGTAGTCATAACCGCTTGAATAGCCTACGCCACCCGGACGTTTCGGTGTATAAACATATGCAAACGTAAGCGACAGATCCGCCGAACACGCAATCGTGCTGACGGATACAGTCGCATCACGTTTCTGATAAGGAAAGCCGGACTCCGCATAAGCGATTCCGCTTTCGTTGTAATCGTAGCTGCCCGGATATTTCGGGGCGTAGTCGAACCCCGGCTCTTGATACTCAATCTCATCTTTGTTGTACGGATTGACGGCAGGGAGCGGCACCGAACAGCCTCATCTTTCTAGCTAGTAACCGATGCTGTTTCTGGATCTCCCACTTTTCTGGCAGCAACAGCCTTAGCAATAGCGATAAGCGCCGCAACTCCGGCGATCTTCAAGGAATCACCCCAGTCAGGTCCGGGTACAGCCATAGCTGCGGCCCATGCCTGAGCAAAGGTGGAGATTCCACGTTCCAAACTGTCTTTAATAAAACGCTGGTTGAACAACTTCTTGTCTCCGTATCTGCATAGCCGCCCAAGTTTTTGGACCAACTACGCCATCTGCAACAAGCCCTTTAGCTCGCTGCCATTGTTTTACTTTGGCGAGTGTACCACGCCCGAATATTCCGTCGGCTAAAGCTCCTACTACTCGTTGAACATGAACAACTGCTTGGCTGCGTGAGCCTTTGCGTAGTGTTCCGGGGAATGGAACAAGTCCGTCCTCTGGTTCTTTAGGTAAAGTCATTGTTGGGACTGATGTAATCATGCGTCGATGAACCATTAAACGTAGTTCTGGCATAGAAAACGAGGGATCAACTTTGCGTGAAGTCCATTCCTTGTGGCCTATCACTGCACAGTCGGGGTTCCAGTTGTGTCCGTCGCACAGAAAGGCGCACAAATCTACGAGTGCGTCCATCTGTGCCTCGGGCACATCTTCCCCTAACCCGTCATTAATAATTGAAACACCTATTAAACGAGAGTTGGCGCTGATCTTACCGGCGCTCGAAGCGTTACCCGTAACAGGATTATTCTGCTGCATTCGTGTCAACACTGACTGTAAGCCACGGCCAGCGTGGTTCGCTTTCACATTCTCAGCAGTCAACTTGGCAATGGTGCCATCACGTTTTATGAGGTAGTTGTATAGAGGTCCGGGTACCTTGTTGACACCACGAACACACATTGCGATCACGTTGTCGGGGTCTGCGTTGCGGTTGGAGGCTGTGTGGTGGACAACTACGCCGA
>VTLG01000722.1_pt1 | contig 34936 bp, 48 predicted proteins | sample 4694571 | NCBI WGS metagenome assembly VTLG01 (sample SAMN12604809, study PRJNA352737) | marine metagenome | biome: ENVO:00000447; feature: ENVO:00000209|ENVO:00000569|ENVO:01000036; material: ENVO:00002151; isolation source: viral sequences binned using virsorter ...
CCATGACAGGTAAGCCTGCCCTTCTCATGTCCTGAATTAATGATTGCCCACTTGCCTTCTTTTCTATGATGCACACATCTGGCCTATGCTCTTCATAAAGAAGTTGGGCCAATCTTCTTAACTCTGGATACTCGTACCTCCCCTTCATATTCCCTAGTAATATAAGGTTTCCCTTATAGTCTTCTTCTCCACGATCTTCAACTTCATAGTTGCTGAATATTCCCCATGTTTGAATTACACTAAAGTCAGCCGTTGTTTTTGTAGAGAAAGCTGTATCATAAGTTTGAATAATAAAATCACAGTAGGGAGGCTCGTCATACTCCCATTCCTGCAACCATCTCTTTTTAATTAACCCACCTTCTTCAGGTGTTGGGTTCTGCATGTACAAAGCTTCCCAATATCGGGAACCATTACTTGCTTTAATTTCTTCTTCATCAATTTTCAGGACTTCATCTGTTTTCCACTCAGGAAAATAGGAACTCCCTACAGGTAAATCTAGTAGCTCAGAAGCTTCTTCGTCCACCCATGCTGGAATCTTAACAACTTCCCAAGGAATTGTACCATATTCCGACATCTCCTCTTCCTGCTTTAAAAGCCATCCACACAAATCATCATAATGATAGCGTGTATTAATAATAACAATGGAACCATTAGGCATAATACGGGTTCTCAAGCCAGCAGGATACCATTCCTTTACATATCTTCTACCAGCAGCAGAGAATGAGTCCTCTTCGGACATCACATCGTCCAATATGGCTATATGTGCGCCACGACCTGCTATCTGACTGCGAACTCCTGCTGCATAGTAGGTTCCACCCAAGTTTGTTTTCCATTTACCTGCTGCCCTTACGTCTGCTCGTAGAGATACAGCAGGAAATATATTAGAAAACTTGTCAGTATTCACAATATCCCTAACTGACCTGCCGAAATCACTAGATAACTGGTCACTATGAGAGACTGTCAGTATTTCATTCCTTGGATTCCTACCGATATACCAAGCAGGAAAGAGTTTTGAACAGATAACTGACTTAGATGAGCGAGGTGGTAGAAAGACCATAAGCCTTTTTAGTTCCCCTGACTCTAATTTTTGTAATTTATCGGAAATAATTTTGATATGCCTCCCCATTCTCCAATCATGTACTAGATCAGGAGCCACATATCTAACAAAAGACAAGAAATCAGTATTTGTCTTTGTAAGAACCCTACGCTTTAGTAAGTCATGTACACAAAGATAACCTTCTAACTTAGAAATAGTCTCTTCATTGACCAACTCTTGTTGATTTTCTTCTAACATTTCTGATTTTATTTTATAATCTACCTTATATATTATAATAATAATTATAATTAATATTAATAATATTAATAATTAATTATAATAGTTATAACTGTTATATAAACTATATAGTATTATAATAGATTATACAGTCTATATACCCCCTTGTCAAGTTTTTTTTAATTTTTTTTTATTTTGATGATAACCCCTTGATTTGAGCTAAATATTTGAGGGGGTCTTTTTTTATATATATACACAGGCACGTTTTTTGGGGTGGGGGCTACCCCGAAGGGGTATATATTTTTTTGTGATAAAAATACAACAACTACGTTGTTGATATAAATTTGTGACATTTATGTAACAGCTATGCTGTTATTTTAGTTATCGAAGATAACTAGATCCTATTAACCTCTGGTTAATAGCTTACCCTAACTACTACTTAGCTTTCTGTGAAAGCAGTAGTTAGGGTAGAGGAGATTGGAGGGATTTGAGGGAAGGTTGTTGTATTTATACAACACTACAAGGTTTAAGTAAACCTTCCCCTAAAATTCTCACCCTCTTTATTCTAAAGAGTTGTATCTTTGCAACACTAACCACTAGCGATTTCAACTACTAAGTAGTTGATCTAATTAGTAAAACAAAAGTATTTGTTATTTGTTGCACAAATATCACACATGATGATTTGCAGTAGCAAATGATGAGGCTTGACAAACTCATGACGAACTAATTAATATATCTATCTTGAACAAAGTGAAAGATAGATAGATTAATTAAATAAGGAAAGGAACTTGGTTATGTCGAATGATTGGATGTTTAAAAATAATGGTTGGATAACTCTTAGAGAGTTACCAAAAAATGAATTTTTCAAAAGAAAAGAAAACTCAAAGAAAGTTTATACAAAGGAATTTTTTAATAGAGATATTAAAAAATGGACATGCAGTGATTATGAAAATGTGGGAAATGATTTATTCCTAAAATCTAATACTAAAGTTTTTGTGAATTTTACCTACTAATTAATATATCTATCTTGAACAAAGTGAAAGATAGATAGATTAATTAAATAAGGAAAGGGACTGATTATGTCAGCCATTACAATAGCTCAAGACTATCTCGACAACACCTATGGTGAAAATAAATTCTTAGTTTTCACATCTATTGGATGTGAAGGGATTGATGTTCACGACAGTAACGGTAATTATCTAACTTGGTTTGATAACCAAGCCGAACTTGAGAGGGAAATGTCATAATGCTGGAAGCATTGGAATACACAGCAATAATACTGGCTCCTGTCTTTTTAGGAGCCATAGGATTTCTAATTGGATTGGTGGTTTTTAACCACTTCCTGTCAAAATATTTGCGTAGGAATGAGAGGAAGTAATTATGCCAAACATAATCTATGATTTGTCTAAACTTCCACAGGAAGTTAGGGAACAGATTTTGGAAAATCCAAAATATACGAAATGGTTTTCCGAGTTTCCCAAGAAACTCTTGACAGTTGCTAACGATGCTAAGACCGTCAAGAACGGTAAGAAAGGATACCGTACAGGTATTCTCTACCTGTCACCAGCATCTAAGTCAGGCGTAAATGTGTGTGCAATGGCGTTACTAGCCCAATGTGATAAACCTTGCCTAGAATCGGCAGGTAGAGGAGCTATGAACTCTGTTCAAATGGGTAGACTTCGCAAAACTCTATACTTTAACCAGTATAGAGAAAAGTTTATTGACCATTTGAAACAAGAAGTTAACTTGCTATGCAAGTATTCCCAAAAGCATGGTTGGATACCGTCCATTAGACCTAATGGAACCTCTGATGTTAGGTGGGAATTATTGCTGTGGGATTTCATGGTAGATACCAAACGAGAGTTTGGTTGCCAATGGTATGACTACACAAAACTAGTCAATAGACTAGTACCTGACGAAGACGTTTATGATTTAACTTTTAGTTACTCTGGGGTTGAAAGATTTCAACCCTTTGTAAAGAAAGCTGTCAAACGTGGTATGCGTATGGCTGTAGTTTTCAGGCATCAAGAAGACATACCTGAGACATTCATGGGTATGGATTGCATATCAGGCGATGAAGACGACCTGACTTTCCTATCGGAAAGAGGAGTTGTTAGGGCATTATATGCCAAAGGCAAAGCTGTTCACGATACAACAGGATTTGTTGTAAATTAACCTAACCTAATAAAACCCTATAGTAGAGTATCTTACGATACTATAGGGTATTTATTAGTAAACCGAGCCAATGAAAGGAAACATCATGGCAAAATCCACAATCAAATTGACTATTCGGAAGCGTTCACGTTCACCTAAGTACCGCACCTTGTTGGGATACAACAAGCTCGAAAATGGATGGCGTGTGGACGTACCATATGCAAGTGTGAGTTGCTTCTCTGGAAGCGTAACCAATCCCACTAGGCGAAGCAAAGCAAGTGGATTGCGGTTTATTATTGAAAATAATCGCATTAAATCAACCCGTATCACCCATAACGTAGCCTAAAGGAGGCACACATCATGGCAAAAGCAAAGAAAGTATGGCAGTTCTTTTTAACCGACTCAGATTCACCTCGTTGGGTCGATGTTGACTTCAACACCTTCACCATAGGTGAACTAAAACGAGGAGGGTTTGCGGTACGTGTGAAGCACCCGTCTGGTGCTTGGCATATAGTCGCAAACGAGGACGCAGTTAAGCAAGCTGCTGCCTAACTTCAACTAATTAGTGACAAGGTGTAGAGTATCTTACGATACACCTTGTTACTAATTAACCTCACCCTGAATTGCGGGGAATGATGGCCCTAATTATTCATCCCACAAGATGAATAAGGGTTATCGTGGTACTTGCAACAGGCTGGGTTCGATCCCCAGGTTCCCTACAATTAAGGGTGAGGTAAGGTTTTAGTGACAAAGGGATGATGCACATAATGAAAGGAACGACACTATGTCTAGCTCACATACTTTCCATAACGTAGACAGAATTACGTTCACTCCTAAAATTCTTGGCGAGGATGCAGGTGAGGCTTTCACCGTCTTGAAAATAACAATTCGAGATTCCCGAGGTCATGCAGCTCAACTCGATTTATTTGTCAATGATGACGTTGAGTGTAAGGTCAACATGGAAGGCGGTAGCAAGATCGACCTTGCAGGTCTACTGTTTGGATCGCTACGAGACGTAGAAGATTCTTAATAACTTGACATAATTAGTAACATCGTGTAGAGTATCTTACGATACACGATGTCACTAATTAAACATTCAGGGAGTTTTCTAATGTTTAAGATCAACGAAGATGGATTCACAATGGTATTCCGTAATGGATGGACTGTCTCCGTGCAATGGCATCAAGGTGCATATAGTGATGCTCAAAATTCAACTGCTGAAGTAGCAGCTTGGGATGAAGATGGTAAGTGGTGGATCTTTGACGATGGTGATACTGTGGCTGGTTGGCAGACACCTGAAGAAGTAGCAGAGTTTCTTCATAAGATATCTCAGGAGATAAAAGGATGAGTAGAATGAGCGATTGGGAAATTGAACATCAAGAAATGTTTGGCTTGGCTTTGGAAACTCACAGCAGCTATGACCAAATCATAGAATTTATGAGGTCACAGATGGGTAGTGTATGTGAACCATATGTGGAAGATTTGATAGCTTGGGGTGAAGAAGAAGGTATCTATTGGATAACCTATGGTCGTGGAACTAAAATCCATAGGAATATTTACGTAACATAAGGAGTTTGCAAATGGACAATGTTATTAGTATAGAAGATAAGATTCCTTTGGAAAAACGTGTGGAACGTGACATGCGTAGCATGGGTTATGATCCCACTAAACCAGAAGAGGTAGAGGAATTTTGGCAAGATAGGTTTGAGGAGGAAGCGATTATTACATACACCACCTGTGGTGGGCAGAAATTTCGAGTTGAAATTACACCTGTAATGGAGGAAGAAAATGACCTTTGACCTTGGACGTATGACTGAATTACAAAGGTTAATCTCTGGTGAGATTACCGAAGTGACTTGTCCTGATTGTGGTGGTGAAGGAGAAGTAGAGTGTGAACGCACCACAGGTGGCGTGTCTAATGATACGCCTTGGATTGACATCGTAGCCACGACTGAACCATGTGACTTGTGTGGTGGTTGGGGTAAGGTTGAAAAGGAAGAGGAGTAAAATGCTAGTTCTCTTAAAAGGTATTACTCGACATGGTAAGAATCGTGTTCACCAACATGGTAATACATGGCGTATTGCTGGTGAAGGTAAACACAAAGGACAAGAGGCTTGGAACTTAGAGTCATTAGAAAAAACACTTACTATTGGACACGCAAGAAAAGATTTTGATGGTAGGTGGGTCTTAAAACAAGATGATCCTAACTTTGAAATAAAGATAAAGGAATAAAACTATGATCTTAAATATTAATGATGCACTAACACACAAGACAACTGATGCTAATTTTGAGGTGCAAGAATATGGCGCATATTATAATATTAAACGTGACCCATCTGGATTAGGACAGAGGATTCCTAATAAGAAGGTTCTTCTAAGAGAAGATACGGAACAATACTTAGCCACAGTTGGGTATAAGTATTCTGTTATACAGAACAAGGACTTACTGGATTCTGTTCACATGAATCTGCGTGAAGCCTTTGGTAAGGGCATTACTGGCTTTGCTGATAATGAAGTAGATGTTAAGGTCAGCACTAAAAATGCAGGAGTAAAAACCTATATAGAATATAGCTTCCCTGACATGGCTGAGAGTATTGAAACAACCAACGGTCATAAAACTACCATGCGTTTCAGAACTATTATAGAAAATAGTTTTGATTCGTTTGGTTCTGTAAAATTATATACAGGTAACATAGACATGTACTGCACCAATGGTATGATCGTAGGTGAGTATGCTCTTATCCGACAAAGGCATAGGGGGAAGATAGACATACCTTCCTTCGCAGATAAGTTAAGGGTTGCTATGGAACAGTACACTAAAAATAGTGTGATGTATCAGAAGATGGCACAGACAAGTTTGGTTGGTTCCCCTTACCAAGCTAGGAATATGACCTTAATTGAAAGGATAGTATATGGAGAAGACGAAGCAAAATATCCTGAGAACAGGAAACTATCAACTCACGTTAGGGACTTAGTGTGGTCAGAGATGTTGGATAGAGGAGATAATGTATATTCCATCATGTCTGCCTTAACATCTTATGCAAAGAATGGTATAAATTATAATTCATCAACACCCACGCAACGATACCAACGTGAACAGAAGGTGAATAAGTGGATGCAAACACCAGCATGGAATGAAATGCTAGACCACTTTGATTTGAAACAAGCAGCTTAGTTGCTACTGAGGAGTTGAGGGTATGAAAAAATTTATGAAAGAATTATTCAACTTACTTTTTGTACCCTCGATTTCTCCCATGTGGCTCTTGTGGGTTATGCTTATTGCTTTGGTACTCTTAAATTTATTAAATTAGATAAGGAGAAAAGACATGATGACACTTAACGACTATCAAAATATATCTGCTGAGACAGCTATATATAAAGACAAGGATAAACTTTTATATACAGCACTCGGACTGGCTGGAGAAGCTGGAGAGATTGCAAATAAAGTAAAGAAGATAATTAGAGACAAAGATTTTACAGGCAACGCAGTTAATAGCCTAGACCCTGAAGAAAGATATGCTTTAATAGAAGAATTAGGTGATGTGCTGTGGTATGTGAGTGCTATTGCCCATGATCTGGGTTTTTCCTTGAGTCACGTAGCTGACATCAACGTAGGTAAATTACAATCGAGAAAAGAACGTGGTGTTCTACAAGGTAGTGGAGATACGAGGTAATTCCATGAGTTGGATTATAGAAGTTTACCATGTACCTTATGGCTGGAAAAACTATCTAAGAAGATTTAGCAATAGAGAAGAAGCACTAACTGAAGCTAAGAATATGTACGAGATGCAGCAAGACATAAAGAATTTTAAGGTACGTATGCTTACACCAATGGAAGAAGAAAATTATAAGGAAAGAAATTTTGTGTGAGTATAGCTCTCGTAGCTCAATGGATAGAGCGACAGCCTTCTAAGCTGTAGGTTCTGGGTTCGAGTCCTAGCGAGAGCGCCAACAAATGGAAAGCAAATGATAAAAGATAAAATTATACAACAGATAAAAACAGTCTTTGATCCTGAGATACCTGTGGATGTATACGAACTTGGCTTAATCTATGATATAGACATACAAGATGCTGACTGTTTTATAACCATGACCCTAACTTCTGCATGGTGTCCAGAAGCTCAGTCAATACCTGTCTGGGTACAAGAGGCAGTTATGAAAGTGGAAGGGATAATGTGGTGTGATGTAACTGTTACCTTTGAACCACCTTGGACTCAGGAATGTATGTCTGAGGTAGCTAAACTGGAGGCTGGATTGTTATGAAGAAACAGAAAGAAAAAAAATATGGTAATCCTGTTGCAAAATCCTTGAACATGGTAACAAAACCTGTTACTATGAAGGATAAGAAAAAGGAACAGAGCAAGACCTATTGTAGAAAGGAAAGGAAAGATGGCTGAAGAAAACCCTTACCCAGTATTTACTAGCTACGATCAGATTGATGAAACAACTAAGCAATATATTTTAGGAGTTTCAGATTCAGAAAACATTTCAGATGTTTCTTTAGAAGATATTAATTCTTTTCTTCAAGGGTTGCATCAGTTTTACTCGGAGAATTAAAATGTCCATTGTATCTTTTGATGTCTCTTCTTCTGATGCAGAAACCACACTCGTTGTTGAAGCGCATGGGTCTGTGTATCAGCCACAAGAGTTTGCCAAACCCATCACACAAGTAGATGCTTTCTATATGACCTATCGTTTGAATGAAAATTTAGATCCTGAAGAACTGGCTTGGATAGAGACAGATGAATCATGGTTACTTAACAACCTTGGTGAAGAAGTCTTTATGATTTTAATGACAAACATCGAAGACTCTTTAATGGAAGAATTTCTTAAAGAAGAAGGAAAGGAAATAACCCATGAACACATTAGCACACGAAACAATTAGCACAGAAGAACTTATACAATTCATCCTAGATGAAATGGAGAAGGGAAAGAAATCTCCTGTGCGTGGCTGGAGCATGACTGAAATACTTTGGGATGTCTATACAGCATGGGGTAAACCAGCCCATGACTATGCACGAGAATATATAATTAAAAACTATGGTTCCAAGGAGGAATAAGGCTATGACGAAAAAGGAAATATTAAACCAGATAGAAAAACTATTTGATAGTGTAGACGATATCCTGTGTGACGAAGCCATAAAGGATTTGAGAATACCATCGTCAAGTAGCTACGAGGTTTGGGCTAAAATTTCTGACTCTCTTCTCGATATCATAGATAAGGTGAGTTCGGATATTACTAATGATTCTGAGTGTGAGATTATACAAGAAGAAGCAGACTCTTGTTTTAATATGGGGGTAAAATGACTGGAACACACCCCCACCTTCTGATAGAGGAGCATGAAGCTCTGAAGAAAGATAACCAAGAATTAACAGCTACAATTTATGGTTTGTATAGAAAGATAGAAGACCTTCATAGGCAACTAGAATATTTAGAGGCCAAGGTAGCTGAACAGGAAGATCAACTGGAATTATTCTCAAAGGAAAAACTAAAATGAGTAATCTAATTAATGAACTAATGTTAGAAACATTCTTTGAAGAGTTTATCAAAGAAGGTTTATCAGAGGAAGAAGCAGCTAAACTAGCACATGAAAAACTTGAAAACATTCCAACACCTTGAGGTAATACTATGAGAAAACTATTTATACTTTTTACTCTATTAGTTACGGGGATTTATTTCTATTCCCAAACAGATAAGGATGAAGTAAGTGCTAACATATTAGAATCAGATAAGTTTGAGCAATATCTTCTTCCAGAACATTCTATTCAAGAAGAACTATTAAATAATTATGAACAAGTTTCTTTTACAGAACAAGAAGAATGTTTAGCTGAAGCTATTTACTTTGAGGCACGAGGGGAACCATTCTTGGGACAAGTAGCAGTAGGCGTAGTAATTATGCGTAGGGTACAGTCATCAAGATTTCCCGACAACATTTGTAATGTTGTACATGATGGAGTGTATTGGAAGGGCAATCCTGTAAGAAACAGGTGTGCTTTTAGTTATTACTGTGACGGTAAACCAGAAACCATTTATGAAATGGAGGAATATATAAGGGTTCTTGATGCCACGGAGTTAGTATTAAATGGAATTGTAGTAGACAATATGGAAGATGTTTTATTCTATCACGCAACCTATGTTAATCCTTCATGGGCAAAGGACATGACGCTTGTATTTCAAATAGGTAAACATAAATTCTATAAGGAATGAAAACGTGACAAAGGATCAACGCAGTAAAGACCGTAAGGTAATGTTTAAAGAACTTGTATCCGAATATCAGAGGAGTGGCTATAGCCTAAAAGAATCCAAAAAGTTTGCAAGTGAAGAAGTCGAGGAACAACTTACCGAAGAAAAGTTTTTACCCGTTAAGAAAAATAAGAGGAATAAGAAATGAAGTGGAGGATTATTAGTAAATTTGGTGGTACAAAAACCACCCTTGCAAAGTTCGATACAAAACTCCAGGCACAGAAAGAGATTGACAACAGGCGTGGACTCCTCTATACTGTCGGCATATCGCCCAAGGTTTATTCAGTTGAAAGGATTAAGAGATGATTGAAACCGAATCTAACTTTGTTAAACATACCTCATGTGACAGTTGTGGTTCGAGTGATGCCAATGCCATCTACTCAGATGGTCATACGTATTGCCACAAATGTCACACAGTCGTACCTTCAAACCAAACCAAAGGAAAAAGTTATATGCAACAATCTCATGTACAGAAAGCACCAATCCAAGGTGTTATTAACAACGTCTTCTCCGAAGGAGAAGTCTTACCTATTAAGAACAGGGGAATCAATCAGGATACTTGTAAGAAATATAATGTAAAAGTTAATCAGCAAAGCAACAAACATATTTATCCTTATTACGATCAAGATAAAAATCATATAGGTAATAAAATACGTGATGTTGAAACCAAGAAGTTCATGGTTGAAGGAGACACTAAGAGTGCAGGTTTATTCGGTCAGCATTTGTTTCCTCCCAAGGGTAAGTATATTACTATTACTGAGGGAGAATTAGATGCTTTATCTATTTACCAAATGTTTGGTTCCAAGTGGCCTGTCGTTTCCATTAAGCATGGTGCGCCTTCAGCCCACAAGGATGTCCAGAATAGTCTGGAATACCTCAACTCATTTGATAATATTATTATCTGTTTTGATAATGATGCTGTGGGTAAGAGTTCAGCGGAGAAAGTTGCTACCTTGTTTGAACCAAGCAAGTGTAAGATTGTTGACTTGGAATATAAGGATGCGAATGAATACCTGATAGCAGGTCAGTCCACAGCCTTTGTAAGTAAGTGGTGGAACGCTATTCCCTACACACCAGCAGGTATTAAGAACCTAAAAGATTTAGGTGATGACCTGTACAAAGATGATTACTGTGAGTCTGTCTCCTATCCTTGGGTAGGTATGAATGATAAGTTATATGGTATGCGTACTGGTGAGTTGTGTTGCTGGACTTCAGGTGCAGGTATGGGTAAGTCAAGCATCATGCGTGAGCTTATGCACCATATGATGTTACATACAGAAGACAACATAGGTGTGTTTGCACTTGAGGAATCTATCCGCAACACGGCTTTCAATATCATGTCTGTTGAAGCAGATGCACGTTTGTATATTAGGGAAGTGAGGGATACGTTTCCAAAGGATCAGCTAAAGGCATGGGAGGAACGTACCATAGGTACAGGAAGGTTCTTTGCCTTTGACCATTTTGGTTCTATCTCTAACGATGAGATTCTAAATCGTGTACGCTTTATGGCGAAGGCTTGTGAGTGTAAGTGGATATTCTTAGACCATCTTTCCATCCTTGTTTCTGGTCAGGAAGATATGGGTGATGAACGTAGGGGTATTGATGTCTTAATGACAAAGCTACGTTCTCTAGTAGAGGAAACACAGATTGGTTTAATGCTGGTGTCCCACCTACGTAGGACAACAGGTGATCGTGGGCATGAGGACGGTAGGGAAGTATCGTTATCCCATCTCAGGGGTTCACAAAGTATTGCTCATCTTTCCGATTCTGTTATCGCCTTGGAACGCAACCAACAGGAAGAGGATGAACGTCTATCTAATACTACGACTGTACGTGTGTTAAAGAATAGGTACACAGGTGAGACAGGTGTTGCAACCTATCTTCTTTATAATAGGGAGACAGGCAGGATGTCAGAGGTATCCAACCCCTTTGAGATTGAGGAAGAAGAGGAGAGTCCCTTCCAAATTGAGGAGTAGGCTATGACTCAATTAGATTTATTTTTAGATGAAGAAGAAGTAAATACTTCTGATTGTGTTGACCTGTCTGATATAGATATTGATTTTGGAGAGGCAACTCACTCGCAGAAAATATGCTCTGAAACCATTAGGATATTACAGCATTTACCAAAAGGTAAATATATTATGTATCGAAGAGATGCCGAATCAGGATTCCCATATATTATAAACACTTATCTAGGTCAGAGAGTAACCCCACGTAGCTCTCGAAATGACTATGTTGCCATTAATTTAAAAGGTAAGAAGGGTGTTAGGTGGACTCGTAATATACATCAAATTGTAGCTATGGCTTTTATACCAAACGTACTACCTAAAGATCGTGTTCAGGTGGATCATATAGATGGCGATAAACATAATTATGCTATAGAAAATTTACGTTGGGTAACTCCTTCTGAGAACAACAAGAATAGAGATTTTCAATGAACGAGAAACAGAAGAAGATACGGTTGAAGAATTTAGAGAAAGCGAGGAAAGCAAAACCACCCCCGAAGCATATCAGTATACATCCCACTATTAGGGATTTATCAGAGGAACATCCATTACACTTTAAGAAAGTGCAGTTATGGATTAAAGATAATGAAGAAGAGTTACAGTCTTTAAGAAAAGAAATCAGATTAAAATATAATAAAGAATCTAACAACAAATTAAACATACTGGATGTATATGTATGGAACATGAAAAATTATTTACGGTCAGGCACATGGCTTGACAGTAGATACGGGCAGGATAGGGAGTTTAAAATTACGTGGAGTAAGACATGAGATGTATAGTGGATATAGAAACAAATGGATTGGTTGAAGATGCTTCAGAAATTCATTGCATAGTTGCCAAAGATATAAAAACAAATGAGGTATACACCTTCACAGAAGAAGAATGTTACGATAAGTTTAGAAAGTTCTCTAAAAATATAGATAATTTTATCATGCATAATGGAGTAAGTTTTGATGCTAGGATACTTAACAACTTTAATATTACGTCAATCACCCCCACCCACGTTACCGATACATTGTTACTCTCTCAGTTATTGTATCCAGAAATTGAAGGGGGTCATTCTCTTTCGGCTTGGGGTGAAAGGCTTAACAGTCCTAAAAAAGACTACGAAGATTTTACTTCGTATACCCCTGAGATGTTGGAGTATTGTAAACAGGATGTGGAAATAACACATAAGCTAACTAAATATATTAATCAGAATCTATATGGTTGTTCATTACAGGCAATCAACTTAGAACATCAGGTACGTGCCATTATAGATCAACAGGAAACTAATGGCTTCATGCTTGACGAACAGAGGGCAAGCATGTTAGTTGCAAAGTTTACAGACGAGTGTTCAGTTATTGAACAAGGATTACAAAAAGTATTTCCTCCCATTACCCATAAAAGAAAATCTGAAAAGACAGGTAAACAGTTGAAAGATAAGGTAGAAGTTTTTAATCCTGCATCACGTAAGCAGATAGCAGAGAGGTTACAAACTCTAGGATGGAAGCCTCAAAAGAAAACTGAGAAGGGAAACATAATTGTAGATGAAGGAGTATTAAATCAAATTGATTTAAAAGAAGCCAAGCTAATTGCAAATTACCTTCTTTTACAGAAGAGAATTACACAGATAAATTCATGGCGTGAACTAGCTGATGAACGTGGTAGGGTGCATGGTAAAGTATTAACACTTAAAACTGTTACAGGCCGTATGGCTCACCACTCTCCAAACATGGCACAAGTTCCTGCAAGTTATTCTCCTTACGGCAAGGAGTGTCGTGAGTGTTGGACAGTTGAAGATCCTTCTCGTTATGTACTGGTAGGTACAGACGCATCTCAATTAGAGATAAGATGTCTTGCCCATTACATGGAAGATCCAAACTTCACAAGGGAAGTTATTGATGGTGATATTCATACATCTAATCAAAGGATGGCAGGGTTACAAACCCGTGACCAAGCTAAAACTTTTATCTATGCCATGATGTATGGTGCAGGTGCATCTAAAATAGGTTCAATAGTGGAGGGAACAAAGGAAGATGGTGATAAATTAATAAATAAATTTATGAGAAACCTTCCTTCCTTTCGAGACTTAAAGGCTAAACTTGATGGAGCATCTCAAGGCCACTCTGGGAATCTACGAGGCCAGCTAAAAAGAATTAAAGGTTTGGATGGAAGACCTCTTAATATTAGATCTCCTCATAAATCTTTAAACACACTCATACAAGGTGCAGGTAGTATCGTTTGTAAAACTTGGCTTGTATGTATAATGAAGAAGGTACATGCTTATGGTTTAGATGTAAGACTTGTCGCCTCAATACATGATGAATATCAGTTTGAGGTAAGGAAAGACCACATAAATAGGTTCTGTAATATAACTAAAGAGTCTATGAAACAGGCCGAACAAATATTAAAATTACAATGTCCTATGGATAATGATTTCAAGATCGGAAAGACATGGGCAGAAACACATTAATTAAACTTACCTAGTAGAGTATCTTACGATACTAGGTAAGGTTAATTATAAAGGAGTGATGAATGAACAGGAAATTCCAACCCGATTCGTATGAACGTAATGATGCAAGGGCAAAGAAAGCTTTAGCTGAACACTTAGAAATTGAAGGTTATGTTATCTTAGAGAGTAGGGAAAACTACTCGTTTGATTTGGAAGTAACAAGGTATCACACCTATCAAAACCCACCTACTAGAACTGTATCTTTTCCTGAGTTATATGAAGTAGAAATTAAGAACCAATGGGGTAAGGAATGGCCTTCCGTATGGAAGGAGATACGTATCCCGAAGCGTAAGTTAAAGTTAATAGAAAGGTGGAAGAAGAACTATCTTCAGACACCCTTTACCTTTGTAGTATTAAATACGACAACTGAACAAGGATGGTTTATTCCTGCTGAAGTAGTTGAATCTTCCCAAGTAGGAAAGATACAGAATTTAAAGATTCCTGACGCACCCCAAGGCAAGGAAGACTTCTTCCACATTCCTGTGGAGAAAGCTCAATTAAAATTATTAAAGAAAGGTGTTGACAGGTAAAGTGTGTTATAGTATAATGCACTTGTTATCGGCAATAATGCCAAATGAAAAGTGAAAGTAAAATTGAAAGGAGTAAGGTAGTTATGAGTGTAATTTCTGGAACGGCATATTGGGCATCAGTTACTTCCCCAAATACTACGTTTGATGTTGATGGTGTTTACACTATTGATATTTGTCACCTTGACGAGGAGAATAAGGGTATTGTTCTTCAAGATAATCTTGAGGTAAAGAACGTAGGGGATGATCGTGGTGATTTTGTTACTGCGAAGATGAAGGTTAAGCGAAAGGATGGTTCTCTCAATCAACCTCCAAAGGTTGTTGATTCTCAGCTTAATCCTATTACCAATACCCTCGTTGGTAATGGCTCAAAGGTTAAGGTATCCTATCGTCCATTTGAGTGGAGCTTTGGTGGACGTTCAGGAGTATCGGCTGGGTTAAATTCAGTTCAGGTTCTTGAGTTGATTGAATATAATCCTGATGGCGTAGGCTCTGAATTTATGGTTGAAGAAGGCTACGTAGATGATAATGCGTCTGGTATTCCCTTTGCCAGCGCCTAACTAGAAAGGAGTATTAGAGGGGTCAGTCGGGTTGTGTTGTACTGACCCCTCTAATTTATTAATGAAACAGATATCAACTCTAGTAAGCGACATTTATAATCTTTTTACTAATGAAAAAGGAGTACAGGTAAGCCGTGAAGAAGCAAAGAAATTAAGTGAAGAAGCAGGTAAACTTATTGGTGAGCATATCTTTTCATCTGTTTATGAAACAAGAAAGAACAAACCTGATTTAAGATTGTCCCAAATAGGTAAGCCTCTACGTCAAATATGGTACAACTCCAAAGGCTATGACAAAGAACCTATAGATGGTGCGACATTTATAAAGTTTCTATACGGTAATATTTTGGAAGAGCTTCTTGTATGCCTATCAAGATTAGCAGGTCATACAGTAGATGAAACTCAAAAGGAAATCAAGGTGGGTGGAATTAAGGGTCATCAAGACGGAAGGGTGGATGGTGTATTAGTTGATTTTAAAAGTGCATCTAACTTTTCTTTCAAGAAGTTTACCACATCTGAACTACAAAAGAATGATCCTTTCGGATATATTTATCAACTTGCAGGATACGCAGAACAGGAGAAGGATGAGAAGGTAGCATGGGTAGTTATAAACAAACAGACAGGAGAACTCGCAACAGTCTACTTAGACTCATTGGAGATGCCTGATGTCAAAGAAAAGATTAAGCAGGTTAAGGATGCGGTTAAGAAGGATACGCCACCCGATAGGTGTTATTCTGACATACGTGATGGCTCTTCTGGGAATAGGAAGTTGGATTTTGGGTGCGTCTATTGTGGCTATAAGCTTACATGCTGGAGCGATTCTAATAATGGTAAAGGACTACGTAAGTTTAATTATTCAAACGGTCCTCGATACTTTACACAAGTATATAGGGAACCTAATACAGAAGAAGAGGTCATAACAATATGATGTCTCCCCCTTTAAGATACTTTCAGTTACTTGGATTGGTAGAGTTTTACCAACCCAAAACTATTGTAGAGGTTGGTACATGGAATGGTCAACATGGAATTGATATGTGTCGATCCTCATTAAATACACATTCGGAAGATGTACATTACACAGGTTATGATTTATATCAAGATGGAACTGATGCTTTAGATGATATAGAATTTAATGCAAAATCAAGAGTAACATTAGAAGATGTAAGTGAATCTTTTGATGAACTACAAGCAGAGTTTCCTAGTAGGTTTACTTATGAACTTATTAAAGGAGACACAAACAAGACCCTTACAGCAACTAATGCAGATTTTGTATTCCTTGATGGAGGACACTCCCCTAAAACAGTTTGGAACGACTACGAAAAAACAATTGATTCAAAAGTAATTGTCTTTGATGATTATTTTAAAGAAGATAAAGAAGGAAAGATTGCAGATATTGACCATCAAGGAACGAATGTTGTTGTAGATTCTTTGAAGGAAAAAGCAAAATGGATTCTCCCTTCCCTTGATAGGGTAGCAGGAGGAGGAACAACTTCACTAGCTGTTATTGTTAATGAAGGAAAGTCTCCGCCCAACAAAGATATATTGCTTGTCCCTATATTTATAGAAGTTAAAAATACTTAAAAGTAATATGCCCCGTAGAAAAAAAATAAAATTCAGATCTAAATCCGAAGAGAATGTATGCCACCTCTTGGTGGATTTAAACATACCTATAAGGTATGAAGAAATAAAATTAGACTATGAATGGCGTGAGAATAAAACATACACCCCTGACTTTGAATTACCTAACGGTATTATACTAGAAGTAAAAGGTAGGTTTGTATTAGAGGACAGGAAGAAACATCTCTTTATTCGAGATCAATATCCTGATTTAGATATACGTTTTATATTTGACAATCCTAATAAAAAATTATATAAGAGAGGGAGGATGACCTATGCAGGATGGTGTGACAAACATAATTTTATTTATTGTAAAAGATCAGATGGAATACCTGAAGAGTGGTTAAATGCAGGACAACGATCCCTCTGAAAAAAACACTCCTAAAAAAGAAAAGGTAGATGAAACTTTTACGACAGTCCTAGATATTAATTATGACCTATTAAAAATTTCTTCACCTAAAGTAGATGGAGGTACAGAAAGAAGTTTATATTTAGCTGTAATTTTACAAGCCTTATTAGATGCTACAGCTTCATCCAGCACTACTTCTACGTCAGATTATAAAGTAATTAAAAGACAGGCAACAGCTTGGTTCTTTTCTTCTTCTAGTGTAGCATCATCAGACTTTGAGGATGTATGTGATTTGGCTGGCCTTGATCCAAATGCTATGAGATCCTTTGCACATAAAGTTATATATTCAAAAGAAATTAATTTTATAAGGAAGAGAATACATGCCATACTCAGATGAAAGAAAAGATAATGAATCATGGAGTACATACCTAGTGAGAAAAGAGAAAGATAAAAGAAAGGGAAATAAAGTGTCACCATTAGATAAACAAGTTGGTGGAGATCATTATAAACATTGTGGTATCCAACCAGTAGAATATATTGCACAGAATAACCTTGACTATTTCGAGGGTAATGTGGTAAAGTACATAACTCGTCATAAAACAAAAGGCGAGGGAGCAAAAGACATTCAAAAAGTAATACATTATGCAGAACTAATTCTTGAATTAACTTATGGGGAGAAAAGAAAATGAGCCTACCAACTGAGTATCAAACTTTTATACATTTATCAAGGTATTCTCGATGGATGGATGAGGAAAACCGTAGGGAAACTTGGGAAGAAACTGTTACTCGGTTAATAAATTACTTTAAGTATCATGTAGAAAATAAACTGGAAGTAAAACTAAGTTCAAAAGATGAGAGCATCTGGAAAGAAATCTATAATGGTATAATTAATTTAGAAGTTATGCCTAGCATGAGAGCTTTAATGTCTGCTGGTCCAGCATTAGAACGAGAAAATATAGCTGGATATAACTGCTCGTACATTACGATTGATAGCCCTCGTTCATTTGATGAGGTCTTATATATTCTTATGAATGGAACTGGTGTAGGATTTTCTGTAGAAAGACAATATATCAATAACTTACCGACCATTCCTGATATTGATTTTGAAGAAACAGAAGATGTTATTTCTGTAGCGGATTCAAAAGAAGGGTGGGCGAGAGCCTTTAAGGATCTTATATCTTATTTATATTCTGGAAGAATACCTAAAATTAATTATGATAAGGTACGTCCTGCTGGATCAAGATTAAAGATCTTTGGTGGAAGGGCTTCAGGTCCAGAACCCCTCTCAGATTTATTTCAATTTACTATTAATAAATTTAGGAACGCCAAAGGACGTAAGCTTACCTCTCTGGAGTGTCACGATCTGGTTTGTAAGACAGGAGAGGTAGTTGTTGTAGGTGGTGTACGTAGGTCAGCTTTGATATCATTATCTAATGTATCGGATGACAGGATACGTTCAGCTAAGAAAGGCCAATGGTGGGAAACAAATCCAGAACGATCATTAGCTAATAATTCTGCTGTCTATGCGGATAAGCCAGACACCAATACCTTTATGAAAGAATGGTCAAGTCTTTATGAAAGTAAGTCTGGAGAACGAGGTATTTTTAATAGGCAATCTGCACAAATGAAAGCTAAAAGTTCTGGAAGAAGAAGTTGGGAAGTTGATTTTGGAACTAACCCATGTTCCGAAATTATCCTACGTCCCAATCAGTTCTGTAATCTAACAGAAGTTGTCTGTCGTGTAGACGATAATACTAAAGAGCTTGAACGCAAGATTCGTATAGCCACAATCTTAGGAACAATACAAGCAACCATGACAGACTTTGGTTACTTACGTAAGCGATGGCAAAACAATACAGAAGAAGAAAGGTTGCTTGGTGTATCCCTTACAGGAATTATGGATTGTCGTATCCTTAATAATTTTCATGGTAAATTACAACCTTCTACCTTACAAAATCTAAAGAATTATTCTATAAGAATTAATAAGGAGTGGGCATTTAAATTTGGTATTCCCCAATCTACAGCCATCACTTGTGTTAAACCTAGTGGTACGGTAAGTCAATTAGTAGATAGCGCAAGTGGTATACATGCAAGACATTCGTCACATTATATAAGGACAGTAAGGGGAGACAACAACGATCCTCTTACACGCTTTATGATTAATGCTGGTATTCCTAATGAACCAGATGTAATGCAACCAGACCACACCACAGTCTTTTCCTTTCCTATTAAATCTCCACTTAATGCTATTAATAGAAATTCATTAAGTGCTATTGAACAGTTAGAGTTCTGGAAGTTGTATGCTGAGAACTGGTGTGAGCATAAGCCTTCTGTAACTATTTCAGTTAAGGAAGAGGAATGGGTAACAGTAGGTTCATGGTGTTGGGAAAACTTTGAACATCTTTCAGGGGTATCCTTTCTTCCTTATAGTGACCACTCCTATAAGCAAGCCCCTTACCAGGATATTAACGCTACACAATATAGAAAACTGTTAAAAGAATTTCCTAAAGAAATTAACTGGTCAGAACTTACTGAGTGGGAAAAGGAAGATAATACTAAAGGTACACAACAGTTGGCTTGTACAGCAGGAGTGTGTGAAATAGTAGACATTTAAAAAAATACTTGACATATATATTATCTTATGAGATAATGTTAAATGAAGCGCCATAATGGGCTTCAAGTTTTAACTCGCTAATAAAGGAGAATATTATGAATATGCTTATGCACACAAGACAGATTGCCCCTGAATTTTGGAAGGGATATTGGAAACACTCCATAGGGTTTGATCGAATGGTTGATACTCTTATGGATACTGAAGGGTCATTCAAGGCTTTCCAAGATAATTATCCACCATACGATATTGTTAAAGAATCAGAAACTAACTGGAAAATTGTCATGGCCCTAGCAGGATTTCAGGATACTGATATATCTGTTGAACAAAAAGAAAATGTATTGACCATTCGAGGGAACACACATCCTGAAGGAGAATATGTTTTTAAAGGTATCGCTACAAGAAAGTTTAAGAAAGTATTTCCTCTAGTGGAGGGTGCCGAAGTCACCGAAGCTTCGTTAAAAAACGGTTTGCTAGAAGTTAATATTAATATAGCAATTCCAGAGGAAAAGATGCCGAAGCTGATCCCCATTAACAACAACAGCTAACGGTAACTTAGGGGTAGGAATCATGTGGATATTGCTGGTAATGATTCCTACCCCTTTTTAAGGGAGAATGTATGAATAGATTAGATACTATATATATAGGATATGACAAAAGAGAACAAGCTTACTTTGATGTTCTTGTAGAATCTATTAAAAGAAATACCACAGAAACATATAATATAGTTCCATTATATGAAGATAAACTACGGATGATGGGACTTTATTGGAGAGGATTCTCAGTTAAAGAAGCTGAGAATTATGACCTTCAAAAGTTTGACTACTTAGATGAGAAGCCATTCTCAACTGATTTTAGTTTTACAAGGTTTCTTATTCCCATGCTTAATCAGTATGAAGGACTTGCTCTTTATATGGACTGCGATATGTTTGTTAGAAACGATATTAAAGAAGTTTTTGAATTAGGTAGAAAAGATTTCCAAACTCCGCTATGGTGTGTTCACCATGATTATGTTCCTAAAGAAGCTAAGAAAATGGATAATAAAATACAACAAGCTTATTCCAAAAAGAATTGGTCAAGTTTTATGTTGTGGAATTGTGAACATGGAGTACATAGAAACCTTACAGTAGGAGATGTTAATACTAAAACAGGTTGGTGGTTACATAATTTTAAATGGATGGAAGACCGCACTATAAATACTATAGGTAAAATTTCACCAGAATGGAATTGGCTAGACGGTCATTCATCAGAAACTCTTGAGCCTTGTAATGTACATTTTACTACAGGTGGCCCAGCCTTTTCCTCATGGACTTCTAAAAGAGATATAGAGCAAACTTATGTAGATGAGTGGATTCAAATGTTTAAGGAAGTTCAAATGGAAGAGGTGATGAGTTGACTCTTTCTGTATCTCTGGTTGATAAGATGGGGGATGATACAACAGTTGTAAACTCCGCAAGAGTTTCATTTGGGAAAAGGGTAGATCAATTTAGAGAAAATGAAGATGAAAAGCTAATTAAATATCTAGCTAATAATAATCATTGGTCGCCTTTCTCCCATTGCTTTCTACAGTTCCATGTTAAGGCTCCTATCTTTGTAGCCAGACAGTTAGCTAAACATCAGATAGGATTAGCATGGAATGAGATAAGTAGGAGGTATGTAGATACTGAACCTCAGTTTTATATACCTTCAGTATGGAGAAAGAAAGCAGACGATAAGAAGCAAGGAAGTAGTAATGAAGAAATAAAGTACGATATTTCTGGAACTATGAAATATGTAACAGAAACATATAATAATTTATTGGATGAGGGTGTAGCTCCAGAAATGGCAAGAATGATTCTTCCCTTATCTCTAATGACAGAATGGTATTGGTCTGGTAGTTTAGCAGCTTTTGCTAGAGCTTCTAATTTAAGACTAGCTGATAGTTCACAAAAAGAAACTCAGCTTATTGCACAGCAGATATCTAATCTAGCTGCTGAACATTTTCCTATAAGCTGGAAATATTTAATTTTATCTAAGTGGAGTAATGATGATTAATTTTATAACCTCGTTTTCTGAGGAAGGATATTGTACTTATGCCAGAAAAATGTTGGAAGGCGTTAAGAAATTTTGGGGAGAAGGTATACACCTCACAGCTTTTTACCATGATTTTGATATTAAAGATTACGATCATCCTAAAAGTAAAAATATTACTTATAGGAATCTTAACAAAGTGGAAGACATGCTTACCTTTCGAGAAGAGAATAAAGAAAATGATGGCACGATGGGTGGAAAGGTTAAGTACAACTGGAGAGTAGATGCTGTTAAGTTCTGCCATAAAGTATTTGGTATGACTGAATTAGCTTTTGAAATGGCAGAGGCATCTACCAAAGCAGGATGGTTGATCTGGCTGGATGCAGATACCTATACTATCAAACCTGTTAATGAAGAAACATTCAGTAAACATCTTAACCCTAAAGCAGAGTTTGTCTTTATGGATAGAAAGAAGTTTGAGTTTGCTGAGACTTCCTTCATGGCTTTTAACCTTGACTACCAACCACCCCTAGATTTGTTAGGAGATTTGCGTGGATATTATATGTCTGGTGAGGTTACGACTTACAGAGAATGGCATGATGGCTTTATTATTTCCAGACTTATCAAGCTATATAGAGCGCATGGTTTAAAATGTATCGACCTCACGGGCCATCTAGACACGATACAAAGCCATTTAAAAGGGCCACAAGCCTTTGACTCCTGTTTCTTGGGAGATATCATGGTTCATGCAAAGGGTGAGAAGAAGCATGTAGACTTAGGTAATCCTGATCCTAGAAGTACGCAGAGATATAAGAAGCTTGGGGAAATTATAGAACATTATAAGCCTTCCAAGATAGTAGAGGTAGGAGATTGGGATAGCCATAGGGCTATAGGAAGTTGTACGAAAGCTTTCAATACCCATGATAAAGTTTCTTATATTCTTTATTCTGATTTTAAAAAGATAAACTACAGAAAGACAAAGGAACTTTTTGATAAATATACACAAGAACGAGCTAGTAAAGGAAAGAAATTTAGATATAAGCTGGTTAAAGGAGCTATTAAATCTAAAGATATAAAAGATTTTGACTATGCTTTTATAGGTGGATTTGATACACCAAAAGAATTTAATCTTGCCTTTAGTAAACTAAAACATATTCCTCTACTCATTATTGATAAGGTATATACAGAAGATCAGGAAAAGAAAATACCTGATGAGAAATATCTACAGCCTGTAAAGACATTGGAAAAGTTTGAAGCTAATAAGAAATATATTCTTCCTTCAGAAGATGAAGTAACTGGTGGGGGAAGATGCCACCTAGCTATTATTCTTAATTCAAATGATATACAACCGATGCCTAAAGAACTATTACAGGTTCCTATTATTGTTAATCCCAAGGATTGTGTACCAAAGGATGACATCATGGGTAATGTAAAAAAGAATATGACATTACTAACTAAATGGGTTGATACGGCAAAGCCAACAAGAGATCCTGCTATTATTGTATCTGCTGGACCTAGTATAGATTGGAATGAACTTAATGATGTAATGAATGAGGAATATTCTAGAGGATATACACCTCGTATAATGTGTGTAAAACATTCCTATCCTCTCTTATTAGAGAATGGCTTTGAACCTTGGGGCTGTATCATACTTGATCCTAGATCATTAGATGGAACAAGTACGCATGGTATTGTACGGAGAACTCTCTTTGATAAGATGAACAAGAAGACTTTATTCTTTGTAGCTTCCATGACTGAACCTTCAGTAACTGAATTTCTATTGGAAAAGAAAGCTAATGTATGGGGATGGCATGCCTATTCCCAAGCTTTACAAAAGAATATAGATACCCAGAACAAAGATATAAAGAAAGGTAAGATGACCGTAGAAGACGGTTTAGGGATTCCTGAAGGAGCTACACTAATTACAGGAGGTACGTGTGCAGCTATGCGTTCTGTGGGTGTTATGCACACACTAGGCTTTAGAAGGTTTCATCTCTTTGGATTTGATTGTAATGTAGAAGAACCTAAGAAGGAACAGCAAAAAGAAATAGCAGAAGAAGGTGTACCTAAGTATATGCAGGTAGGTGTAGATGGTGTTTCATTCTGGACAACTGGAGAGCTACTTGCAATGGCACAGGATTGCGAGAAGTTATTTGAGAGGGAAGATGTAGACTTAGATATTAATTTTCATGGTAAAGGTTCTCTGGTAGCTGCATTATGGGATAAGTCTATCCTACAAAAGAAACCTACTTACCAACATATATTACAGATGGGAGAATAAAATGCTTGGAATTGTAGAAACAGTAGCAGGTGTAGTAGATAATGTACTAGATAAATTTATTGAAGACAAAGACTTAAAGACTAAACTAAACCATGAGCTAAAGAAAAGTGTACAAGATGCTAATCTTGCACAGATACAGGCTAATATAGAGCAAGCTAAACATGCCAGCATCTTTGTTGCTGGAGCACGACCTGCTATCATGTGGGTTTGTTGCTTTGGTTTGGCGTGGCAGTTTGTCCTACAGCCTATTGCTGTATGGGTTATTAATATTACAGATTATAATTTAGCCTTACCCCTCATACCCACAGAAGGATTGCTACCACTTACACTAGCCCTATTAGGTCTTGGTGGTATGCGTACAGCAGAAAAATGGAAGGGTAAGGCAAGAAATAACATGAAGACATCTGAATAAATGTTAAATAAAAAACAGGAAAAGTTTGCCCAATCTTATATAATACATCGTAATGCGACTGAAGCTGCGAAAGCTGCTGGTTATTCAGATAGATCAGCAGCTAATCAAGGCTATAGGTTAATTAATAATATAGAAGTACAAGAAAGAATAGAAGATTTAGAAAGTGAATTGACAACCACTCTTGATGTTGTAGATGAGATTGAGAATCAATATAGTTTTGCTAAAGCAAATGGACACACGAATAGTGCTATTAAAGCTCTTGAATTGTTATCCAGAATACGAGGCTCCAAAGGAGATTCGGAAAAAGAATTGGATAAGAAAGAACTTAAAGAAGAAATTATTAAGTTTATGGAGATTATAGGAAAGGATGAAGTAGAAGAAATATTTAAGAAATGTGTGTTTGATTAAACACTAAAGCTTTCACCACATCCACATTGGGACTGTACATTTGGATTTTCTATTTTAAGTATGGCTCCGAATACATCTTTAGAATAATCTACGACTGAACCTAAGACATACATAACTGCAAGAGGATCAATATATAATGTACCTTGTTCAAGCTTTATTGTTTCACATTCTTCCTTACTGGTGGACTGTTCTATTAAAGACCATTCGTAAGAAAATCCTGCACATCCCCCACCTTTTACGGACAGTAATACACCTTCGCAATCTTTAGAGGAACCTACAATCCCCGAAAGATGTTCATTAGCTTTTGGTGTAATCTCTATCATTTGTAAGTCCAAACCCAAGGTCTATGGTGTGTCTCACTCTTAGGCATATCGTCCAGATGGACAAACCTACTTTCATATTCCCCTCTTTGTTGAAGACCTATTCCTGTCATTCCCATTGACATTGCCATCTTAATTAAATCATAAGCTGCCTTACCATGACATAGGACATCAACTGCTCTTCCATGTAAATGAGGTGAATGTCTAGCTCCATTAATACTACTGTTATGAGCTATACTTCTATAGCCTGAACTTATAACCATAGGTCTATTATATTTCTGACGTAAGGCAACCAGCTTATCCATAAACTCTAGATTCATAGCACAGTCACCAGTTCCTTTACATTTTAATTCCTCAGTTGTAAAGAACTCCCATTGACTCATTTAGCAAACATCCTTTCTATAAATGTATCCATCTTGGCTTCCAACCTATCGAACCTTGCCATAAGCTTTGCAAAATCTTCCTCGTTCTCTTGACGGGTTGCATAGTTCTTAGCAAGTTCTTCTCTGGTATCGGCAACTCTTCTTTTAATATCGCCTATCTGTTGTGATACTCCTCGTATCCACCACATAAAGCCACCTCCAGCTAACGTAAGTACAAGGTTCCATAGCATAGTTGGATCGTCCATCTTTTCATCTCCTTATTAGTACAAATCTCTTCCCATATATTCATCATAAACCCTACCAATTTCAATATTAATAGTACGAGTATCTACAGGAACACCTGTTCGATCCTCAATTAATTTAGCCATCTTAGCACCAAATACAATTGGAGGTTTAGAAGCCATAAATTTTGGCCCTTTTGATCCAAACAAACCTTGAATTTGTTTGTTAAATTTAGTTTTAAATAGTCCTTCTCCTGTTACAGCTTTTAAGATATCACTCCGACTTAATCCAGCACTTAATCCTGCTTGATAAATCCTATTCATTTGACGTACAATTTCAAATTGCATATCCAACTCTTTTCTATACGCATCAATATAATCACTAGGATCTGTAGGTCTATGGTCAGTTAATAATGATCTTAGATCATGCACATCTTTAAATCTTTTAGATAAATCTCCTAGCTTAAATCCAAGTGATCTTTTAACATCATAAACTTCTGGCTTTATCCCTCCCATTGCTATCCATTGATCTTGTGGGATAAGTTTTCTTCCCCCTTTAGTAAAGCCTGGACTATCAGGTAACGCACTTAAACCTCTCGTATTATAAGACTGAACAATTCTACTAGCATCCCTATATATTCCAGGCTCAAATACTTGCCACATTCTACCCAACATGCCTCGTGCTTGATCCCCAATATCATCATCCTTACCACTCAAAGGTCTGCCATACGCATCAGTATTATTTAGTATTCCAACCAAACCATCTAATAACATCGAAGTACCAAATGTTTCTTTCAAAGGTCTAACAAATAACTGATTCGCTACCTCTAAACTAGATGGATCAGGATATCTTCCTTCATACATCTCTCTATAGGCTGCTGTTAATGGTCCCATTAAAGGTTGCCAAGGATTTAACCAAGATAAATTAATTCTTTTACCTTCTCCCTTTGATTCCCCACCAAGGTAAAACCACTTTGCTCCTCTATCCCATTCACGATCAGTTGCAATTCTAATACCTTCTTCCTTAGTATAAGGAGCCTTAGAACCATCAGGCAATATTTCATATTCATTTAAACCTGTAAGTTCTGCACTTGTAAAAGATAATGCAGGAATAGAACCAGCAACAGCAGTAGCTGATCCCAATCGTTGAAGACCTAAATAAAATTGTTTTCTACCTCTCGTACCACCTGACGTTCTCATATCTTCCATACCTTCACCAATATCTCTGAAGGCTATCTTTAAAGTATTTTTGGCGGTTCTAAACATTTCTGATTTATAAGCTACGAAGTCTGCAAACGGAACTCTACGTAACCATCTAACTGCTCTAGATACTTGAGCATAGTTCTGCATGGTATCCTTTACAACATCAGCAGCATACTCATCTAATTTTGTAATGCCTACTTTTTCACCTGTACTAGTAATAGTTTCTCTTACTACTTCATCTGGATTAATACCTTTATCCTCTAAAACCTTTCTATATTTTTTTGATTCATTATAAAAAGCATGATGTTTCCATAGATCATCAGCAGCTTGATAAATATTAGCTGCTGTAGTTTGAAATTTAACTGCTGCTCTTTTTATTTTCTTTGTAGGTTTATTAGGATTTAAAAAATCTTTACTACCTTCTCTCCAAAATCTTCCATCAGAAGTTTCTTCTACTACAGCTTTAAATGCTCCTTTATCAATACCAGATTGGTGAAGACCTAATGCTCTCATCTTAGAACTAACTCTTTCTATAGCCTCATCACCTTCATTAATTAAAGCACCTAATACATGCCTAAATTGCATTATACCTGCTGGATTTAAATTACCATTAGCGGTTGACATCATTCCTGCTGTAATAAAGTTTCTTGCCCATGCACTTTCACTATAAACAGTCTTGGCTGAACGAGCCATTCCTTGCAGAAAGACAAACTTCTTCCATATATTTCCTGTTAGAGGTCCAATTTCATTACCCATTTCTAAAGCATTTTTTAAAGCAGGTGTTGCAAAAACATCTCGTAAAGGTTGGGCAATATCTCCCCTCATAGGAAGACCCTCTAACCTAGTCTTCCTTATCCCAGGTCGTTGACCAATAGGAGATTGATTTAATAATGGAAGTTGAGTTTCCCCACGCCTACGACCAACAGTTAATCCCTCAATTTTACCTGCTTCGGCTGCTTCTCTAATAGCTTTTTGAAATTTAAATGTTTCAAGATCAGAGTTTATCTTCCAAAGTGTATCAGCTACTACAGTTCTTGGATCAGTAATTTCTCCCATTAAAGCTCTGATAGGTGCATCAATATCTTTTTTAGTTTTAAAAATACTTAATGCTTTATTATTTTTTGTATTCGTAAAAGTCTCAGCTAAAAATGCAGCCCTATCTTCCCCATCTGCTCCTTTAGCTAGTAAATCTTCAACATATTCTGTAGCTCTTTTAATTGCATCTGGCTCATTTAATTTACCCTCATTAATTAATTTATATGCAACATGATCTACAGCTTTAGCATGAATATCCTGACCAGCACTTGTCTCTCTAATAAATTTAGACCACTTAGGATTATCAAATAATTCATAAGATCGTGTTATATATAAATCAAAATCATCATCTAACCATTTACTTGTTTTCAGAGGATCATCAGGAGTTCCTATAGATTTTTCTATCTTAATACGGAGTTGATTAGTTTCAACTTCATCTCCCACTCTAAACTGTCTAGATTTATTTACTTTAGGAACTTGTTCTGGATAAAGTTTAGTAAGTTCTTTAGCTTCTTTTTTAGACTCAATCTTTTTTATCCTCGATGGAATTTGTCCCGAATCCAATAATTGTTTTTGATGTTCGTTTATTCCTCTTCTTAAATCTGAAACAGCTTTCAAAGTATTTTGAAATCCTAATTTATTTAACTTTTCAATTGCAGTTCCATCCCCTCTAAAAGCTTTTGTTACAGTTTCTAAAGCAACCTTACCACCATTAGCTACGGAAAGTCCATCATCTAACTCATCAATTTTATCTAGCTTCTTACTTCCTGTAGTTCTTTTTAAATCACCTTTTAATGCCCTATGTAATTTCTTACTGGCTATACCAATTGTACCCTTTGTTTTTTCTAAATTGTTTGCCATATCTATAGAAGCCTTACCAAGCTCCTTATCAAGTCCTGCTGTAGAACTTATGTTTTTATTAACTCTAGCAACTATATTAGTAAGAAAAGTTTTTTGAGGAGCCATCCCCATTTCTCTTGCTACACGAGCAATTTCTGTTTCATCAGGCATTATTTTTTCAGAAGCTTCAAAAATAATTTCACCAGTTTTTTTATTAACTTTCTTTTTTACATTTTTAAATCTTAAATTTAACAGACTTTCAACATGATTTGATTTATTTTTAAATCCCTCATCTTTTAAATGTTTTTTATATTCAGGAGTTTTAATTTTTTCTGTTATTTTTCCTGCTGAAAGAGTTAAAAAACCATCAGGAGATACACGATCAGCAGCCTCATCAACTGTTGATTCAATATTTAAAACATCATCACCTGCTTTTTCCAATGTTTCATTAAAAGTTTTTTCTATACCATAATCTGTTTTTCCTGATGGAACATCTGCTGCTCTATGAATTTTACTTCTTCCTATAAATTCTCCCACTCTAGGAATACCAGCACCTATTACTCCACCTGCTATACCGCCAATACCACCTGCCATAACCGTTCTTAAAGGATCATATTCTAATTCAGGATCAATATCTCTTTCAACAGCCTGTCTAAGAATGTCATCAGTTGCTCCATAACCAGCCCCTATACCTCCTGCCCACATTCCTTGTCGTTTAGCCAATCCTTTAGCAGCTTCCTTTCGAGCAGCTAAAACAGATTCTTTTCCCAACACACTTAAAGCTGCCTTACCCCCTCCCTTACTTGATTTTTCAGCAAGAGCAATAGCAGCTTTTTTACTTAGACCTTTTCTTAATCCTTCTTTAACCAGACTATTTTTTAAAACTTCTTTAAATGCAAACTTTCCTGCTAGAGATGCTCCTTTACCTCCCAAGGTTTTTGCTATACCTCCAACACCAAATCCTAAAAGAAAAGAAGGTAAAAAGGTAGGATCGGTAATAGCGTGCCAAGCTGAACTTCCCCATGTAGACGCATCTGCATCCATAGCATCATAGATAGTCATAGAATCTAACCATGCTTGTTTAGTCTTATCATCCCAATCATCTGAAGATGCAGTTGTTAAAGCAAGATCGGTAATATCCCAATTAAACTTAGCCTGTCTATCAAGAAGCCACTCAGCAGCTTCCTCATCAGTACCTGCAAAATCTCTATCTTCTTCATCTTTATAAATAGTTTTAGCTGAATCAATCCAAAGCTTATTACCTTTAACCATATCAGAAGTAATAGCCTTACGCTCATCTGAATCAGCTTCGTACCATTCCTGTCCATCTTCTACCAAACCTGAATATTGTAAAGCATCATACTCAGGTGTATATCCCTTCTTATCTTCCGAGACAGGAAGTTTTTGTTGTACAGGTTTTTTAACTTTTGTTAAAGGTACAGCTTTCCATCCAGTATCACCTGCTGGTAACGTAGGTAAATCAACACGATCTACCCGTTCAGTATCTTTAATTTCCTCTACATAGGATAATTTAGGAAGAGGTAGTAAAGCCATTACTATTTTGTCCTCCCAGATGTTTTACTTCCACCTGCAAAATAAGGACTTATCTGGTCATATATATCTCCAATATTCATAGCATATCCTTCTCGTAAAGGAATCTGAACGTCTTCACCTTTTATACGAACATTCATAGGTGTTCCTTCTTTAACATGACCAACTCTTCCATATATTTGTTTAGCTCTTGCAACCGCACCTTGAAGGGCAGCTAATGCTTGCTGTGCATCAGAACCTATTTCAGCAAGTAATGCTATACCTCCCTTACCATCAGTTTGAATTTGATCTCCAAATGAGGATCTTAATGAGTCAATCATTAACATTCTCTCTGTAGAATCCAAAGATACATCATTCATAAATTTTACAGATGCTGCTCTCTGTTCTTCATTCATTTTACCTATCTCTACCTGCCTGTCCAACCAAGCATTATATCTATCATCCTCTATTTTGGCAATCTCAAGAGCAGTATTAATGGTTGTATTTGTTGCACCCAAAGCAGCTATCTTAGCTTCAAGAGCCCTCATCTTTCCTTCATATAACGCTTTTTCACCTTCAGTTTTAAAGGTAACTTTATTCATCTCTAAATTATTTCTCATAGTATAAAGTTCTTTATCTAACCTAACCTGTTCCTTATAATTTAATTCTTTAGTTTTTAATCCTTGTCTAGCATATTCCGCATCTGCCTCCCCACGCAGACCTTCTATTTCTTTAACCATATCTCTACTTTCCTTACTTAATTTATGCTGTCTCTCAGCATGTTCTGGGAAAGCTTCAGCAGAAGCCGTTGCTATACCTACTAATGCACCTCTAGGATCATTAACTTGGTTAGCAAGAACTGTTCCAATAAATCCAAAAAGATTATTAGTTTCATCTTGAGCAATTCTTCGTTGACTTTCATCTTCTATTTTATTAATTCTTTCTAATCCTTTATTATAGATATCGGTCATAACAGTAGTTCGATCATCCATAAACGTCTTAAAATCAACTTCTCCCTTTTCTAATAATTCTTTTCCTCTGTTAAATATACCTTCTGAAACTTCTATTTGTGCATCTGACTGCTCCTTACTTTTATGACCCCAGTCTGTAGCAGCTTGAGCAGCTAGATCACCAAGTCTACGTGCCTCAGATTCATATTCCTGTGTCTTATTCCATGCTTCGGTAGTATGACGAGTTGACGGGGTTCTTACATGATCTGGTTGAGAATCAGTAATCTGATCTGCCACCTTGTCCTGAAGAGCTACACTTGTCTTTTGAGCAAACCCTTGATTTTGATCTGAAGATCTTTTACTCAGATCTTGTAGGCCATATGGCGACTCATGTTTTTCAGTTGGTTTATAACCTCGTTTAGCTAATTCATAAGAACGACCTGACTCACCAACTCTTTTTACCTCATCTAAGTATTCTTTACCTGCTCCTGTCATACCTACATTTTTTCCTATTCTATCTGCCTCTCTAGCCCTTCTTTCTCTAATTTCTTCTAAAGCTTTTTGTTCCATTATTAAAGGATCACCACTCGCTCCCGTACCTTTTAACTCAGGATTTTGCATAGACACTACAATTCTGTCAGCAACCTCTTCAGATACACCTTGATTTAATAATTTAGCTTTTTGAATCATTTGTTCCGTTAGAGTTGTTGCCATAGGATCATGTTCCATAGTTCTTTTTATAAACGAATTGCCAATATCCTGATGTCTTTCTAAACTAGACAGTCCTCCTTGTATTTGACCACCAGATTGAAATGGCTTAAAGGCTCCTGATAACGCAGCCGTTTGTAATCCAGTTCCTGCTAATCCTAGTAGTTGTTGGGAAAGAGGAACAGATGGAACGGATTGAACTTCCTGCCTAAATACATTAGGTGCTATGGGGAATCCTCTAATAAGAGATTGATATTCTTGAAGCTGTCTTGTTGGAAATTCTTGTTCAGTTAAGAAATCAGATAATGCAATATCTAAAGCTCTTTGATCTCTGGCTTGTTTTGTTTCACCAATAGATTGAATAGCTCCTAATTCACGTAACCCTTGTGCAGGAAATTGTTGTGCAAATCCTGCAAATTGTCCTGCACCAGCAGCTTGCCTAGCTCTCTCTTGCTCAAACTGATTAGCTGCTGTTGTATAAGCATCCCTTAAACCTCTTGCCTGTATATCTCCTAACTGTTGTTGAAGATTACGTTGAGCCTCTGCTTCCAATATAGCATGACGACTACCTCCAAAACCTCCTTCTCCTACAGCTTGTGCGCCTATTTGTGGTTGAGTAACACCCTCAAATTGTCTAATAGCTTCTCTCTTCTCAATATCCGTAACGCCTTGTTGGAAGGGATTCATTAGACGTTCAGCTTCTGTTATATCAAATTGCTTTAAACCTTGTTCTGCTGCATCTTGAGCTTGTTGTGCATAGAACGCAGAAGAAGCTAAACCAGGATAAGCTCCTAATCCTCCTTCTGCAATTCCACTTATACCTGCAAAAGCTGCCTCTTGTTCAGGAGTAAACTCTGCCAACCTTGGGCCTTCAAATTTTTCAAATTGCCTACCCTCCTGTTGAGCCTTTGCTTTTTCCAGTACATCTGTAATAAAAGGTTTTATTTCCTCTGGAAACTCCGATGTCTGCGATACTGTTTGGGTACTCGCAGGTTGTGGAGGAGGAGGTGAGGATGATCCACCAAAAAAACTCATAATATTTTCCCTTCGTAAACTGTTCCTATATTTGTTAATTTAATTTTAGATTTATTAAATTGTTTTAGCCAACCTTTTCTTCCTAAAAATTCTACATAATGACAATCATTTAATTTCCAATATTTATGGAATACATCTAAACCACTCACCCACCATCTATCTATTTGATTATCCTTTGCTGCCATATATCCTACCCAACAAACCTTTTTATCTGGATATTCCATAATCTTTGTACATACAATACCTTTAATATCTTTTATATCGTCCCACATTATCCATAACACCAACGACTGATCCTTTATTTTAGTTCTTATAGATTTAGTTGTCTCTCTACCATAAGTAGTTGGTATAACTTTTTGTACTAATGGTTCTAACTGTTCCCAAAAAGCATCTAACGCATTTGGATTAACTGGTGTTACATTCATGTTTTCATTAGTGATTGTAATGCTCCTTTCGGATTAATTTCTGGAGGTTGTTCTGGCCTACCATATTTCATTGTTCTAAAATCTGCTATAAAACTATCCATAGCTTTTGCACCACTATCGGCACTACCATTACCTATCATAGACATTACATCAGCAGGAACTACATATTCATCTGGACTTACAGCAGCTATCCCACCCTTCTCTTTAATAGGCATTAATACATTATCTTGCATACCATGTCCGTGACCTGTAACTTGACCTTCAAAGTCTGGATTTCCCCCATCAGCTAAACCTATTAAACCTCCTTGAGCTACAGGTCGGAATACTCCTTCACCTGAACTTGGTTGTTCATAAAACTTCCCAAGATTTCCTTTCTCAAGTAAAGCTCTAATTTCTGAAGCAGATAATCCTTCAAGTTGATTAGGTGCAAGATTATATGTATATTCCAATTCTCTAGGGGTATAAGATTTACCACCTATTTCAATAGTTTGTTCTTCTACTTCTTCGTCAAAAGCACCCGTTAATAATCCTGTCCCTAATGAGCTAACGGCAGGTAACATAGAATCTTTACTCCAAACTCTTTCCCCAAACTCACCTAAAGATTGAGGCAATTTTTCTTTAAACCTATCCGTCCAAGATTCTTCCGTAACAGTAGCAGCTTTAGCTAAACTAGGAAGGAAAGACTCTATTGGGTTCAGGAAGTACCCTATCTATACCTACACGACCAGATCCTAATGTATCAGCAGTAGTATATCGTGGTATTCCTGGAAATACTTGTGGGTTTTCTACTGTAACTAACTCAGTCATCCCAAACTCAGGGTCCATTCCCTCGATTAGATTATTAAAAGCCCTATCTGCTCCTGGGAATTTATTGGTTGTAAATATCTCAGAAGGCAAGACTCTACTGGGTTCAGGAAGTACCCTTGGTGCAGGATTATATGAGTGCATTAAAGGAGTATTTGTTAGACCTCCAAGGGAACCTGTTTGTGCGCCAGAGGCAGCTAAAGCTTGTGGTCCCATACCATAACTTAAACCCCCAATAGATGGTGTTGCTACTGGTAATGGAGGTGCTTTAATATAAGCTGGATAATCTGGTGGAGGGAAATCTATAGTTGGTACTAGTGATGTTGCTGTAGATTCAGTTATATAGTCAGTTGGACCCGCAAATGGACCCGAAGACATACCACCTGATGCTTCTAAAGCACCCATATGACTAGCAGGTGTTACATCTCCTACAACTCCTCCCTTTACACCAAATGTTTTTGGAAAGGCTGATCCTAATCCATAAGACATACCTCCTGAAAGTAAGCCTGACATTAAGGCATCAGCAGGATCTTGTCCT